>Ga0190344_1000303_pt1 | contig 27117 bp, 12 predicted proteins | sample 48721323_MG_FD_161662 | JGI IMG/M metagenome (GOLD analysis project Ga0190344, IMG submission 161662) | Hydrothermal vent microbial mat bacterial communities from Southern Trench, Guaymas Basin, Mexico - 4872-13-2-3_MG | ecosystem: Environmental > Aquatic > Marine > Hydrothermal vents >... | reverse complement strand
CCACCACAACCGCCTTGGCTGGAAAAGCAGATACCACCCACAATCATGATGCCAATTACTACACTGAATCAGAAGCGGATACCCTATTGGCAACTAAAGCCGCTACCAGTCATAATCACGCGGCCAGCGAAATCACATCAGGCACTTTGGCGGATGGCAACGTGGCCGACAACCTCACCCTCAGCGGCAGCACTATTAATAATAGTGTTATCGGGGCCACCACGCCGGCGGCCGGCACCTTCACCAATGTCACGGTCAATGATGCCAATCCACTCGTTTTAGAAGGCGCAACGGCCGATGACTATGAAACCACCCTTGCCGTCACCGATCCCACGGCCGACCAAACCATTACGCTACCCAATGCTTCAGGAACCGTTGTATTAGACAGCACCGAAGCCGATCCCAAAGTCGGTACCTTGACCGCGTCCAAATGGTGTGCCGCCAAAGCCGATGGCAGCGCCATTGACTGCACCCAAAATGCGCCCACGGTTACCGAATCTGATCCCCAAGTTGGGACACTGATCGGCTCTAACTGGTGTGTCGCCAAAGCCGATGGTAGCGCCATTGACTGTAACCAAACCGCGGGCAGTTTCACCACTCTCACGGCCAGCGGCAACGTCACTTTAGGCGATGCGGCCACCGATACCGTCACTGTCACCGGGTCATTACTTTTAGAAGGCGCGACGGCCGATGACCATGAAACCACCCTTGCCGTCACCGATCCCACGGCCGACCAAACCATTACGCTACCCAATGCCAGTGGCACAGTCGTGCTTGAATCCACTACCGCTTGTACGGATAACAAAATCCTCAAAAAGAGTGGTGGAGTATGGGTTTGTGATAATGATACCAGCGTGACTTTCGCGGGTAGTGGTTCCGCTACCACAGCGGCCCATTCTGACCATGACCACAGTGGGGTTTATGCCGACGCGGCCGCCACCACAACCGCTTTGGCTGGAAAAGCGGATGCAGCCGCCACCACAACCGCTTTGGCTGGAAAAGCGGACGCGGCCGCCACCACAACCGCCTTGGCTGGAAAAGCAGATACCACCCACAATCATGATGCCAATTACTACACTGAATCAGAAGCGGATACCCTATTGGCAACTAAAGCCGCTACCAGTCATAATCACGCGGCCAGCGAAATCACATCAGGCACTTTGGCGGATGGCAACGTGGCCGACAACCTCACCCTCAGCGGCAGCACTATTAATAATAGTGTTATCGGGGCCACCACGCCGGCGGCCGGCACCTTCACCAATGTCACGGTCAATGATGCCAATCCACTCGTTTTAGAAGGCGCAACGGCCGATGACTATGAAACCACCCTTGCCGTCACCGATCCCACGGCCGACCAAACCATTACGCTACCCAATGCTTCAGGAACCGTTGTATTAGACAGCACCGAAGCCGATCCCAAAGTCGGTACCTTGACCGCGTCCAAATGGTGTGCCGCCAAAGCCGATGGCAGCGCCATTGACTGCACCCAAAATGCGCCACTGACCACTGAGTCAGATCCCAAAGTGGGCAGTTTAACTTCGGGCAAATGGTGTTCGAGTGACGGCTCTAAAGTCAACTGCACCGAAAATGCGCCTAGCGGCACTGGCGATATTACCAGTGTGGTGGCTGGCGATGGCTTAATCACTGGTGGCACCACTGGAGATGTGACACTGGACGTGAAGGTTGATGGCTCCACCTTAGAAATCAGCACGGACACTTTACAGATAAAAGACGGCGGAGTCACTGAAAACAAACTGGCGGCCTCCTTAACCTTTGATGACGGCGATTTAGTTGACCTGTCACCAACCTACACCACCAGTGCCGGCACCACCAAGGGACTGATATTACCAAAAGCCAATGATGTCTCAACGGCCACGGCCATCGGCCAAATCAGTTGGGATATAGATGACAAAACGCTCTATGTGGGAGACGGGACGACGGCCATCAGTATTGGTGCAACCACCGATGCCGATGGCAACTTGGTATTCAAGGACAGCAACGGCAATCAGGTACTGAAGATAATACCGGGGGATGGGACTGATGGGCCCAATATCATCGGAGGTGATGCCGCCAACGGTGTCACCACTGGTGTAAAAGGCGCAACCATCGCCGGTGGGGGTAGCACAGGCAACAGAAACTTCGTGACCGATAATTACGGCACAGTTGGCGGGGGACAAAAAAACCAAGCTGGAACTGATGACGGCACACTCACCAATCAAAGCCACGCGACTGTCGCGGGAGGGCAAAATAACACCGCCAGCGGTAAATACTCTAGCATCGGGGGCGGGCAAAGTAACACCGCCAGCGGCCAATACTCCACCGTCGGGGGAGGGAAAAGTAACACTGCCGGTTACCTAGCCACCGTCGTGGGGGGACTCTCCAACACCGCCAGCGGCAGCTATTCCACCGTCGTGGGCGGGTCCAATAACGAAGCTAAAACCACTAGAAGTCTTGCCGGCGGGAATCGGGCTAGGGTTATGAGCGGCCATCAGGGTACTTTCCTCTGGGCAGACAGTAATGATGTGGAGTTTAGGTCCATAATTAAAAATGAATTTGCGGTACGCGCTACTGAGGGTGTACGGTTCGTGACAGCAGTAAGTCCCACCGCGGGAGGGGCAGGTGTTGTAGGTGCTCCCACAGCAGGTGCCACGCTGGTGGCCGGTAGTAGTACTTGGAGCACTCTCAGCGACCGCAACGCCAAGGAAAACTTCTCCCCAGTGGATACTCGTCAGGTGCTGGAGAAGGTTGTAGCCTTGCCGCTTGAAACCTGGAACTACAAGACGCAAGAGGATTCCATCCGCCATATTGGCCCAATGGCGCAGGATTTCCACGCGGCTTTCGGTACCGGCCAAAACAACAAAACCATCACCACAGTGGACGCAGACGGCGTGGCACTGGCAGCCATCCAAGGTTTATACCAACTGGTGCAAGATCAGCGAGCTTTGTTGCAAAAGCAACAGGCTGAGTTGCAAAAGCAACAAGCTGAGTTGCAAAAGCAGCAGACTGAAATCACCACGCTGAAAGCCGAAAACCACGAGATGCACACCGGGCTGCAAGCAGTGAAGGCACATCTGGAACGTTTGGAAAAATCCTTGCAGCTTCGCGTCGCCGGCGGAAAATAACTAATTCACCCTCACCCCGTTTTCTCCCTCAAGGAAGAGGGGGGCGGTTGAATGTGAAGAGCAACTGGTGAAACTTTCGTTCCGAGCGGAGCGAGATAAACCTAGGGTAGTGAAACCTAGTGCAGGATCGCTCCAATCTTCATACCACCCGCCAGTAACTCAAGCTCATGGCTAAAAGCGGTAGGAGGCGGGGGCCGACTGAATTCCAGTGCCCTTTAGGGTACTTGAGCTTTCAGACAACTGCTTTAGCTGTTGGCTGTGGGTGGTACTGGAACTTCCGCTTTCCTGCACTAGGGAACTCTCATCTTGAACCTTAATGTGATAACTATTTTAAAATTATTATAAAAAAATAGCATTGTGGGTCAAAAGAGAAAGATTGACAGTAAGGAGAACAGTAAGGAGGAAATCATTCATAAGACCAAAACTTGGCCCTAAAGACCATAACATAAATTTTATGAAAATTGTCAAACAGGGCATAGGAGGAGAACCATGAAAACACGAATCCCAGTCATGCTATTAGCTATTCTATTGGAATGGCTAACCATACCAGCAGCCTTTGCGGCTTATAACATCGATTGGCACACAGTCGATGGCGGCGGAGAACGCAGCACGGGTGGTAGCTACATGTTACAAGGAACCGTTGCACAACCCGATGCCAACACGCCCACACTCAATAACGGTGGCTATCAACTCCAAGGCGGTTTCTGGGTAGCGGCGGCTAAATTATCACCACAACCGACTGATAATACACCGCCCGCTATTGATGTCAGTTCTCCTAAAATTGCCAATGAGACTGCGGTTGACGTGTCAGTCAAAAGCAATGAAGACTCGAATCTCTACTATGTCATTCTTCCGTCAGATACGACACCCCCTTCGGCACAACAAATCAAGGCCGGTCAAAATAACGACGGTAACCCAGTGGCGGCGGACAAAAAAGGGATTCTCGCACTGACGGCTAATAGCGCAACAACAATCAACCTCACCGAGTCACCTGACTCAACGGCCCATGAAATGTTCATGGCAACTGAAGACCTCAATGGCAATATAACAAGCGTGGTGAAAGTGGATGTAAGTCTGGCGGCGGCGCTTGCCCCCAGCCTCATGGATGCTTCCCCGTGCCCAACAAGTGGCCTATTGAATAACCCCTGCAACGCAGGTGGACAAACCATCGTTGACTTAACCTTGCAAAAAACGGGCCATATGTCCAATGGTATCGTAAAAAATCCACTCATTAATCACGGTTGGGTGTCTAACCTGACTATCACACCACAAGGTACTGTCGAGGGCGGCATAGTCTCTGGCTATATCAAGAATAAAGGCACCATGAAGAATTTTGAATTTCGGGGTGGCTCTATCATTGGCGGCCGATTCGAAGGCACTATCGTCAACAACAGTGAAATAGGAGGCTACTTCCAAGATGTGCATTTAGGGCCAGACACTCACATTAAGGGTGGCAGACTCAAAGGCAAAATCAGTGGCGAGACCCCGGCGGCTTGGTTGGAAAACGTGAAAATTGAGCCTTTCAGTCAATTATCCGGCGTGATTCTCTGTAATGGTGTGCAACTGCCTGAACAAGTCAGTTTAGGGGCCGGGGTACGCTTCTGCAAACGTGAAGATATCCCCATTGGCTTAGACTTAACCCCCTTACTGCCCAGCATTGCTTCTGTCGGGGAAATTGACCAGCCGGCGAATATTTATTTGAATGACGATGTCGTCGTCGAAGGTGAAGGCCTCTTGGCAGCTATCAACGCGCTTCCAGAGTTTGCCGACTCTAACTTAACCGTCTTCCAAAATGACCGCTTTGGCTATCTACAACTTGATATCGAAGAAGTACGCTATGCGGAGAATCCGTTAACGGCGCTACAGCTACCCAAGCCGGCACGTTTGCAAATAGAAAAGCGAGATGCCGTACGCTTTAATACTCGTATTGATATCGAGCTTTTTGCACAACCGGCCATACAAGCGCCAGTGGCATTGCAAGCCACGTTAGCAGAATGGGAGCTGCCGAAGATTCGCGTCAACCGGATGGGCAACCTTCAGGTTAGAAGCACAGAGACAGACGACGACATCTGGTACAGTGCCAGGGCCAATTTTATGTCAGAAGTGGTAGAAAACGAGGCTGAAACCGGTCTGTTTTTAAGATACCTAACGGCGGCCTTCTTAGTATACACAGATGACGAAGGGCAAAAACGTGAGCAACTGTTCTACCCGGCACCTGCGGATATGTCGGCCTTACTCCAATCGGCTCGACAAGTGGACTTGACAACCCAAGGCGTTTTGCGCTTTAGCTTGGCTGGTAGGACTTACGATGGCCTGTTAGACTTTCTAGTCATACAAGGTGAAGCGACGACGACGGGTATTCAGGTGGAACAGATTGCCGACACCAATGGCGATGACGTAGAGGACTTTTTAATCATCTATCCCAATGGGGCCCAACAAATGCTTTGGCGTTTGCCCGAACGTCGTTTACCCACTCCTCGTATTGACCTAGAGGTTTTTACACCTACGGCCATACAGGTTCCAAAGGCCCTACTCACCGCTTTAGCCGAACAGAATCTGTTTATTAGCCGCGTTGACTACATGGGCAACCTCCAAGTTAAAGGCACCGAGACAGATCAGTTCTGGTACAGTGCCAGGCCCGATACTGCCACCGAAGTGGTAGAAGACGAGGCTGAAACAGGCCTGTTTCTCAGAACCCCAACGGCGGCCTTCTTGGTATACACCGATGAAGACGGCCAAAAACGTGAGCAGCTGTTCTACCCGGTGCCGGCGGATATGTTAGCCTTGCTCCAATCTGCTCAACAAGTGGACTTAACAACGGCAGGTGTTTTGCGCTTCAACCTAAATGGAACGCGTTACGAAGGCCTGTTAGACTACCTAGTCATGCAAGGCGAAGCGACAAATAACGGTATTCTGGTGGAAGAGATTGCCGACACCAATGGCGATAGCCTAGAGGACTTCTTGATCACCTATCCCAATGGGGCACAACAAGTGCTTTGGCGTTTAGCACAGTCGTCCAAACTAACGTTTGGCAGACGTCCAAGATAAATCTTGGACTCCCAAAAAGTATCAATAATAAAGCGCGACAGAGGGCCATAACTTAATTTGAAACCGTCCAAAGTATTTTATGGCCCTCAAACAACTTTAGTTTGGCAAACGTCTGGAGTCCAAACTTTAGTTTGGCAGTCGTCTGGAGTCCAAACTAACGTTTGGCAGACATCCAAGATAAATCTTGGACTCCAACTTGGATTCCAGCTTGATCTCGTCTATCACATCATGCTTTAATATCAATTGTAGTGGACGTAGGCCCTCAAAGGCTCGTCTTGGCTTAACTTGTTTTTAAGCAATTGGAAAACAACAATTGGTAGGATAACACTAATGGAAATACCAGAAATCACTCGCACGCTTTTGGCGGCAAAAAAAAGCGAAAGGATTGACTTTCACTGATTTGGAAAAAGTGCTTGGGCACGATGAAGTGTGGATTGCGGCCCTATTTTATCGGCAAGCGACGGCTTGGGATAAGAAATCCTATTTAAAAAAAATAGGATTTCTTTGGCTTCGAATCAGTTAAAAAAACATTGACTGGCTCATTTCACTCTATGGCCCACAATTTTCCGGTTATTGACGTACTAATGTTAAGGGTTTAATCGTCAAAAAAGTTTGTTTTATCAATTAATTATTGTCAAACAATTGATTAATATAAAATTGATATAAGTTATTGAAAATTAAAGTCGAACTCACGAGGCTCTTGCAAAACCTTTTAGCCTCAGAATAAATTCTGAGGCTAACAGCTAAAGTACCCTAAAGGGCACTCAATAACTGATTGAGTCGTTTTAGCCTCAGAATAAATTCTGAGGCTAACAGCTAAAGTACCCTAAAGGGTACTCAATAACTGATTTAGTAGGCTTTAGCCTACAGTAGCTCTTAGCCTTATAATTTATTCTAAGGCGATAATTTTGCAAGTCGAGTTTTGTTCTCTCAGCAACTTCTGGCCGTTTTGGTGCAGACAAATACCGCGTGGGCGAGCGACTACTACGAGGCATTGAGGCACAATATGATTAATAAAATCAATGAGATGGCGCAAGAAACGGGGACAACAACGGGCCGATCCACCTTTGCTCAACGGGTTATGGAAGTCATGGCTGACGTTCCCCGCCACGAGTTTGTGCCTGACTACCAAAACGCCCGCGCCTATGAAAACCGTCCATTACCCATCGGTTACGGGCAAACCATTTCCCAGCCTTACATTGTGGCTTTGATGACAGACATCCTCGATGTAGACTCCGACGATATTGTGCTAGAGATAGGCACAGGCTCAGGCTACCAAGCGGCGATACTCTCGGAGTTGGTGGAAAAAATGTACACCATTGAAATTGTTGAAGAATTGGGCCTAGCGGCCAAAAAACGCCTCGCGAGACTTGGCTACAACAACGTCAAGGTAAAAATCGGTGATGGCTACTACGGCTGGGAAAAACACGCCCCTTATGATGCTATCATCATCACCGCCGCGACAAGCCATATTCCGCCCCCGCTGATTCAACAACTCAAGCCGGGTGGGCGGATGATTATTCCGGTAGGTGAACATTTTTTTGTTCAATATCTGACATTAGTAGAAAAAGACAAACAAGGCAAGATTAGGACTCGCAATATCCTACCGGTTGCCTTTGTGCCTTTTACCGGAGGGCACTGATACTCCAGGGGCGTTGCCCCTGGCTTTAATAATACTTACCGAAGGGGCTAATAGAGCCCCAACGGGGCGAGATTAAGAGTCGAATTGAGTACAACTCATTGCGCTTAGTACAACGAATTACGCGGATAAGCGAATTAATTAAGTACAACGAATTGCGCGGATAAACGAATTAAGATTATAATTGAGTACAGCGAATTACGCGGATAAGCGAATTAAGAGTCGAATTGAGTACAGCGAATTGCGCTTAGTACAACGAATTACGTGGATAAGCGAATTGAGAATTGCGCGGATAAGCGAATTGAGTACAGCGAATTGCGCGGATAAGCGAATTGAGTCTATAATTAAGTACAGCGAATTGCGCTTAGTACAACGAATTGCGCGGATGAGCGAATTAAGTCTATAATTAAGTACAGCGAATTGCGCTTAGTACAACGAATTACGCGGATAAGCGAATTTGTCTACAACGGGTTGATCTATAGGTTTTCAGATAATTATTTTCAAAACTGGGGAGAAAAAGAGAACCAAGCACCGCAACCCCTTTGCGGTTGGTGCTGTGATACCAAAACCCACGGATTGCACCTTTTCACATTCAACCCCTTCAGGGTTGTGCTTTAATATATACATTACCACAGGTTGCACCTGTGGCTATTCACATTCAACCCCGACGGGGTTGGCGCTATTTAGTATTGGCTTTTTTGAAATCGAGTACTTAGGATTACGGGCCGATAAACGGATTGAGCATGACGGTGTTAAGTCTAGTACAATGGATACGCGAATTACGAATCTCCATGAAACGTTATGAAAGGACAGGAAAAATGACCAACGAAGCAAAATATGAGGAGTATCAAATGGGTTCGTTGAACCATAGTTTTATTCAGGCACGATTAGTTCGTTTATTGCCAGAAGATGGTTTTACCATTATGACGGAATTGAGTTTAGATGTAAGCCAAATAGATATGAAATCGTTTGGACTAAAGATAAAAGAAGAGATAAAACCTGACATTTCTCTTTATAAGGGAGATTATGAGCCAAATTTATATGAAGACGTTGTGAAAATGTCGGAAATGCCAACATTAGTGATTGAAATACTGTCACCGACGCAAGGTTTTAGCGAAGTGTTGGTAAAGTTCAAAGCGTATTTTGCGCTTGGAGTGACGTCATGTTGGTTAATAACGCCAACACTTGGGGCTGTGACAGTCTGTTCAGCGGAATCTTATGAGGCTCAAAATTGCAAATTTTTTGATATAGCACACGATACTGAAGTGGTTGATGACGTTTTAGATATTCGTTTGCCGCTCCAAGAAGTTTTCCGGAAAAACCCGAAAAAAACAACGGAATACTGACAGGTTTTAAAAACATGTCAGGTTTGACTCACGTATTCGTTGTACTAATCCGTTCGACTCGAATTGAGTACAGCGGAACGCCTATTGCGGGCCGATAAGCGAATTAAGTATCCGTTTCGGAACGCGTATCCGTTGTACTACCAGTATAATAGCCAAGTACAATTAATGTCGCCCCTTTGGGTGGGGCTTGCCTCAATGCCATTAAGTTAACAAATAAACGAGAAAGAGCCTTTGGTAAAGCCGTTGTCTCAAAGCTAAAGTCCCCTAAAGGGGACTGGTAAATTCCGGATTTTTTCATAAGCACACGATATGGCATTGAGTCTTCAGTGCCCTTTAGGGCACTTCAGCTATTAGACGACGGCTTTACCAAAGGCGGGGGGATTATTTCTTTCTAATTCCGCAAACTGTGTGGCATTGGGGCTTGCCTAGGGCGTTGCCCCAGGCTTTAATCCTATGCTCCAAATTCGTTGTACTAGATATTGTAGGTACTTCCACAGAATAGAAAAGCATCTTGGCTTTAAATTCTTTAAATAAAATCAGTGACAAATCACCTGATTTTAATGTTCTAAAAATTCAAGAACTTAAACAGATTTATATTAACTTACAAGCGATAAAAGCTAAATTGAGTGTCCATCCCTAAAACTGGAAACGACAAGGATTAGATATAAGAAAGGATTAAATGGTGGATTTTGCCCTAATTCCTTATTATATACAATCCTTGTAGCTAGGCTTTTAATCCCTTATTATATACAATCCTTGTAGTTGAGACTTGTTTTATAAGACTTGATTATTTACAGCTTATCATTCATCATATTCAAACCTGATGAAAATCAATAAGGAGTTCCTGAAATGTCTAATCGAATTGAATTTCAATTTAACGCGCAAAAAGCCTTAGAAGTGATTTTGTGGCTGGCGACTAAAAAGCCCAATATAGGTTATCATGCTTTGCTCAAAACCTTGTTTTTTGCCGAGGAATACCATTTGAATCACTATGGACGGACTATTGTAGGTGATGTTTATCTGGCAATGGATTATGGGCCTGTTGCCTCAACCACTTACGATCTTCTGAAACAAGAAGCTTTGGCAGTCGAACTCTTAGATGAAGACTTACCCTTTGAAAATGTTCATAAAAAAATAACGCCATTAAGAAAACCGGATTTGCGTAAACTGTCGCCAAGTGATATTGAGGCTTTAGAATATGCAGTTTCCCAATATGGTCATTATGACTTTAAGCGCTTAACCGATATCACTCATCAACACCCGGCTTGGAAAAAAGCGAGAGAACACGATGAACATAATCCTCGTATGGATTATAAGGATTTTCTCAAGGAGAGTGATGATGAAATCATTCAAGATTTAATTGACAATTCCAAGTTGATGAGGTTATAAAAATGATTGACGTCATGGAAATTGTCGCTATCCAAAATGAGGCAATCTATCCGCCCAAGGAGAAATATCATGTCTGTGTTTACCAAGATTGGTTTTTCTTGATTAATTCTCAGGCTCGAAAAATTTACCGTCCTCATTTGAAAATACGCAAAACTGACTATCGTTTCTTGAGGCAAGACAGCTATATTTGTTGTAGCCGTATTTTTGAATACGCTACCATTGACAATTACAGAAAATTAGGGGTTTTATCCAAACCAACGGCGCAAGAAATCATAGAGACGCTTGACTCAGCACGAACCTTAACCCCCGAACAAATCGACAGCATTAAAGAATCGTTAAGAAGTCAAATCAGTACTAATTATTGATTGCGGTGAAGCCGCTAAAGCGACTACTACAAACAAACTACTACAAACAAACTACTACAAACAAACTACTACAAACAAACTACTACAAACAAGCAAATGTATGTACTAAACTTCCAAATGGCTTTATGGCCCCCAAAACGAGTGCAATAACCCTACAAAAATTGAGTACAACGAATTGCGCGAATAAACGAATTTATCATAGCCATACAAAAACATCAAATAACGGCTCAAAAACCCAAACACCGGCAAGCACTAATCCGTTATTATAACTACCACCTTAGGCAAACATAACCAGACGAACTCACTACCAATTCGCTTAGGAGCATTGTACTAAACAATCAATGACTTAGATGTGATATGACAAAGTCGAATTAAGGCAAAAGCTGTCTTAAACGAAACCATCCGAAAATCGCTACGATCTTGGCACGCTTTTTGACAAGTCATGGGCCGAGACGCGCCAAACAATCGGCCCACGACACAAACTACCCTATTTTCAGTCACTAAGACTTTTTGAGTTTGGACAAGTATTCCTCAATGACCGCAGATGGCAATCCTTTTAGGCGGTCTTCAATAGGAACCTCTTTGAGTAGCGCGTCAACCGGAAGTATTTCTAACAAGTCTTTGGGAGACCATGTTTGGGAAACTTCTTGGAGATACTCTCGTTCAAAATCCTCGAATGTGTAAGACATAACACCCTCCTGTTTGTACAGTTTGTATAACGGATTAAGCAATCTTCGATTCTTTGGTATACGCCAATTATAGAACATATCTCCGAATTGAAAACCCTTAGCCTTGCCGCTGAACAATTGCCATAAGGCATTTCTCTGATGTTCAGGCGTTTTGTTCAGGATAATGATTCGGATAGTCCGGCTATGAGAGTTTGTCTCATAAACGCCCGGTTTAATTTCTTTGAATGGGCTTGGACGATGCCGCTTTTGCGGATAACGGGTAACTACCGTATAAAGTTGAAACTGTTCAATTGGCAACAAATCATCTGTTGATGGACTGATTTTTTTTCGATAGAATACATAATAACTAATCAGCTCATCAAGCATCCAACCCTCCAAGGGTTCGCGCAATGATTTGTAGCTGACTAAATTATAGTCTGACAAATTATCGAAGCCATCAGGCCAATCGGTGAGCAACTGCCCATCCGATTTCTTGATAATCGCAATATCTAGGTATTGCTCTTGAACCGTCAAATCGGTTTCCAAGTCAACTTGGTAGTTTGAACCGATAAAAAAGTCTTTTAAGGTTAACCCGAATAAACGGTGCCAACCAATCATAATTATGCTCTCCTTTTAGAGGGTTTAGGTTTAGGTTTTAATCTGACTTTATCAGATTCAATGTTTACATTGATTTCAACAGAATGGCCCCAAGAGGCCCTTAGCAAAAAATCAAGAACGATGGTGTCATATGATAAAGTAATAATCATTCAGGTGCAAAGTTAAAGTTGAAAGCTTTCAAATGGTGTCATGGCCCACAAACCACTACCAATAACCCTACAAAAATTGAGTACAACGAATTACGCGGATAAGCGAATTGAGTACAACGAATTGCGCGGATAAGCGAATTGAGTACAACGAATTGCGGGCCGATAAGCGAATTGAGTATCCGTTTCGGAACGCGTATCCGTTGTACTACCAGCATAATCAGGTGGGCAACAAAAAGACGTTGCCCACCCTACAAAGAGAAAAACTGACAAGGAGACTTTCAATGCCATTAACTCCCAAAGACAAAGCAGCCGAATTATTAGACAAAGTCATCGCTCTGGTTGATGATAAATTCCCACAAGCCCAATCCCAACAAATCAAAAGCTTTGTCCAACACTTTTATCACTCTGTCGCGCCAGAAGAACTGCTTGAGCGCGGTAATGCCTCCAATTTGTACGGGGCGGCCGTTGACTATTGGCGTTTTGTTTCTCAATACACGCCCAACCAAACTAAAGTGCGCGTCTATAATCCCCAATTTGAGCAAGACGGTTGGCAAACCACTCATACTGTCGTCAGTATCCTGATTAAAGAGATGCCTTTCTTAGTCGATTCAGTTCGCATGGCCTTAAATCGGCAAGGCTTGACGGTGCATTTGACTATACCGCCGGTTTTTAAAACACACCGCGATGAGCAGGGGCAGTTAGTTGAACTGTTGCCTCACCATTCTGGTAATCAACTCTCCCCAGTGGAAAGAGAAAAGGGTAATCACGAATTCCTTATCCATCTGGAAGTGGATCGACAAACTGAGGCGGCCGTCTTGGATGGCATAGCGCGTGAATTAGAGAATGTCTTAGACGATGTACGCATGGCGGTGGATGATTGGCAACCAATGCGCCAAAAAATGGGAGAGGTGTTGCAAGAACTTGAAACTAACTCGCCCCCCATTGAGACGGATGAACTCCATGAAGTTTGTGAATTTTTGCACTGGGTACAAACTAACCATTTTACCTTTTTGGGTTATCGAGAATATGAATTGTCGGGTAAAGACGATGTGGTTGAGTTGCGTCGAGTGCCGGGCAGCGGATTGGGCATTTTGCGTGACAAAATCTCCTCCAACCTCCCTTTGCAAAGTGAATCCGCCCTTGAGGAGAATAAGGCCGTTCCTTCCTTTGAAACCGGGGAGCCAGCGTGGATATCCTCACCCAGTTTTGCCAAGTTGCCGTTGCCCTTACGCAAATTGGCACGAGAGCCTCATTTACTGTTGCTCAACAAAACCAGTGCTTTTTCTAGCATACATCGCCCCGCTCATATTGATTACATTGGTATTAAACGCATTAACCGTGACGGAATCGTCACTGGCGAATGGCGCTTTTTAGGTTTATATACGTCGGTGGCTTATCACCAGCGCACCATCGATACGCCCTTGATACGTCGCAAAGTCACGTATGTCGTTGAACAGGTGGGTTATCAGCGCAGCAGCCATAAAAATCAAGCCTTGCTTGATATTTTAGAAACTTATCCCCGTGATGAATTATTCCAAATTGAGCCGAAAACTTTGCGGGAAACCGCGCTGGGCATTTTACAGTTGCAAGAGCGGCAGCGGATTCGCTTATTTGTGCGCCCTGATACTTATGGGCGGTTTTTTTCCTGCCTTATTTATGTGCCTCGTGAGCGTTATGACACCGATATTCGTAAACGTATGCAAGCCGTACTGCTGAAAGTGTTTGGAGGTACCCGTGTTGAATTTCATGTGCGGTTGTCAGAGTCGGTGTTAGCACAAGTACATTTTATCGTTTACACGCCAACCGGCACTTGTCTCGATTGTGACATCAAAGATATAGAGAACAAGTTAATCGAAGTCACTCGTGAATGGCAAGATGTGTTACATGAGGCATTGCTTGAACATAATGGCGAAGAGCTTGGTACGCGCTTATTTCGCCGCTATGAAGACGCTTTCCCAGTGGCTTATCGGGAGGATTTTTCGGCCCGTTATGCGGTTTATGACATTGATAAGATAGAAACACTTATCGCACCACTTTCCTCTCCTCCGTCTCCACCGTTGGGAGGGAAGTCTCTTTCCCACGAAGAAGTCTTTGAACCCGGAATAGGCATGAGCTTATACCGTCCTATCGAAGCCCCCGATAACTCGCTACGCTTTAAATTATTTTATCCACAAAGCCACATTCCTCTCTCCCAAGTGTTGCCCATGTTAGAAAACATGGGCGTAAAGGTTATCAGCGAGCGTGCGTATGAAGTACGAACACTGGGGAATCCACCTGTCTGGATTCAAGACTTTGAACTGCTACACCACGAAAAATCGTTAGACATCGGCCAAATCAAAGAGGTTTTTCAAGCGCTGTTTGAGCGGGTGTGGCGGGGAGACATTGAAAATGATGGTTTTAATCGGCTTGTCTTACGTGCCCAGTTGACTTGGCGAGAAATTGTTGTCTTTCGCGCCTATTGGAAGTATTTACGACAAACGGGTGGCAGTTTTAGTCAAGAATATGTCGAGCAAGCCTTGGTTAATAATCCAACGATTGTCCAAGCTTTGTTGGCGCTGTTTTATGCTCGTTGCAATCCAGCACTGGCGAAAACCGCAAATGTCGAGGCGATAGTGCAAGGCATTGAAAATTCACTAGATTCTGTCGCCAGTCTTGATGAAGATCGCATTTTGCGGCGGTTTTTCGGCGTGATTTTGGCGACGTTGCGGACGAATTATTTTCAACCCGAGAAAAACAGTTCAAAAAACGGCGTTAACGGCATTTCTTCAGAACGGCATCGCTCCCACGTTTTTTCAGAAAACGGGGTTTTTCTCAGTAACAAACCTTACCTTTCCTTTAAATTTGACCCAACTAAAGTTGCAGATTTGCCAGAACCGCGTCCCATGTTTGAGATTTTTGTCTATTCGCCGCGTGTTGAAGGGGTACATTTACGCGGCGGCAAGGTGGCGCGAGGGGGCATTCGTTGGTCAGATCGTGTTGAGGATTTCCGCACTGAAATACTCGGATTGGTTAAGGCGCAAATGGTTAAAAATGCCGTGATTGTTCCGGTTGGCTCTAAAGGCGGTTTTGTCGCTAAACGGTTACCTACCCAAGGTGGACGCGACGCAGTGCAGAAGGAAGGTATAACGTGCTATAAAACCTTTATTCGCGGCTTATTAGATTTAACCGATAATATCGTCGAAGGACAAATTGTGCCACCGCCTGATGTGCTAAGGCATGACGAAGATGATCCTTATTTAGTGGTTGCCGCGGACAAAGGCACGGCCACTTTTTCTGATATTGCGAATAGCATCGCCAAAGAGTACCAGTTTTGGCTTGATGATGCTTTTGCGTCGGGGGGTTCCACGGGTTATGATCATATAAAAATGGGCATCACGGCACGGGGCGCGTGGGAATCGGTCAAACGGCATTTTCGTGAATTAGCCGTGGATATCCAAACGCAGAATGTTACCGTCATCGGCATAGGCGATATGTCGGGCGACGTGTTTGGCAACGGCGTGTTGTTATCTGAACATATTAAATTGGTAGGCGCGTTTAACCATATCCATATTTTTTTAGATCCCAATCCCAACCCACAAGCGAGTTTCCAAGAGCGGCAACGCTTGTTTAATCTGCCGCGCTCCACTTGGGCAGATTATGAGACTCGCTTGATTTCTGAAGGCGGTGGCGTGTTTTCGCGTAGCCGTAAATCCATCGTTTTATCGCCCCAAGTACAAGCCCTGTTGGGCATAGCAGCCGAAGCGTTAACGCCTAACGAATTAATCAAGGCGATGTTATGCGCTCCGGTCGATTTATTATGGAATGGGGGTATCGGTACTTATGTCAAAGCGCAAACGGAACATCATATTGATGTTGGAGACAGAGCTAACGACGCGTTGCGCGTCAACGGGAGCGATTTACGCTGCCAAGTGGTTGGCGAAGGGGGTAATCTTGGCTTTACGCAACTAGGGCGAATTGAATATGCACTAAATGGGGGCCATATTCACACTGACGCTATTGATAATTCCGGCGGCGTTGATTGTTCCGATCATGAAGTCAATATCAAGATATTGCTCAACGCCATCGTTGCCAACGGCGACATGACTGACAAACAACGGAACACTCTGCTGGCCGAATTGACTGACACCGTGGCCTCTTTAGTCTTAAAAAATAACGACTTACAAACACAGGCCCTCAGTATTTCCCGCTCTCTTTCTCCCCAACTGCTGGATTTACATGCCCGCTTTATCCGCCATTTTGAAAGTAAGGGGCAATTATACCGTGAATTGGAATTTTTACCCACTGACAAAATGCTGACAGAGCGACGAGCGGCACAACAAGGCCTAACTTCCCCAGAACTTTGTGTGCTGCATGCCTATAGCAAAATCACTTTGTATAAAACGCTATTAGACGCCGACTTGCCGGAAGAGCCTTATTTCATTAACACGATTTTGGAAAACTATTTTCCAGCACCGTTGCCAGAACGTTTTGCTGAGCCAATTGCCCAACATCGCTTACACCGCGAAATCATCGCCACCGAGTTGACCAATTTGGTTGTCAATCATAGTGGCATTGTCTTTGTCTATTTGTTGGAAGAAGAAACCGGACAGATGGCCCCTGATATTGTGCGAGCATTCATGGTTGCTTGGGAAGTCTTTGATATGCAACACATTTGGGCCGAAATTGAAGCACTAGACAACCAAATCAATGCCCAAGTGCAATTGAGTTTGATGAGAGAAGCACGTCAACAAATTGAGCGTGCTTCGCGTTGGCTACTCCGCCATCATCGGATGCCCTTAGATATCGCCAACACCATTAACACTTTGCGCCCTGGTGTGACTCAACTGGCTGAAAGCTTGTTGAATTTAATTGGTAGCGATGATCGAGACACTTTAGAAAAAACGGCACATAATTGGCAGAACGCCGGGGTGCCCTTAAGCTTTGCCACTCGCGTTGCCAATTTGGTGTTTTTATTATCGGCTTTAGACATCGTTGAAGTTGCTAACACCACCGAAGTCAAACTAGAAAATGTCGCCGCGTTGCACTTTATGTTAGGCACGCGCCTAAAACTGCACTGGTTACGTGATCAGATCGGCGAATTGCCGCGAGATAACCGCTGGGCGGCCCTCTCTCGCTCTAGCTTACGCGATGAATTGTACCGCACTCACCGCGAACTGACGACTGTCATTTTGCAAACGGGCACTGAGACATTGGAACCAGAAGCACACCTTGAGGCGTGGATGGAAAACAGCCGAACCCGCTTGGAACGCTGTCAACAGGTACTATCGGAAATATCGCACGCTGAGAAGCCCGATTTATCTATGCTATCAGTCGCGCTGCGAGAAATACGGAATTTGTTGTAAATTTATCCAGGGGCAACGCCCTAGGAAAGCCCCAACGGGGCGACATTAATATAGCCTGGGGCAACGCCCCTAGCTTGCTTCAATGCCATTAAGTTAAGAATAACTCTTAAAGTAGTACAAAGAAGTAGTACAACGGATACTCGAAATAAACGGATTAGAGGGTCAGTCCTAATTTTTGTAACCTTATGATTTGGTCACGTTTTTTATCCGTTTATTTCGCGTATCCGTTGTACTTGGATACTCATAAGCAATCCGTTTATTCCTGAAAGAAGTTGTATTTGTATTGTTCCTCTGAGTACCGGACATTTTTTCTACTTAAAAAACGAGCAATGCGAGAAATATTACCATCAATGACTTCAAGAATTTTTCCACAATTAATGACTTAGCAAAGTTTGAATCTTAAAAACGGTTTTATGGCCCACAAACCAGTGCCAATAGCCATACAAAAATAAGGGTTTTTAGGACTCCAAATAACGACTTCGATTTGTTAACGAAGGGATTTAAATTGTCCGGTGCAAAGTTTGAATCTTAAAAACGGTTTTATGGCCCACAAACCAGTGCCAATAGCCATACAAAAATAAGGGTTTTTAGGACTCCAAATAACGACTTCGATTTGTTAACGAAGGGATTTAAATTATCCGGTGCAAAGTTTGAATCATACTTTATTTTAATTTAAAAGTCACACTCAAAATAAACTCATCTGTAGTGCTGATTTTTTGAGATAGTTTATTTGCTTTGCCGTGTTAAGACATTTAACCATTTCTTGGGCAATGGCTTGAACAACCGGCACCGCAACGGAATTACCAAACTGACTATAAGCTCGAGTATCACTAACAACAATCTTAAATGTCTCTGGAAAACCTAATAACCTTGCACATTCACGAGGCGTTAAACGACGTGGATTTTTACCTTCTTGAGGAATGAGTATTTCAGAACCATCCTTATAATAACGTGCGCTAAGAGTGCGAGAGATGCCTTCTAAATTGACAAGCCCATAGCCGAACCCATTTCCCTTCTTTCTATGTTTATCCGCATAGTTTTGTAAATATTGCCAAAGAGGGTTTGTCAAGGTGTATTTGTTATCGACTTCATCCTCAAGTATGTCACGGATTTTTGGGTTTAGGTTAGGCAAGGTTGGAAATTTAAAATCAAGCGTGTCTTTAAATCCAACTATAAATATTCGCTCACGATGTTGTGGTACGACAAAACGAGCATCTAAAATGTTATAAAAAATATGATAGTTTAACTCGTCTTCAAGAGTCCATTTAATGATTTCAAAAGTTTGTCCTTTATTGTGAGCCGTTAGATTTTTAACATTTTCAAGTAGAAAGGCTTTTGGTTGTTTATCCTTGATGATGCGTACAATCTCAAAAAATAGCGTTCCTTGAGTGGGATGTTGAAATCCATGTGAATTACCGAGGGCATTGTGTTTGGTGACACCGGCACTGCTAAAAGGTTGGCAAGGAAAACCGCCGGTTAGAATATCATGATCAGGAATGTCTTCAGATCGGATTTGAGTAATATCACCGGCTGGCTTATGTCCAAAATTCGCCTCATAAGTTTGTTGGCTAAATTTGTCCCATTCTGAGGCAAAAACACATTGTCCCGCTACGGGTTCAAAAGCGAGCCGAAAACCGCCAATCCCAGCAAATAAGTCAATAAAGGTGAACAGAGTAGGCGCGTTATTTTTCATTTTATTTAGTTATTTATTTAGTCTATCAGCAAGCGTAGGATTTCCCACGCACCGTTATAATCCAGGGGCACCGCCCTAGGAAAGCCCCAACGGGGCGACATTAATAAAGCCTGGGGCACCGCCCCAGGCACCGCCCCAATGCCATATCGTACCGCTTTTGGGTGAGGGCAACCATAAAGGATTGCCCCTACATTACATAACGGTTTGTAGGGGCAATCCCACGTGCAAAGCCCTTAACTTAATGGCATTGAGGCACCGCCCCAATGCCACACAGTTTGCGGAATTAGAAAGAAATAATCCCCCCCGCCTTTGGTAAAGCCGTCGTCTAATAGCTGAAGTGCCCTAAAGGGCACTGAAGACTCAATGCCATATCGTTTGCTTCTGAAAAAATCCGGAATTTACCAGTCCCCTTTAGGGGACTTTAGCTTTGAGACAACGGCTTTACCAAAGGCTCTTTCTCGTTTATTTCTTAACTTAATGGCATTGAGGCACCGCCCCAGGAAAGCCCCAACGGGGCGACATTATTAACCTTTACAAAAACACTGCCGGCGATACGTGAAAACGCTTACTCAGATTTTTAATTTGTTCTCTATTTAATTCACGTTGACCATTTAGCGTCTCCAACACTTCTTTTTGATAACCAATTTCAGGTAAGTCATTGGGGGTTAAATTATGTTCTTGCATTAAAAATCGCAAAACGTCATAAGGTGGTGCATCTGCTATGGGATGATGTTCTTGTTCATAAACTTCGATTAAGGTGCTGATGGTTTCCAGCAAATTAGCCAATGGATGTGTCTCATCGTCACCAACCGTATTGAGCAATTCATCAACTAAGACAGCCATGCGTTGATATTCTGTCTCAGAATGTGGAACAGATAAGATATTTGCAACGGGATTCCAGTGAGTTATCGTTTTTGTAAGCAATGGACTACTCATCTTATGAACCTTTTGATTTATACCATGCCTGTAAAGCACTCAACACGCCTCATAAACAATCCGTTTATTCCTAAAATAGGTTGTACTATTCCTAAAAGAAGTGCAGCAATTTCCAAAGCAGCAAGCTTTGGACTCCAACTACTTCCAAAGGGCCCCCGGTAATAAAAAAAAGGCATAAAATTTGCATTAAACCTCGGAGGTTTATAAAACCGCCGTCTGAGGTTTTTAAGACAAGTCAAATGAAAAGTCAATTAACCGGAGTAATGCACCAATGCGTTTTTTTAATAATGCCGGGCCTGTCAATTGTGATGATCATTATTGTTTGCCGCCCTTAAGTCGATTGGATTTGGATGACGTTTTGGCGCTCATTCAACAAAAGCGTTATTTTGTGCTACATGCGCCTTTGCAAGTGGGTAAAACCACCTATTTGTTGGCGCTGATGGACTACTTGAATCAATCCGGGCTGTATCGTTGTTTATATTTTAACGTGGAAGTGGCCCAAGCGGCCCGTGAAAATGTCTCACAAGGGATACGGGCTATTTTGGATGAAATGGCAGAATGTGCTATATATAGTTTAAAGGACTCTTTTTTGGCAGAGCAAAATTGGGCGCAGTTTGGTGCCAACAATGCTTTGAATATCGCCCTCACTCGTTGGGCCGAAGCGAGTCCTCAACCACTGGTGCTTTTGATAGATGAAATCGATTCATTGATGGGTGATACGCTTATCTCGGTTTTGCGACAATTGCGGGCAGGTTGTCACAAGCGCCCGGCTTTATTTCCGCAAAGTATTATTTTATGTGGCCGGCGTGATGTGCGCCATTACCACCTTCACTCAGCACAAAATAAAACCATTATCACTGGCGGGAGTGCGTTTAACATCAAAGCCAAGTCCCTACGTTTGGATTATTTTACCCCAAATGAAATAGAAACCCTATATCAACAGCACACCGACGAGACGGGCCAATCTTTTGAAAGCGGCACCTTGGAACTCGTTTGGGAATTGACCGCTGGACAGCCTTGGTTAGTCAATGCGTTGGGCTATGAAGTTTGCTTTGAAATGAAAACGGGCCGAGATCGCAATATACCCATTACGGCCGAAATGATGATTGAAGCTAAAGAACGTCTTATTGAGCGGCGAGAAACTCATCTTGACCAATTAGTCGATAAACTCAGCGAAAAGTGCGTGCAGCGAATCATTAGTCCGATGCTACAAGGTGAAGAACTTGGACAGTCGGTTCGCCCGGATGATATTCAATATGTGATTGATTTAGGGCTGGTTAATCGGGGCGAAATGGGCTTACAAATCGCCAATCCCATTTATCAAGAAATCATTCCGCGTGCATTGAGTTTTATTACCCAACTAAACTTTGAAAGCACTATACAACCGGCTCGCTATATAGGGCCAGATGGCCGACTTGATATGGAGAAATTACTGACGGCCTTTCAAGAACTTTTTCGAGAACATTCAGAACATTGGATCAAAAAGTTTGACTACCAAAAAGCCGGTATCCAACTCTTGCTACAAGCTTTTTTGCAACGGATTATTAATAACGGTGGACGAATGGAGCGAGAATATGGTTTGGGACGTAAGCGCACTGACTTACTCATTATTTGGCCTAACAACAAACAGACTCAAAAAATTGTGCTTGAATTAAAATGGCGCTATTTTCTGTTAGAAAAAACGCTTGATGAAGGGCTAGAACAAACATGGGCTTACATGGATCGCGTTGGTACGACTGAGGGCCACTTAATCATTTTCGATAGACATCAAAATACTCAGCATAAAGACAAGATTTTTCGGCGAGAAGAACGATACCGCAAGCAAAAAATCATAGTTTGGGGTTTTTCAGTGAACAGTGATCAGTGAACAGTGATCAGTTTTTAGTGTACTATAGACTTGTCCGTAAATAAAATTTACGCTAATAAAAACAAATAGTTAAATTAACAAAACCCTTATTTTCGGACAACCCTTATGATATCCAATTCGTTTATCCGCGCAATAGGCGTTCCATAACGAAGTTTCGCTGTACTACATGCTGTTGTACTATAAGCCCCAATTCGTTTATCCGCGCAATTCGTTGTACTACATGCCGCTGTACTATAAGCCTTAATTCGTTTATCCGCGTAATTCGCTGTACTACGTGCCGCTGTACTACATGCCGCTGTACTATGATATCCAATTCGTTTATCCGCGCAATTCGTTGTACTACATTACATGCCGCTGTACTATGCTATCCAATTCGTTTATCCGCGCAATTCGTTGTACTACATGCCGCTGTACTATGAGCCTTAATTCGTTAATCCGCGCAATTTGTTGTACTACGTACCGCTGTACTATAAGCCTTAATTCGTTAATCCGCGCAATAGGCGTTCCAGAACGAAGTTTCGCTGTACTACGTACCGCTGTACTATGAGCCCCTGATCATTGAAAACTGAAAACTGTTCACTGAAAACGGCTCACTGATTAATAGGTGGCTCGATCCCAAGAAACCTAGATTTGTTATGAGTGGAAAAATGATATAAAATGTTGGCATTTTTATACCTTGGAGATTTCTAGATTTCTAATTAAAGAGAGTGATTGCCGAGAATTTTTCTCGATTTATGCAAAAACTATTCCAATAACTTTGTTCTCAACAACAGGACTCGACAAATGAAAACGTCAAAGTCATTATCGATAGGCTTTGCCGGTCTGCTCTTATCGTTGAGCGGGCCGACTTATGCCTATTCCAACCCCACTGCGGACATTGCTTGGTCCGGGGGCACATTGGGTGTGGCCGACATTCAGGCCGCGTTTAACAACGCCCGAACCACTGAAAATAGCCAACTATCGACTTCTATTCCCACGCTGACTTTGCCTAGCCAAGCGCAATGGGATAGCAAGAGCGATGGCGAAAAAGCCCTGTGGCTTATTAACAAAGAGCGTACGGATCGAGGTATCAAAGCACTACAAGGCCTAGAAACCAACGTCACCAACGTGGCTCAAAGCTATGCCCAGTATCTGCTTGATAACAACAAGACTGGACATGAAGCGGATGGAAAAACGCCGTCGCAGCGTCTTGATGCCAATCCAACCATTCAAGCCTGCCGTGAATTTCTGACTAGAAGCGAAAATCTGGCCTATTTTTGGGGCATTTCAGCGTTTCAGACACCCTTACCCATTGAGAAGGCTGTCTATGACTGGATGTATGAAGATGCCTTAAGTAGTTGGGGACATCGTGACGCGGTTTTGATAGATGCGTATAACGATAACAACAGTGACAACCAAGAAGGCTTTTTAGGTATAGGCAGGGCCAGTGGTGGGCCGCACAGTTCTCCCAGTAGGAGTTATAACCATGTCGAGATCGTTGTGATGAATATCTTCGATCCTTGTGCATCATGGGCTTCAGACTCCACCGCGCCCACTTTTGCCAGCGGTTATCCCAAGACGGCCAACGTCACGCACAATGCACTTGACTTATTGGTGAAAGCCAATGAAGACGGCAAAGCCTACTATATAGTATTAGCTGACGGCGCTACCGCGCCTAGCGCGGCCCAAGTGAAGGCCGGACAAGACAATAGTGGTACCGCCGTAGCGGCCGACAAAAAAGGCGATTTCGCACTGGCAGCCAACACAGAAGCTTCCGCTAACGTGACTGGCTTAGCGGCCTCAACGGCCTACGATATTTTCGTCGTAGCCGAAGACGGTAGTAACAATCTGACGGCCGTTGAGAAAGTGGATGTGACAACGCCAGCGGCCCCAGATACCACCGCGCCCACTTTTGCCAGCGGTTATCCCAAGACGGCCAATGTCACGCACAATGCCTTTGACTTATTGGTGAAAGCCAACGAAAACGGCAAAGCCTACTATATAGTATTAGCTGACGGCGCTACCGCGCCTAGCGCGGCCCAAGTGAAGGCCGGACAAGACAATAGTGGTACCGCCGTAGCGGCCGACAAGAAAGGCGATTTCGCACTGGCAGCCAATACCGAAGCTTCCGCTAACGTGACTGGCTTAGCGGCCTCAACGGCCTACGATATTTTCGTGGTAGCCGAAGACGGTAGTAGCAATTTGACGGCCGTACAGAAAGTGGATGTGACAACGCCAGCGGCCCCAGATACCACCGCGCCCACTTTTGCCAGCGGTTATCCCAAGACGGCCAACGTCACGCACAATGCCTTTGACTTATTGGTGAAAACCAACGAAAACGGCAAAGCCTACTATATAGTATTAGCTGACGGCGCTACCGCGCCTAGCGCGGCCCAAGTGAAAGCCGGGCAAGATAGTACGAGTACTGCTGTAGCGGCCGACAAAAAAGGCGATTTCGCACTGACAGCCAATACCGAAGCCACTGCCAACCTCACCGGCTTAGCGGCCTCAACGGCCTACGACATGTTCGTCATAGCCGAAGACGGCAGTAGCAATTTGACGGCTGTGGCGAAAGTCGATGTAACGACAACCGTAGCGCCGGATACTACCGCGCCCACTTTTGCCAGCGGTTATCCCAAGACGGCCAACGTCACGCACAATGCCTTTGACTTATTGGTGAAAGCCAACGAAAACGGCAAAGCCTACTACGTCATCTTAGCAAACGGTGCTACCGTGCCTAGCGCGGCCCAAGTGAAGGCCGGACAAGACAATACGAGTACTGCTGTAGCGGTTGATAAAAAAGGCGATTTCGCACTGACAGCCAATACCGAAGCCACTGCCAACCTCACCGGCTTAGCGGCCTCAACGGCCTACGACATGTTCGTCATAGCCGAAGACGGCAGTAGCAATTTGACGGCTGTGGCGAAAGTCGATGTAACGACAACCGTAGCGCCGGATACTACCGCGCCCACTTTTGCCAGCGGTTATCCCAAGACGGCCAACGTCACGCACAATGCCTTTGACTTATTGGTGAAAGCCAACGAAAACGGCAAAGCCTACTACGTCATCTTAGCAAACGGTGCTACCGTGCCTAGCGCGGCCCAAGTGAAGGCCGGACAAGACAATACGAGTACTGCTGTAGCGGTTGATAAAAAAGGCGATTTCGCACTGGCAGCCAATACCGAAGCTTCCGCCAACGTGACTGGCTTAGCGGCCTCAACGGCCTACGACATGTTCGTCGTAGCTGAAGACGGCAGTAGCAATTTGACGGCTGTGGCGAAAGTCGATGTAACGACAACCGTAGCGCCGGATACTACCGCGCCCACTTTTGCCAGCGGTTATCCCAAGACGGCCAACGTCACGCACAATGCACTTGACTTATTGGCGAAAGCCAACGAAAACGGCAAAGCCCACTATATAGTATTAGCAGACGGCGCTACCGCGCCTAGCGCGGCCCAAGTGAAGGCCGGACAAGATAGTACTGGTACCGCCGTAGCGGCCGACAAAAAAGGCGATTTCGCACTGGCTGCCAATACCGAAGCTACTGCCAACCTCACCGGCTTAGCGGCCTCAACGGCCTACGACATTTTCGTCATAGCTGAAGACGGTGGTAACAACCTGACGGCCGTACAGAAAGTGGATGTGACAACGCCAGCGGCCCCCTCAGTGCCCAGCACACTTCCTGACTTAATCAGCTACAGCTTTTCCGCACAGGAAACCAAAACCCTACCCGGAACCAGCACCGAAAATAACGCCAGTTCTGGTAGTTGCAACGGCACCATCAAAACCGAAGACCAAATTGGCCGTTTAGCACTGGTGGCCCTATTTTATCAAAATTTTTGCTACACCGACGGCCGTTATAACCACAACAACTACCAAGTGAAACGGGGCACTGTGATTGACAGCGGTAACACGCTCCAGTTTGACGCTTACCAAGTCTACGAGCCCGCCAACAAGGCCACTGAATTCTTGGGTTCTCAACATGCGGTTTATTACCAATTCCCGACTAAGGAAGACTACACCGTCTACCGGTTTGAGGGCAATCAATTTGCCAAGGTATTGGAAATAACCGCCTCACAAATTGATACCACCCAGTTCATTCAAGTGGCTAACAATGGCGTTATCCTGAAAGTCAGTCAGCTCACCGGTTCCGCTACCTATGCCTTTGTCCCAAGTAACCAACGAGTCAGTACCTTTACTGAACTGGCAACCGGTATTGAAGGCGCACGAGTCAAAAGCACGGCCTTGGGTGATGTCCTCAAATACCGCTACACGGTTAATGGTACCCCGTTTGACACTAAACTGGACTTCAATCAGGGCCCCAATACCCATAGCAATGTTTATAGCCGCACTCGACAATTCTTCCTGGTACAAAAAAGCACCGGCCAACCGGGCTTTGTCTGGCAAAACAAAGATGATCAATCCATTCAAGTGACTTGGCTGGGCAGCGATTTTAAATCACAAACCACAGTGGCTTTGCCCAACAGCCAATCGGAAGACCTCGCCGCCGCAATACATGATGCCAGCGGTAGCCTTTACTATTTGACCATTCAATCGGGTAGTGGTGCTGACACAGAAACTGCGAGAACCGCAAGCCTTTATAAAGTCAATGACAATGGTCAACAATTGGCAAAATCGACGTTGGATACCTCCAAAACAGGACTGAACATGGTGAAATTTGGTGATCAGAATATTGCCAGCTTGCAATATCTGAACGGCAAACTGGGCCTGATCGTGGGACGACAAATGCACGAATCCAGCGATGGTTTAAACCACCAAGGGGCCATTGCGGTGGTATTTGATGCCAATAGCTTGAACGTGGACAAAAACTCAATGCCATTAAGTTAAGGAAAATGTGTTATAGTTATTGCCTTTCAAACAGTAGGTAAAATCAATTTATGGAAAAACACACACTGGATGACGAAAATGATAAAGCCACCCGATCAATTTCGATTA
>Ga0190344_1000301_pt1 | contig 27274 bp, 17 predicted proteins | sample 48721323_MG_FD_161662 | JGI IMG/M metagenome (GOLD analysis project Ga0190344, IMG submission 161662) | Hydrothermal vent microbial mat bacterial communities from Southern Trench, Guaymas Basin, Mexico - 4872-13-2-3_MG | ecosystem: Environmental > Aquatic > Marine > Hydrothermal vents >... | reverse complement strand
CCATAACAAAAGTACGAAAAAATAGTTAAAAAAAACACCTAAGTTGTACTTACTTCTTTCAGTTGATGGCCCACAAATCTTCGGTTTTCACGTATTATTGCTAAGGGTATTTCATCTCATAAAAATGTGTTTTTAATTAATTGTTATCAACTCATTGATTAACATTATATTTATATAACTTATTTAAAAGTATAACTCACGTTAATACCAATTTTTCTATTCTTCTCACAATTCCCACCGTCTCCAAACTCACCAAAACCACTTTGCCAATCAACCGCACAATATATTCTTCATCATCCAACCGATTCGGATCATTAACAATGCCGCTTCTTTTATCAACTTTAACCCGATATTGATCAATTACCCAGTCAAGGGCGGAGCGATTGCCGAGCCGATATTCAAAGGTTTCGGGTGGAATGCCGCCGAGGGTGAGGGAGTCTAAGTAAATAACTCATGTTACGCACTCAGATTCCACAAGCCTTGGGATAAATCCCAAGGCTAAAAGCGTCCAGGAACCTAAAGGTGACTAAAACCTTTTATCGCGTTTTCCGATTCAATTAAGTACTTGCATTATCGCATTGCGTAATTTTAGCCTCCTAACGCTTGCAAGCTTTGGGATTTATCCCAAGGCTTGGAGGAAGTTCAGTGCGTAACATCAGTAAATAATTTGCCGCTTGTCGCGGGAGAGTTTCATTGGTGACTTTGCTCTAGCTTTGTTACCTATAGTATTTCAGATAAATAATTTCAAAACAGCCAACAGCTAAAGCAGTTGTCTGAAAGCGAAAGTCCCCTAAAGGGGACTAAATAATTATCTGAAAATCTATAATTGATGTTTGCGTACCTTTACCATAACAAAAGTACGAAAAAATAGTTAAAAAAAACACCTAAGTTGTACTTACTTCTTTCAGTTGATGGCCCACAAATCTTCGGTTTTCACGTATTATTGCTAAGGGTATTTCATCTCATAAAAATGTGTTTTTAATTAATTGTTATCAACTCATTGATTAACATTATATTTATATAACTTATTTAAAAGTATAACTCACGTTAATACCAATTTTTCTATTCTTCTCACAATTCCCACCGTCTCCAAACTCACCAAAACCACTTTGCCAATCAACCGCACAATATATTCTTCATCATCCAACCGATTCGGATCATTAACAATGCCGCTTCTTTTATCAACTTTAACCCGATATTGATCAGTTGCCCAGTTAAGGGCGGAACGATTGCCGAGCCGATAGTCAAAGGTTTCGGGCGGAATGCCGCCGAGGGTTAGGGAGTCTAAGTAAATGATTTGCCGTTTGTCGCGGGAGAGTTTCATTTTTTCGACGCGCCAGTTTAAGGGCGTATCGGCTTTATCCATGAGTTTTAATGGATATTCAGGTTGTTGCTCATAGTTAAGATGCAAGTTGCTAAGTTTTTTCCCGGCGGTGACGAATTCCCAAAAGTTGGGTGCAAATGGAATACGAGGCAATTCTCTTTTGAGGTTCGCAGCATATTTTTCCCGATAAACGGGGTGGTGCAGTAATCCATAAACATAATGAAAAATAGCCCATTTGGTGATTTTGTTGTCTTGGTAGTGGTTTTGATAATGGTTTAATGCCCAGTCGGTGAGGTTTTCTTTGCGGTTAGTACCGTCTTCATCGTAGGTGTAAAAAGGAAAACATTGTCCGTTACGCCCGCCAACTGCCACATCAGGTATGCAATTTGTGATTTGGACAACAAAAGGAATCTGTGAATGATTAGTCGCACAAATCACGCAGTTTTCCGTTTTTGGCGTGGGAAAAATAGAAGGAAAAACATAAACCCTTTCATTAAACATTTGGTCAAAAAATAAATGGGATTTCGTGAAAGGACGATATAAAGATTGCCGAATCTTATTTATATCAAATTTAGCCAACTGCCCTCGTTTCAAATTCGCTTTTAGCGCTTCACTCCAACTGAGCTTGTTATCCTGATACAAGACAAAATCATCAACTTGAGTTTGTTTATTTGCTTGTTGTGTCCACTTGAAAACTTGCTCATTATAAGTTTCAATCATCCGTTGCATGTTGTTAGCTAATTCAGATTGATTGAAATTGTAAGCCCAAGTATCACGGTTAGTTTTCACGCCACTACTAAAAACTTTAAATATCACGCCCTCAATTTCCGTTTTAGCCGCCTTCGTTTCCTTCGTGCCTAACGGCATAAAGTCATCAAATTCTGAATGCAAGCCTTCGGTGAGCCAAGTGTGTTTTTTATCGGGTTGTATTGTTTGATAATCTAATTTTGAGAAAACGCCCGCTTTTTCTATCAAGGCAAATTTTTCTAAACGGGTTGCTTTCCAATCAACGCGACTATAGAAAATTTGAGTGTTTTTTTGGGTACGTTTTTTCACCAAAAAAGTGACTGAAATACCTACCATTGCTGCTAATCCAAAAACCGTATGCTTTTCTCCAATGGGAATCCCATCACGCATGGAATCTTTTCTAACATTGCCCTTTAAGTCAAGAATGTAAATGTTAGAAAAATCCTGCGCTAAATGTTTCCGCATCCCATCAAAAGCAATACTATCCAAAAAACTATTATTGGTAACAAACGCAACAATGCCTTCATCTCCAATACGCCGCGAAGCCCAACATATCGCTTTCACATAAGGATCAGCTAACGCATTTTTATTCGTTGCCTTAGAATCTTTGGCATAAGTGTCACGCACCCATTCATCAACCACCTTATATTTGCGATTCTTATTGTTATCGTTTTCGTTGACTTGCCCCACATTATAAGGTGGATTGCCAATCACCACAAAAATGGGCGCTTGTTTTTGTTGTCTAACCCGCGCCGTATTTTCAGTGGTAAAAAAGTCTTGTTGTCGAGCCTCCGCTAACTGAAAAGTATCTACCAAACAAATTCCTTCAAACGGTTCATATTGCCCGGTAATTTCATAATAGGCGTGTTCGATATTCATTGAGGCAATATAATAAGGCAACAACATCACTTCATTACAATGTAACTCGTTTAAATATTTGTTTTTCAAGCTAAATTGACTGATAGCTCGCATAATCCGAATAATAAAATTTCCAGTACCGACAAACGGATCAAGAATTTGCACGGATGGCTGACTCAAAGAACTATTAAACTCTTTTTGTAAAATCTCTTCCACCGACTGCACCATAAAATTCACTATCGGCTGCGGGGTATAAACGATGCCATGCGTATCGGCAACTTTTACCGCAAACCCTTGAAAGAATTTTTCATAAATAGCGTTCAGAAAATCTTGTTTATGGGCATAATCATCAATCGTTGCTGCGGTGGTTTCAATCGCCCCATAAAAGCGATCCAACTTTTTCAGAAATTCATGGCGACTAAATGAACGCGCCGTGAGGGCAGTGATGACTTTTTCAATTTCACGCGCAATCACGTTTTTATTGACAAAATCCGGGTTTTTAAACACGGTTCTAAAAATCCGCTCCGTCAACAAGTGTTGAATCAGCATTTCTTTAACGGCATTCAACGATAAATTGGGATTAATCGCTTCGACACAGAGTTGGGTAAAACTATCAAAGGCTTGGATAAACGCTTGATTGGTTTTTAATTCCTGTTCAAGAATTTTCAGCAGCGCGTCACCATGCTCTTTGACTTTATCCTTAAAAGCGGTTACCGCATCGCTCCACTGTTCATAAGCGGGCGGATTGTAACCAAAAAATAACCTAAGCCCTTCAATCAGTAAATCAGGTTGCTCGGTAATGGCTTCATTAAACACTTCCTGCCCGTTTTGCCATAAGACAAGACGTTGCGGCGTTTGAAACAAAATATTCTCTTTAGGATAACCCGAAGCAAACTTCTGTTTAATTTCCTTAGCTAAATTATCCTGAATATCCGCAGCGAACCAAATGCCATGTCGCAATTCAAATTGATCTAATAAAGCGCCATCCGTTCTGATGGGATGCTTACCATCACGATTCAGCGGATATTGCTCTACCAACTGCAAATCACATTGACTGGCACAATGGCGTAAAAGATTGGCAAAAGCCGGCGCCACTGCCCCTTCGGTACTGATTTTTAAATCAGATAGGGCAGCGATTTCTTGGTAAAAATTTTTGATGACTTTGTGGGTGGGTTTTAAGTTAAGGGTAGACATATTGGATTTCAGATACAAATTTGGATAGGTTTTTTTTCGTTTTCAGCATTAGGATAAAGTTCTTTCCCTTTCTAAAAAGCGGCTCTTATTGAAGAGCATCAGCTAAAGATGTCTACGCGCCCTATTTATTGTCATTACCAAAGGAACGTAACGTTTCTAAAAGTACATGAAAACTATCAGAACGGTTAGCTTTTTCCACATTTTGCGTCTCCAAAGAAACAAAATGAGCGATTTCTTCTGCAAATTTAGGTTTACTCAGATGTCTCTTTTTCCAATCCGGGACGATTTCTTCAATGACACTGGATGGTTTTGGGATGTTATCAATATCACGATATTTTTTCTTACCTTGAAAAAAACTTGCTTTAAATCTAGGCGAACATTTTGCAATCGCTTCCATATCTCCTAGAAACCAAGCTTCTAATTCATAGCAGGCGATTCTTATTTTGTACTCACAAGAACACCAAGCCATTTTTTCCTGTATCTTATTTTTCAATGCGACACAATCTTGTTTATCTCGATCAATGATGACAATAATTTGTTGAGCGCGTTTGGATAAAGTTGGGATAATGTTATTCAAGTGACTGATTAAATCTTCTTTGCCACGATGATGCTTAATTTCAAACCGATGTTCTTCAAAACCTAAACGAGGTAGAATGCCTTCCAAAAATTTTATCATTGAATAATCTTCAACTAAAAAAATTATCATGGATTAATCCCTTTGAAATAATCATGTTGCCATAACCAACCTAATTCACAACCATTGTCATAGAGTTCGGTTATCTGCTCATTATATTTTTTAGCAGAAACTATGTGGCTGCTACCCTGTTCTTTTTTGACTAAAAACAACTCCTTTATTTTTAAGGCATCCACAAATTCAGGGGAATGGGTAGAAACAAAGACTTGTCCGCCACGTACTGCATATTCTCTGAGTTCTGCTGCGAGTTCTCTTAATAACGTCGGATAAAGGTAATTTTCAGGTTCTTCAATACAGAGCAATGGACGCGGGGTGGGATCATGCAATAACACTAAATAGGCGAACATTTTAATGGTGCCATCAGAAGTGTATTTTGAAATAAACGGATCGGTAAAACTATTATCCCCAAATTTGAGTAAAATTTGCCCGGCTTCATTGATACTAATGTCCACGTTGTCAATGCCGGGGACTCGTTGTTTCATTTTGGTTAAAATGGTTTGAAAACGCTTTGGATGATATTCATGAAGAAAACTGGCGACTTGGGCTAGATTATTACCCGAACGAGACAGTTGTTGATCGGCACCCACCTCATTGATTTTACGCATCTCTTCATTTTGCAAATTAGAAACTAACCATTGTTCTAATAAGGTACGAAAACTTTTAATGGTTTTGTAACGCTCAAATTGTCCCAAGCCTTTTAAGGCTAGAATATCTTCGGCACCCAAGGGTTGCTCCTCACGTTCTTCCTTAGCTTTCCAGGGTTTCTGATCATAATCTTGTTCATTTTTGATGGCTGAACCGATTCCTCTTGAGTAATCTAAAAAATGCCAAGGTTTGCCACTGCGTCCCCGACGATATTTTAAAACTTCCTTTTCGATAAAGACTTTACCGCGATTAAAACCAATTTTTAAATGGTAAGTGACTAAAGGACTTTTATCACCTTCCTCAAAATTACGAAACTTGATTTCAAATTCAATGAAATCTTTCTCCGGGTTACTGTTACGAGTGATAACTTCCTTAAATCCCCCCTCACGATTAACCGCAACCGTGACATTTTCTTTTAAGCAGGTGGACAGAAAACTGAAAACTTTAAAAAAAGTCGTTTTACCCGAACCGTTCGCACCTAAAAACACATTTAATCGCTGCAAATCGGTAACGTGTAAATCCTTATATAACCTAAAATTCTTGACTTTAATTTGCTCAATTTGTGTTTTCATGATTATTTGTATCCTGTTTATAAAATATGAGACAACATTGTTTATTAGGTGATTCGCTTTTGGCTACTTATTGTACGACAATTGTGGGCCATATCGCATAATGGCTCAAGGAATTTCAACTCATGGCCCTATTGATATATATCTCAAATACCGCGTAGCCACTCAGAACTCAAAACACTCACCATTTATCTCGAATGTGGTGGGCTTAACCGTTTTTAATTCACAATTCACAATTCACAATTCACAATTCACAATTTTTATCACTCCAGCCAAGTACTCTGTCAATGTTCTATTGACGGGTAACAGATTGGCACTGCCAAACTACTCTGGCACTGCCAAACTAAAGTTTGGACTCCTGATAACTGATTACTGACTTGACAGGGGCGCGTTAAGTGTTGGTTAAAACGGAGTCAATTCCTTGATTGGCTAAACTATCGGCAATCTCATTTTCTGCATGTCCACTATGTCCCTTTACCCATTGCCAGTCCACTTGATGGTTTTGTGTCGCGGCGTGTAGGCGTTGCCACAAGTCAATATTTTTAACAGGTTCTTTATCCGCCGTTTTCCAATCGCGCTTAATCCAATTTTCTACCCATTGAGTGATACCTTTTTTGACATATTCAGAATCCGTCGTCAAACGGACTTGACAGGGGCGCGTTAAACTTTCTAAAGCCATAATGGCTGCCATCAATTCCATGCGGTTATTAGTTGTATTAAGTTCGCCGCCAATTAATTGTTTTTCCATGTCTTTATAGCGCAATAATACTCCCCAGCCCCCGGTGCCAGGATTTGGGCGACAGCCACCATCTGTAAATGCTTCAACAATTGGTTCAGTCATTTTGTGTTCTCCTTAAAATGCGACGGTTGGGTTGAATTGAAAGATATAAAATAAATTTATCACTAATCCTCTCAAAAACAACCAATTTCATAAGCGATTGTTTTTTTACTTTTCAGTTTTCATTCTTAATTTCACAACCCCCCCTAAAAAATTTGTTTATAACTTATTGTTCATTTTTCACTTTTCAGTTTTCATTCTTAATTAAAATCACAAACCCTCTCAAACGGTTCATTTTTCATTCTTCATTGGCAAAATGTGTGCTGACGGCCTCCGTCACTAAAGTCGGTTGAGTTAGCCATCTTGATTTAATGGGGGTTAAGGTAGCAATACGTTTTTTGGCAACCACGACATACGCGGCCCCAAAATTGCCAGCCCAGCGTGAGCCAACTTTTTCGACACTTTTCGTGTAATTCTTAAAACGGTCACTGTGAAAAGGCAGGGCAAAAAAGAACGTTTGTTGTTTTTTCAAATCAAAGCCGAGCAAAGCTAACCAGTCTTTAATGCGTAACAGCGGCAAAAATCGTCCACACCACGGCGCCGTTTCGCGCCGTGCGAAAAACCAACGCCAGATTCCCCACAGGCTTACCGGGTTAAAGCCTAAAATCACGACATGGCCTTCTGGAATTAATACTCGTTCCACTTCGCGCAAGATTTCATGCGGATTCTCTTCAAATTCTAAAACATGTGGCAATACCACGACGTCAAGGCTATCTTGGGCAAAGGGCAAGGCATCGGCTAAGGCGTAGACACTGGAGTAGGGTTTGCAAATCGTGTTGGCAGAGAGACTTGACACGCAGCGGTGCATGATGCGACTGCTTTCTAGCAGACGGCCGTGTCCCACGTTGCCAATTTGCAACAAATGATAGCCAAACAGTTGCGGCAAAATCTGTTGCAAGACACAAGTTTCTTCGCTCAATAAGCGTTTTCCCAACGGGGTTTGAAACCACCTATTAAGCTGTGCGGCGTGACTGCCTATCATGCAAATGGCGTGGATAGGAAAGGCGATGGGTGGGCGGATGCGGACTTTTAGCCTTAAAACGGCAGTTTGATGCCGGTGGTTGGCAATCCTAATCCACCCGCCAAGCCGGCTAGTTTATCTTGACTCACTTTTTCGACTTTACGCACGGCATCATTGACGGCGGCCGCCACCAAATCTTCCAGCATTTCTTTGTCTTCGCTCATTAGAGCCGGATCGAGTTCGACACGTTGCACATCGCGCCGCCCCGTCATAAACACTCTAACCATGCCGCCGCCCGATTCGCCAATGATTTCTAAGTCAGCCAATTCTTTCTGGGCATCTTCAAAATTTTTTTGGGCTTGTTTCATTAAGTTGGCAAGTCCGCCTTTCATCGTCTGTCCTCTATCAAGTTGTTGCTTTGGTAATTGGTAATTGGTAATTGGTAATCGGTAATCGGTAATTGGGTAATCGGTAATCGGTAATTGGTAATTGGTAATTGGTAATTGGTAATTTGAACGAAGTACGATTCATTGTGAAAACGCCGCTACGGTGGCAAAAAGTGTTTTCAAAGACTTCTGTAAATATGCCTAGCTTAAAATCAATGACTTACAGACTTTTGGGGAGTTCTCAGCATTAGCCATTAGCCTAATGCCATTACCCATTACCAAAAGGTTATTCAGCCAGTTTTTGAGTCAGTATAGCAAACTCTTGTTTCATTTGCATATTTTCAAATACCAGTAAATCTGGGACTTGGATATTGAGCAATACGTCAAAAGATTTTTGGCTGGTGCGTAATAGGTTAATCAACTCGCCACTGACTCTGACCGTTTTATAGGTGTTTTGTGCGATCCGTAAATCGGCCTTGGTTTTGTTTATCGCCCTGGCTATTTTGCGACGTTGCCTGATTAAATGTTTTTTGTACAACCGTGCCGTTTGCAAAGTCAAATTTTGAGCCTCAAGGTTGGCTTGTAAATGTCGGCGGCGATTTTTATCAATCTCTGAACGCAACAAATTCCGGGTAGTTGCCTTAAGGTTGTGAACATCCGCAACAATATGGCCTATTTTGGGCAAGTATTTTTCGTCAATATTGTTGATGAATGTTTGCTGCATGTGTAGCAGCGTTTTTAACAAAACAGTGTACATTCCATAATAACGTTGGCTGATGTCAAAGTCTTCGCCACTTTTGATGGTAAGCGTCATCAATTGTTGGCTAATTTGTTTGACATTATTGTAGACGATACTGCTTTGAATAATATCATCTCCCACGACACTGGATAGCAGCACTTCCAATTGTTCTGGCGTTATATGCAGCCCTTTGTCGGAAAGTTCTTGGGCAAACTGGCTTTTGAGTTTGCTAATCGCCTCATGGCGTTGCTCGATCCGCTCAGTGAGTTGCTCAATTTTAGCCTCGTAGTCGGCCACCGTTGTTTGCCATGTTGAACGGATAGGGGCACTGACTTGCTCTTGGCGATATTGAGAAATCGTTTGTTTCATCCCTCGGATTTCTTTCTCAAGCGCCCGGATACGTTGTCTCGTCTCAGTGCTGTTGGAAATACTCAAAATCGCCACTGCTTCATCAAGTAAGTCATTGATGTCATTTTTATTATCTATTTTGTCGTTACCGAACCAAGCGGAATCCGGTAGCGTTTCACCTTCTTTTTCAAGGACTAACACTTTATCAAGCTTCGGGGTGACTTTTTCCCAGATTTGTGCAAACAATGCATCTTTTTCGGCCGGGGGCCCCGTTTCTGTTGAACTCCCAACGCTTGGCGTGGAACTGGACCACAGATTCGCTATCGTTTGTTTAGTTCTCTCCCACCAAGAGGGTTGGTTTTCGCTTGTGGGTTCATCAGCAAAGGCACCGCCTACCGTCATTACCAGTAGCAACGTTGCCAAGGATGTTTTTAAAGACTGTGTATTCATAATTAATACCTGCCTTTTCAGTTCTGATTGACTATTATCAGTATATCAGTTTTTTGGAGTGCTTGCTCCAAAGGGTAATAAGGGACATAGCCGTAACTTACGCCAGAAAACACAACATCCAAGGGCCGTAGCCCTTGGCTTTAATAATACTTACCGAAGGGGCTAATAGAGGCTAATTAACAATTAAGCCCCTTTGGTACGAGATTAATACAGCCAGTGTAACTACCTGGCTTTAATAATACGGCATTAACCCGTCATAAAATTCAAAGTGGGTGGCGTTTCGGGAATTAGCACGGCGAGCCGTGACTACTAATAACTGAATTGAGTGACGTCTGGGATAAGGGCGTCACATTTTTGATTCGTGCCTCACAGTGTTTTTTCATATAATCAACAAAGGGATCCTTATCAATCGCTCTTGTCGCGTATTCTTGACGGGTTTCTTGAATACGTTGTTGTCGCTCCGCGGGCAATTCTGTTTCATGTTCTACGCGAATATCTACACGTTGCGAGTCGCCATACTTTTTTTGTAGCGTCTCTTCTAATGCCTTTTTTCTCGTTACCATGAGCGACAGTCTATGGCAATGTGGCAAAGTGATGTACCAAGTATTTCCGTCGCGTTTTTTAAGCTCGCAGTTGAGTGCGAGTTGCTTTACACCGCCCTGGAGTTCTAGCGATTGTACGATACTTCCCCAGTCATCACGACTATTTAATGGGTTTGCCGCGGGGGGGGCGACAGTCGATGGCGCATTCGCCGGCGTTGTTACGGGAGGCGGGTGTGCATGCGTTGTCGCGGGAGGGCTGTGTGCTGTGGCTTGAGCGGGTTGTTTTTGTATAGCAGTGGTATCGGGACGAAACGCCAACATACGCAGCATCACCATTTCAAAGCCGCCACGCGGTTCTGGTGCCAGCGGCAAATCGCGCCGCCCTAGTAAACCAATTTGATAAAATAACTGCACATCTTCTGGCGATAACTGTTTGGCGAGTTGCAAGATAGCCTCGCCGTCAGGTTGACTGGCATCAACGGTGGCAGACACGACTTGTGCCAAGGCAATCCGTTGCAATAAGGACAGTATATCACCTAATACCCTGAAAAAATCTGGATTTTGTTCCGCTAATTGGGCAATCCGTTGCAACAAGCCGGGGGCATTATTAGCTGCCAACAATTGGACGAATTCTAGCACCGTATTCTGATCCAGCGTGCCCAACATGCTGCCCACGTCATCGCGAGAGAGTTTGCCCGCCCCGTAAGCAATGGCTTGATCTAACAGACTTAACGCATCACGCAAACTCCCATCGGCCGCGTGTGCCAATAGGGCTAAGGCTTCCAGTTCAGAGCTAATACCTTCTTCTTCAACAATTTTAGAAAGATGTTGGGTAATAAGTTCAAGCGTTAAGCGTTTAAGATTAAATTGGAGACAGCGCGATAAAATGGTGGGAGGTAATTTTTGTGGATCGGTGGTGGCGAGTAGGAATTTAACGTGCGGGGGCGGTTCTTCCAAGGTTTTCAACAAGGCGTTGAAACTGTGAGTGGATAACATGTGTACCTCGTCGATGAGGTAAACTTTATAGCGTCCCCGTGTCGGCGCATATTGCACGTTGTCTAGTAAATCGCGGGTATCTTCGACTTTGGTACGGGAGGCGGCATCGACTTCGATTAAATCGACAAACCGTCCTTCATCAATTTCACGACAGGCGGCGCATTGTTCACAGGGATAAGCGGTAACACCAGTCTCACAATTTAGGGATTTTGCCAGAATCCGCGCCACCGTCGTTTTGCCCACGCCGCGAGTGCCGGTAAATAAATAAGCGTGATGGAGGCGATTATTGGAGAGTGCATTTATCAATGCTCGCAATACATGGGATTGCCCCACCATTTCTGGGAAATTACGGGGCCGCCATTTGCGTGCTAGGACTTGGTAGGCCATGTTATCACTTGGTAATTGATAATTGGGAATTTGTACTATTTGGGCATCCTTTGCCCTTTACCCATTATTAGGATCGCAAGAGATACGTCAATTGTGGAGAAGACGAGTCTTAAGGAGAGAGAGGGTGGGGTTATGAAAATTGTGACGTAAACGAATTGTGAATTGTGAATGAAAATAGGGTTTTTTAGCGAACTTTTTTTCAATGCGGAATAACGGGATCATTTTTTGGGCCAAAATAACCTTATTTTCACCACCCCAGAGAGAGGGTGACAAATGACTTGAAATTCAATGAGGGGGGGGGCGGTGGCCCGCGCCAGCCACACCCCGGCACACGCTCGCGTTGCTGCCGCTGCTTCCTTCCGGACCTGACGGGGTTCACAACGAAAACGTTGCGAGGGGACCGACACCGACCACCATAGTATGTAAATTGGCGGAGAGAGAGGGATTCGAACCCTCGGTACATCTGTTAGACATACACACGATTTCCAATCGTGCTCCTTCGACCACTCGGACACCTCTCCGTTGTGAGACTGTGCTCACAAAGACGGACGGCATTCTAACAAAACTCGGCCATCATGTCTAGCCAAAATCAATAAAAAATTAAAAATTAAAATTGGCAAACGAACTATTACAAACTTTAGTTGCTTTAGCGACTACTACAAACGAACTATTATAAACTTTAGTCGCTAAAGCGACTACTACAAACGACTACAAATGGCGACTACTACAAACGAAATCAATGAAAAAATTGTCATTTTTCATTTTTCATTTTTCATTAATTAGTTGAGGGTTATGATGCGAGATGAGGATAAGTTGCCCATCGACACAAACATTTCATTCATGCGCTTGACAAATTCGGCCGGATCGTCTAAGTGGCCGCCTTCACTGAGCAACGCTTGGTCAAACAAAATAAACGCCCAATCATTAAAGCGATTTTCATCCGCCTCTTCTTTAAGGGCATTTACAATCGGATGTTGTGGATTGATTTCCATTATGGGATTATTGCCCATGATAGGTTGTCCGGCGGATTTGAGCAAGCGTTCTAAACTGGCATCCATCCCTTGTTCGTCTGCCACCAGGCATGCCGGCGAGGTGGTTAAACGGTGCGTTATCCGCACTTCTTTGACCTTGTCGCCTAGTGTCGTCTTGATGCGCTCCAGTAAGGGCTTTAACGTGTCTGAGGCTTTTTCGGCCTCTTTTTTCTCCTCTTCGTCTTCCAAGTCGCCTAAATTCAGTTCACCTTTAGTCACTGATTGCAACTGTTTGCCATCAAAATCGATGATGTGTGTGCTCGCCCATTCATCAATTTGGTCAGTGAGCAACAGGACTTCGATGCCTTTTTTGCGGAAAATTTCTAGGTGGGGACTGTTTTTCGCCGCGGAGAAACTTTCGGCGGTGAGGTAATAAATTTTTTCCTGCCCATCCTTCATGCGCCCAACATAGTCTTCTAGCGAGATAGCCGGGGTGGGGTTATCGTCATGAGTGGTTGAAAAGCGTAACAACTTGGCGAGGCGTTGCTTGTTGCTAAAGTCATCGACAACGCCTTCCTTGAGGACTTTGCCAAATTCTTTCCAGAAAGTCGCGTATTTCTCCTGCTCATTTTTCGCCATATTTTCCAACGCGCTGAGGATTTTTTTCACCGTGCCGGAGCGGATAGCGTCGATTTGCTTGTTATGCTGTAACATTTCCCGCGAGATATTCAGCGGCAAATCGTTGCTGTCAATGATGCCGCGAATAAAGCGCAAATAAGGCGGCAACAATTTGTCGTTATCGTCCATGATAAACACGCGCCGCACGTACAGTTTTACCCCGCGGCGATTGTTGCGATCCCACAAGTCAAACGGGGCACGGGCGGGAATAAATAGCAACGTGCTATATTCGTTGGTGCCTTCGACTTGGTTATGAATACGGGCTAACGGGGCATCAAAGTCATGGGCGACGTGTTTGTAAAATTCGGTGTACTCCTCTTCGGTGATTTCGTTTTTGGCCCGCGTCCATAAGGCTGTCGCCGTATTCACCACCTCTTCTTCGATAGTCGTTTCATCCTTGTCTTTATCAGTGGTGACTTTGGGCATCACGATGGGCAACGTGATATGGTCGGAGTATTTTTTGATGATGCCATGCAAGCGATAATCGGATAAAAAGTCATCTTCATCGGGCCGCAAGTGCAAAATGACTTCAGTGCCATGCTGTTTACGTTCAATCGTTTCAACGCTATACTCACCCTCGCCACTGGACTCCCATTTCACACCGTGCGAGGCTTCATTGCCAGCGCGACGAGTGAACAACGTCACTTTGTCTGCGACGATAAACGACGAATAAAACCCCACCCCAAATTGTCCAATCAATTGGGTGTCCTTGGCTTTATCGCCCGTCAGCGATTTTAAAAATTCTTGAGTGCCCGACTTGGCAATGGTACCGATGTTGTCTATCACTTCCTCGCGTGACATGCCGATACCGTTATCGCGCACGGTAATGGTGCGGGCATCTTTATCAAACGCTACCCAGATTTTTAAGTCGGCATCGCCTTCATACAGCGCATCATCCGACAACGCTTCAAAGCGTAGCTTATCGGCGGCATCTGAGGCATTAGAAATTAACTCGCGTAGAAAAATTTCCTTGTTGCTATACAAGGATTGTATCATTAAATCAAGGAGTTGCTTGATTTCTGTCTGAAAACCGAGCGTTTCTTGGTGTGCTTCAATAGTCATTGATTATCTCCCATACTTAAAAAATTGACCGGCTAAGAATATAGGGGTATCGTGGACGGTTTCAATGCTTAAAGAAATGAAGGATAATTAAGAGTCTGTTTTAAGGCGACCAACTTGAAACGGGACACATTTTGGTGAGAAGGTATTGATGCCGCAACTGAGATTATTTAGCTATAATTTAATTAAATGTTAATGATACAATGATAAGGCCATCGGTTGTGGTTGGTTCACTCATTACATCAAGAGCCAAGAGAGTCATTTGTAAATGAACTTTTTTCAAATAATGCCGGTAATTTTGGTTATTAATACTCGCCTTTTAAAATCCCGCACTCTAATGATGGACTAGAAAAACATGTTGCCATTTGATGTCACTAATTTTTTTGCGACACATCAAGATTTGTTGTGGTTATTAACCGTTGCGATTGATTTATCCCTCACGCTGCTGCTTTACCGCCTATTTGGTAAAATGGGGCTGTACACCATTGTGATACTCAACATTATGTTGAGTAATCTTCAAGGGCCTAAACTCACCGTTATTTTTGGTATGGAAACCAGCTTGGGTGTCATATTGTATTCTGGCATCTATTTCGCTACCGATTTGCTAAGCGAAAAGTACGGCAAAAGAGAAGGCCAACGTGCGGTGTTATTGGGCTTTGCCGCCAGTGTGATTTTGGTCGTTATGGTTTATATTAGCTTACTATTTTTGCCGTCGGACACACCAAAAAATGCTGAATTTGCTACAAATATACATCAAGCCATGGTCACCCTCTTTAATTTTACCCCGCTTTTTGTCTTTGGCTCCCTCTTCGCTTATCTCATCACTCAAAGTTTTGACGTTTGGATCTTTCACTATATCAGGGAAAAAACCCAAGGCAGGCATCTGTGGCTGAGAAATAATGTGTCAACGATTAGTTCTCAGGCACTTGACACCTTGTTATATGCGGGAGTCGTTTGGGGCCCGATCGTCGGTTTTTGGTATGCCATTGAGTTAGCTTTAGCTAAATATATCATTAAAATCATCATCGCACTCATTGACACCATTTTTATTTACTGGGCACGAAATTGGGACATGAGTGATAAGGATTGGAATGAGTCACTACAGGGCAAATCTATAAAAAGCCAATAAAAGCAAGGCGTCTAAAAAATATGACCGCTGCAACCGAATGGAATAACCGTTACCAAACTCCTCTTACAGACATCCCCCCGCCTTGTCAAGTCGTTGCCGCTTACGCGCATTTATTACCCGCCACTGGCACCGCTTTAGATTTAGCCTGTGGATTAGGGGCTAACGCCCTGTTACTCGCTCGTCATGGTTTAGAGACTTATGCTTGGGATTATACCGAAACGGCGCTTGAGCGTTTACAGGTTGACGCGCAAATCCAACAAGTACCGATTTATACCGAGCGCCGCGATGTTATTGTGTCACCGCCCCCAGCCGATACGTTTGATGTTATTGTGGTATGTCATTTTCTGGACAGACGTTTAGCGCCGGCGTTGACGCAAGCACTCAAACCCAATGGATTACTGTTTTATCAAACCTTTACGCGCACAAGTGTCAACGACTGTGGCCCAAAAAATCCTGATTTTCGTTTGGCAGAGAATGAGTTATTGCACTTGTTTGCCGACTTGCAAATAGTCGTTTATCGTGAAGAGGGTAAAATTGGGGATATTTCGCAAGGTTTTCGTAACGAAGCTTTGTTAATTGCAAGAAAAATCTGGCAGGAGTCCAAACTTTAGTTTGGCAGTGCTAAAACCCGTCAATAGCACATTGACAGAGTATTAGGGATGCGAATTAAGGGTTGAATTGAATATTATGAAATCAATGACTTATAAAAACGTCTTTAAGATAAGTAATTTTATAAGTCTTTTTTTTTTGCTCCGAAAACTTTAGCCTAAAATGTTCATTTTTCATTTTTCATTCTTAATTCGCATTAGGGATGTGTTAGGGACTAGGAGTGGGGTGGTGGAGGTGAGGCAGGTGGAATAATATCGCCTACATGTACGGGAAATTGTCCAGTCTGACAATCTTGAAAAAAAAGAGTTAAGGTTCGACGTATTGTAAAAAACGCTAACTGTTCCCAAGGGATTTCGTCTTGACTGAAAAGACGGACTTCGAGACTTTCTGTGCCGGGTGCAAACGTTGGCTCGCGCAATTTTGCGCGAAACATCATGTACACCTGACTGATATGGGGCAAGCTAAATACGACATATAAACTGAGTGGCGAAAGAGTAGCCTTCGCTTCTTCCCACGTTTCGCGGACAGCCGCCTGTTCCACCGTTTCATTGTTCTCCATAAATCCCGCTGGCAACGTCCATAATCCATAGCGCGGTTCAATGGCGCGTTTACACAGCAGAATTTTGTCTTCCCATGTCGGCAAGCAACCGGTGATAATTTTGGGGTTTTGGTAGTGGATGGTGTGACAATCTTCACACACTATACGCGGTAAATTATCCCCCTCTGGCACTTTTTGCACTAAGCGGGCCGATCCACAATGGCTACAATAGTTCATAGTTGGAGGATAAATATGATTGAATTGGTAGGCGTTGAGTCAAAAGATGGCGCTCCCTAGGGGACTCGAACCCCTGTTTACGCCGTGAGAGGGCGGTGTCCTAGACCGCTAGACGAAGGGAGCAAATTAGGTCGTCGTTAAGAGGCGCGCATTAAAACATATTTTGAAGCGAAGTTCAACAAAAAATCCAAAAAAACTCAGAAAATTTTTAATCGGATTTCTTGAGCTAATGACACCCCCGCATGTATCCATAAAGCAACTACAAGGATTCGTTATAATAACGGATAAGATTTTTGGAGGGTGGATAGTGCATGGGTATTGTTTGGTTTGATTAGGGTATGATTAATTCTAGTTTGTCATATTACACCTAAGTTATTGATTTATAGAGAAGGCCTCTTGGGGGCCATTCTTTTGAAATCAATGAGTTACCGTTTGTAGTAGTCGCTTTAGCGACTCACTCTTGTTTACCCACTTATGCACATTCAAACGAAAACGCCGGTTTTGAAAAAGTCTTCTAATCATAACTACAACAAGGATTGTATATAAGAAGGGATTTTTCCGAATGGATTTCTCAGGGCTTTAGCGACTCATATCATGTATCCCGTTTGTAGTAGTCGCTTTAGCGACTCACTCTTGTTTACCCACTTATGCACATTCAAACGAAAACGCCGGTTTTGAAAAAGTCTTCTAATCATAACTACAACAAGGATTGTATATAAGAAGGGATTTTTCCGAATGGATTTCTCAGGGCTTTAGCGACTCATATCATGTATCCCGTTTGTAGTAGTCGCTTTAGCGACTCACTTTTGTTTACCCACTTATGCACATTCAAACGAAAACGCCGGTTTTGAAAAAGTCTTCTAATCATAACTACAACAAGGATTGTATATAAGAAGGGATTTTTCCGAATGGATTTCTCAGGGCTTTAGCGACTCATATCATGTATCCCGTTTGTAGTAGTCGCTTTAGCGACTCACTTTTGTTTACCCACTTATGCACATTCAAACCTCGGGAATAAACGGATTTTTTCGATGCCTTTTTGAGTCACTGCGCTAAAAAATCACTTCCGCTAAAAGCTAAAGTACGTATCAGGGCACTGTACCTATTTTGGGGAAATGACTTTTTCTTCGATCCTAAGCAATAAAACCCCTACAAAAAGTATGACTAATGACGTGCGATAGGGGGCCATAACTTGATTTGAATACATCCAACGTCGGCAAAAGTTTCGCTTCGCTGTACTTTTGCCGACGTAACTATTTTATGGCCCTCAAAATTGTCTGGTGAGAGTATAACTTAGCGACAATCCGGCCAAGCAAGGCCTTCTACGTCATTGTAATCAGTGGAGATTTCCGTTGCGGCCACGATTTGACAGGTTTGCACATCTATCGCGCCAAGCGGTAAATGGGTTTTGCCGTGAAGGCCGAATATCAAGGTGTCATCCGGCAGAGTGTCCAACGCCTCGACTTCTCGTGAGTCGGTGAGTTGTTCGCAGATTGGCGTCAGCGTTCCTTGATGGATATCGTAAGCCAGCGTCTGGGGTGGTGAAAAGGAGGTTCCAACGGGTTCTAAAACTTGATCCCATTTTTATTCCGCTTAGTAAAAATGTGTTTTAAAAACAATCATTTAAACATCATTTAAATTATTAATCATTAATCATTAATCATTAATCATTAATTATTTTCACCACCCCAGCCAGCGTCAGGGCCGTTGCCCAGATTTCCTACGCCATAAAGTACAGTACCGGCCGTGTTCCACGTTAAGTCTTCAATTTCGCCAGCGTATGCTACAACCACCTCTGCCTTACCAGTACTGGTATTGATGATGAGCAGTCCAACATCTTGTGCCCACCCCCATAACGTGCCATCGGGCGCGAAGGAAAGGCCGTCAATTTCGTCAAAGCCAGTGGGGCCGATGTCAGTCAGTTCTCCAGTGGCTTTATCGACTTTGTAAAGATGGCCAGGTTTATTGGTGTGTCGGCCCGACGCGGCGTAGAGTTCGCCCGTTTGCGGATGAATATCTAGGGCTTCGATGTCGTGGGCATTTTTGAGGCCGCCGAGGGCCTTGACTTCAAACGTTTCGGGAGAAACGGTGAAGAGTTGGCTGTCGTTGAGGCCTTCGTCGTGGACTAATCAATCCGTATCGATTTTTTATGTTGGTAAAATCACCAAGATGATCTCGAATAAAAAAATTCAACCAAAACAACCCTGAAAGGGTTGAATGTGAATACAACTACAAGGATTCGTTATAATAACGGATAAGAGCTACGCGAGATAAACAATAACTACAAGGATTGTATATAAAAAAGGATTTCAAAGCGGATTGTTCGCCATTCATTCGTTCGATTCTAAATTCAGACTTAGGTGATATATAATTAAGAAAGAGCCAAGAATTTAAAACCCGCTCTTATCAAAAATCCCTTATTATATACAATCCTTGTAGTTGCTGTAGTAATTGACAAGAAATCCCGTCTCAGAGAATCCGTTATTATAACGAATCCTTGTAGTTGCTTTTAACGAATCCTTGTAGATGCTTTGGACAACACATCGGCCGTGTTGGTGTCCTTTGGCAAGGTTAATCGAAACGTCTGACTTAATTGGACGAGACGTCGGCCGTGTTGGTATCCTTTGGCATTAATCGAAACGCCTGAGTAGTTGTACTTACATATGAGTAGTACAACTGGCAGATTAAACGGATTGTGGGCCATTGGGACTCATTGATAAGTACTAAGAATCTCGCTCTGCTTGCTACTACGTTTAGCGAATATCACTCAACGCTCGACTTAATTAGACGAGACATCGGCCGTGTTGGTGTCCTTTGGCAAGGTTAATCGAAACGTCTGACTTGATTGGACGACATGTCGGCCGTGTTGGTATCCTTTGGCAAGGTTAATCGAAACTCATCCTTTATTATAACGAATCCTTGTAGTTGCTTTTAACGAATCCTTGTAGTTGCTTTGGACAACACGTCGGCCGTGTTGGTATTTATAATGGCTCCACAACGTGCGACCTATTTTTTAAAATTCAGAAAAATAAATTATCTAAGGATGAGAGTTGCACTTGGGGCTATTATCTCGCGTAGCGAGTTACTGCGTTTCACATTCAAACCCTTCGGGGTTGTTTAATCCTCTCCTTTGATTTGACGATTGAGTCCTACCATGCGTGTAAAGACTTCTTCCAGTTGCTCTGGTGCCAGTTTTCCTTCCTGTGCCATCTGTTTCAGCAGGGTTTTCTGAATGTCATCTTGCCGTAAATCAAGTCGTTCTCTCATAAGCGTTAATAACGTCGATTTGTTGAACACATCATTACTATATGATTTGCCCCACAAATATTCAATAGTGGTTCGCAAACTCTCCAGTTGATTGGCGGTAAGACGCTCAATCATCGAAGTCAGTGCCGCCTCATTGTTATTAATTTGTTGACGAATAGAGGCAATCTGACGACTGACTTTGGTGGAGACTTCGGCTTTTAATTCGGACTCGACGATAAATGGCAACAAGAAAGGCAGATTTCTATTGAGAATCATGTCAATTGTCACCAAACTCAGGTGATAAGCCTTATACTTCAACTCACCCGAATATCTGGGATCAGTGGTTGGCAATTTGACATGTCTTTCTTCGATGGCTTGCTTATTTTTTGGCGAGCCTCTGAAATAAAAAACATTGCACAGAACGGTTTTGCCTTCCAGCTCTTCATCCATTTCCATTAGCTGGCGGTATTCCAATTTCCTTTTATCCATTTGTTCGTCGGATTCATATTTGCGCTCGAACTCCAGATGGATAATGACTTCATTGCCATTTTTGTCTTTGGCTTCAAAAAGAACATCGGCAATGCGTTTAACCAACACAAACTCTTTGCCAATCAATGCCCTTGATTCTGTGGCATCAACTTGGTATTCATCCAAAATAAACGGGAGCCAATCCTTGTCGTTAGAAAAAGCCTGGGGATAAATCCCCAGGCTAAAAGCTCAAGTCTGCTAAAGCAGACTAACAGACAACTCTAGCGTTAGTGCCCTTTAGGGTAGTTAAGCTTTGAGCGCTGAGGAATCGCTGCCGGCGGAACGCCTATTGCGCGGATAAACGAATTGAGTACAACGAATTACGCGGATAAACGAATTCAGTACAACTAATTACGCGGATAAACGAATTCAGTACAACGAAACGCCGTGGCGGAACGCCTATTACGCGGATAAACGAATTGAGTACAACTAATTACGCGGATAAACGAATTGAGTACAACGAATTACGCGGATAAACGAATTCAGTACAACTAATTACGCGGATAAACGAATTCAGTACAACTAATTACGCGGATAAACGAATTTAGTACAACTAATATCGTTTCGTTATAATAACGGATAAAAAAATCCTTGCTTATATGCAATCCTTGTAGTGCAATCCTTGTAGTTGTTAGAGTATCAACAGTCTGGAATAGTCAACACATCATTACTAAACGTAATCGAACACGTCTCCTCAGTCTCTTCACTGTCTATCTTTGGCAAACGCTTTTCTAAACGGGCCGACGGTGCCGTGCGAATGACTTGGCTTTTCGGTAAATCGGCCGCGTTTTTCAGATGATCATACATACGATCCAAGGCTTGACTCAGATAGTAGTGCAACGGAATTTGTGTATTAACACCATATTGTTGGTTTAAGCCATCAAAGTGATTGGCGTTAGTCACTTCAATATACACCAACTGGCTGTTAGTTTTTGTTTTCTGGTTTAAACCATAATAGGCGCGAGAACTGAAATTAACATGAGCCAGCGCATCATCTCGTCCATGTACAATCATCGCCGGTTTGCCCCGCAAGTCGCCACTGGCTAACACTTCCGCTATCCCATCTTGGACACGTTGATAATGTTCTGATTCGGTACCGGTTAGATCAGTGCCCGTGTTTATCGTCACGCCCGTGGTACCTGTTGCCAATCGCCGCAGACATAATGCGCCTTCCAAGTAACCCTCAAGGTTGCCATTCACATCAACGCTGTTGCGAAAGTTGATACCTTTTCCTTCGTTGCCGCTATTATTAATAAGAGAAGTACCACTCGAAGGCGGAATACCATTACCCGTTTGAAAGTCCTCGGCTAAATCGGACAAGCCTTTGGCACTGGGCGGTTCGTTGCCATCACTGCCAGCATAACTGTAACCACATAAATTATCAACGACGCTAAAACGCCCGTAAGCATTGGCATACAAATTAGCAAAACTGCTATAAACAAACGAACTCTCGTAATTGTGAGCAATGACATTAGTCGTTTCCAAAGTGCCATAATCATTCAGGCGCTTTTGCGCCTCGGCAACTTGTTCCGTCAGCGTATTACTACTCAACCATCCCATACGGCGCAAAGCGGCACAACGTCCGGGCATTCCCATCGTCGTGTTGGCACTGGCACAAGGCTGATAAACATTATAATAACTCATCACATCAAACAGTGGTTTTCTATATGACTGATAATAAAAGGTTTTATAACCTTGCTTAATGGTAACGCCTTCGGCATCATCACGCGGATTAATCATTGGCGCTGCCACCACCACTCCATCAATCAAACCGCGGCTATCTTGCTCCGCCGCCCGCAACGCGGCTGCGCCGCCACTAGAAACGCCAGACGCAATCACAAGCGTATTGCTTTCCGTCAGAGTAGAAACCTCTCCGAAATTCTCCTCAAGGTTGAGAACATAAAAGGCAAAATCGATGGTATCAAGAACGTTTTTGCCCCAATCGGCTTCTGGATTCTGTTGCGAATGGGCCTGTTTTTGAGCGATACGAAAAGGATAAGTTGAATTATAGGCTGCCAAATCCATTTGTGATGTCCCATCAGCCCTAAAATGGGCCTTCTTGCCGATATCGGTGGCAATGGCGCGTGTGCCATCAATCAAATTCACCGTATCCGTATTCAAATCATGCACACCATTGCCGGCACCTTTATCAGTATAAGCAACAGCACAACGATTTTTGAGGCCCCACTCTCCCACCGTTCCGATAGCACCATACACGCCCCGCGAACCGGGCGAAGGCGCGGCCACAATACAAGGATTGTTACGGTCAAAACGGTTGGGCACTTGCACCATCATAGTGACATTTTTACGTCCGCTACCATCATCAGCAAAAGCGAGATATTCTTTGCCATCCACTTTGCCCTCACTACTGGGAGTCGTCGCGAATTGGGTAGGCACAGCCGGCCCATACAAAGTGCCATACCCCGATGTCACACGCATATCTTGCCGGGCCTGATATTGATTAACAACAGTCGCTTTGCGGATTTCTGCGGCGGTAGGACTCACCTGATCGGCCGCCGTCGGTACAACTCCCGTTAACCCGTTTTGCCCCAAGCCGGCGGTTAAGAGATCATCACTAAACCCATCATACTCACGCACCGAATGTATTTCAAAATCCTCTCTCGCCGTCGGCGAAGAAGTGTCTGAACTTGAAGACGTATCCGCATCATCATCGTCATCCAATGCGTTCTTGGCCCCAACGGCAGCCCCAGCGGCCATGAAAGCGTAGATTAGTCCATGCCCATCGTCTTCACAACCGCTAAGCAAGGTAACTAACAATAATAAACTCACTTTCCAGAAGAGCTTGAATGTTCTCATTTGAAATATCCTAATCTTAATCAGAATTTTAATCAGAATTTTCAGAATTTAAGAATTTTAATCAGAATTTTCAGAATTTAATAATTTTCAGAATTTAAGAAGTTTTTCTCTTGAGGGCCTTCAATCAAATCAACTGTTCAATTCGGCAACCTGGCCCCCAAACGCGAAGTTTTAGACACCTTGCTATGGTAAGCATTAACAAAAGTTATTAACCTCAATACTCAATAAAGAAAACCCCGGCCTTTCTGAGAAATATTAGCAAAAGCGGCAAGATAACTCAAAGTCTGTAGAATAAGTGAGACACACCCGAAGTTTTTATCTTGAGGGCCTTCAATCAAATCAACTGTTCAGGCTAAAGTTTTTCGGAGAAAAACTTTAGCCTGAACATCAATTCGCCAACCTGGCCCTAAAAAAGCCGCTTATTCAAGAATTAATTCGTTTATCCGCGTAATTAGCTGTACTTAAGCGTAATTAGTTGTACTCAAGTTTCTGGTTTGGCAAGCCCAAACCTTTCAGTTTGGACTCCACGGAGTCCAAAGCTTTGGCATGGAGTCCAACGCTTGCTGCTTTGGATGAGGTTTGGTACGGAGTCCAAAGTGGCTATTTTAGAAAAAATCCATCCCTATCTGAGAAATAATCAAGGAACCTTAAGTATTAATTCGTTTATCCGCGTAATTAGTTGTACTCAAGTTTCTGGTTTGGCAAGCCCAAACCTTTCAGTTTGGACTCCACGGAGTCCAAAGCTTTGGCATGGAGTCCAACGCTTCAGCTTTGGATGAGGTTTGGTACGGAGTCCAAAGTGGCTATTTTAGAAAAAATCCATCCCTATCTGAGAAATAATCAAGGAACCTTAAGTATTAATTCGTTTATCCGCGTAATTAGTTGTACTCAAGCGTAATTAGTTGTACTCAAGTTTCTGGTTTGGCAAGCCCAAATCTTTCAGTTTGGACTCCACGGAGTCCAAAGCTTTGGCATGTCCAAAGCTGAAGCTTTGGATGAAGTATCAATAAGCAATAACTACAAGGATTGAATATAAGCAAGGATAATCAATAAGCAATAACTAACTACAAGGATTGAATATAAACAAGGACAATCAAGGATGACAAAATAATTAAAATCCTTTCTTATAACGAATCCTTGTAGTTATTAAGTTATTAAAATCCGTATCAATTAGACAATCCTTTCCGTTCTTTGTTATGACTGCTTGCGCCCAAGTTTTGCGGCCTGAAAACCAGTTTGCTCTGCTTTTTGGGGTTCTTTGGAGGTTTCTTTACTTCCTTTTACATATAAGTACCAATAAACACCTCCGACAAGCACTGCACCGCTTACAATATTGCCTAGCGTGACGGGGAGCAGATTGTTATACAAAAATGCTTGAACATTCAAGGAACTGATATCCCAAGTCGGATGCAGGGATATGACAACCTTGGCAATAGCAGGATCTAACGAGGCGATAATTCCCGCCGGAATAATAAACATATTGGCTACGCAGTGTTCAAAACCGCTGGCGATAAATACCATGACGGGGAACCAAGCACCGAGAATTTTTCCCATCGTGTCTTGCCCAGCCGCGACAATGACGACAGCTAGACAGACTAGCCAGTTACATCCCATGCCTCTGACAAAGGCTTCCAAAAAGGTAAGCTGGGTTTTTTTATACGCGATGGCGACGGCGTGGGCACCTATTTGGCTACCATGTGCATCCCAAATACCGCTGGTGTACATCATCCAGACTAGGAAGAGGCAGCCAATAAAATTACCTGCATAGACAAGGCCCCAGTTATTTAGAACCTGCTTACTGGTTAAGTTGCCATTTAACCATCCCATGGAAAGAAGGCAGTTGCCAGTAAACAGATCCGAGCCTGCAATTAACACAAGGACGAGGGCAATACCAAATACGCATCCTCCGATAAAACTGGTGAATCCGACACCAAAAGACCCGGCCATATCGTGGGTGACTGTGGTCATGACTTGGGCCGCCAGCGCAATATAAGCGCCTGCCAAAAAGGATGAGATTATTATCTTGGGAACCGGCATTTTTGTTTTGTAATCGCCAATTCCAATAAATGATTGGGCGGTTTCAGCCGGGGTAAGAAAGTTTTTTGCCACTTTTTAATCTCCTATTAATTCAATACTTGGAACATTTTTTAACTATAACAATCAGTCACTTACTTTCAGACAAAGCCTTAAATGTCTATTAGGGGAATACCCTGACTGGCATTTAATGCGATAAGTCGTTGATTGAGCGGGTTATAGTTATCCAGAAAAGTTTTGTCTGCAAGCAAAAACTGAAGAAGGAAGCCAACAGTCTACGGTTTGGGACAAAATTTATTTAAATAATTATACCGCTAAAAAATCCGATGTCTTAAAGACCTCGGATTTTTAGCACTGCGTAGTGTTTTAAGACTATTTTTAGATTAAAGTCGAACTCACGCTCTTAGATTTTCAACTCTTAATTTAGTTTTAATTCAATTGGTTTAGGTATTAGCATCTGATCATATTTTTATTTTTTGAGGTAACTCATTTTTTTATTGATAAAGATGGGCTATATCATAAAATTGGAACTAATAGCGGGGCGTGCGACGGGCGACAATTTTCTCGTTATATTTTTTCAGAAATGTTTTCATCTTTTTTTGAATCTGAAAAGCCAGGGGCGATGCCCCTGGCTATAATTAATGTCGCCCCGTTGGGGCTTTTCTATTAATTATCTGAAAAGCCAGGGGCAACGCTCTTGGTTTTCTTATTTATTTACGGACAATTTTATTATTATAATCTTGTTAACCTGTCTTATTCAATTTAATCACTGAATCAAGTTATGATTGATAAGCAATGGAATATGAAGCCGAATCGGCTTAAAGCCTTGATGTTGGCTAAACGTCAATTAGCTGAATTCGTTTATGATGCGGTTAACTTAGAAGGGATAAATTTGACGCTGCCAGAAGTCCAAACTTTGTTGGATGGCATCACCGTGGGTGGTCATAAAATAGCGGATCAGCAAGTTGTGCTTAATCAGGCTAAGGCTTGGCGTACTTTATTTTATTGGATAGAAATGGGTCAATTTCAAGTCACGGCGGAGAAAATTTGTCAGCTTCATTCAATAGCGGCTTATGAGGAAGCTTTAGAATGGGGACGGTTTCGTTCAGGCGGTGTCACTATTGCCGGTACTGAGTATATGCCACCCGAAGCCTGTCAATTAGATCAGTTGTTTGATGAGATGCTCGCGGAATCAAAGGGTATAGCGGAGGTTTATGATCGAGCTATTTATTTATTTCTGACTATGGCGAGATGTCAGTTTTTTTATGATGTTAATAAGCGTATGGGACGTTTTGTTATGAATGGGGTGTTGTTGAATGCGGGATATCCGGCGATTAATTTGCAGGCTAAGCGGCAATTGGAATTTAATGAGCTGATGTTGGCATTTTATGTATCAGGTGAGCAAATGCCAATGAATCTCTTTCTACGCTCTTGCTTGGATGAGAGAATTATTAACATTATGAAAGAGGGCTAACACCTGGGTGGTGAAAATTGTGAATTGCGAATGATGAATGGTGAATGATGAATGATGAATGGTGAATGATGAATTGTGAATTGTGAATTGTGAATTTTTGAGAAGAAATCCGATTTTTTGAAAAAATCGGATTTCTTTGTTTCTTTCTTTGGAGCCTGGGGCGGGGCTTGCCTCAATGCCATTAAGTTAAGGAACTATTTGATTTTGCTATCTTTTTATTAAATAGCGAGCAGTCGTGCCATGTTTTTATATAGGGGGTGGGGTTCTAAGTCATTG
>Ga0190344_1000300_pt1 | contig 27280 bp, 29 predicted proteins | sample 48721323_MG_FD_161662 | JGI IMG/M metagenome (GOLD analysis project Ga0190344, IMG submission 161662) | Hydrothermal vent microbial mat bacterial communities from Southern Trench, Guaymas Basin, Mexico - 4872-13-2-3_MG | ecosystem: Environmental > Aquatic > Marine > Hydrothermal vents >... | reverse complement strand
GGGAGCTTGATCCTAACCCCCGTGGAGGCCGTGCTTTTCCATGCGCTGAAACCAGCCCGCGGGGACTCGTAGGTGCCTTCCAGCGCTTCGATGCGTTTTTGGATATCGGCGGTTATCGAGCGGTCCTTTCCGGCCTCGGCCTGGCGGCCCGGTCAGGTGCCGGCGGCTCACCGCCGGCGCAGGTTGCGGCTAGCGGCAGTGCACGCAGTGCTCGGTGAAATGGCTCAGCGGCTGGTTGGTGATCCGGCTGAAGTACTCGAGCTGTTTGACCGGCGCGATGAGGCGGCCGCAGCTCTCGCAGCGCTGCAGCGGGTAGTCGGTCTTCCAGATGGTGCGGATGCCGTCCTTTTCTTTCAGGGGGATGACATCCACCGGGCAGATCTGGGCGCAGGCCCCGCAGGCGATGCAGTCCGGCGGTGCCTCGTTGAAGGGGGTGGTGACCCGGCGTGTCGTCCCCCGGCCCTCGAACCCGATGGCCGACACCCCCACCACCTCGCGGCAGGTGCGCACGCACTGGCCGCAGAGGATGCACCCCTTGACCTCCACTTCGAAGCGGGTCTTGTCGACCCCGAGGTCGGCGGCCATTTTCAGCAGGGTGGGGTGGGTCGGGTTGCGCGCCAGCAGCAGCTCGATGACCAGCCGGCGCACGTTGAGAACCCGCTCGGTGGCCGTCTGCACCTCCAGCCCTTCTTCCACTTCGTAAATGCACGAGGCCACCAGCCGGGTGCGCTGGCCGTGGCGGATTTCCACCATGCACATGCGGCAGGCGCCGTAGGGGGCCAGCTCTTCGTTGCTGCACAGGTGAGGGACCTGGATATTGACGCTGCGGGCCGCTTCCAGAAGGGTGGTCCCGGCCTCGGCCTGGACTTGCCGACCGTCGATGGTCAGCGTGACTTTTTGCGACATCTCGCTCTCCCTTGGGCTATCCGGGATCCGGCCCAACACACTGGCAGGCCGGCCGCGGTTTTATCACGCGATGGTGATCGCATCGAACTTGCAGGCCTCGTAGCAGGCCCCGCACTTGATGCATTTTTCCTGGTCGATCTGGTGGACTTCCTTCTTTTCGCCGGTGGCCGCACCGGTGGGGCAGACCCGCGTGCAGGCGCGGCAGCCGGTGCACTTGTCGGCGTCGATGCCGTAGGTGATCAGGGCCTTGCACACGCCGGCGGGGCACTTCTTGTCGACGATGTGGGCCTCGTACTCGCTGCGGAAATAGCGCAGCGTGGTGAGCACCGGGTTGGGGGCCGATCCGCCCAGGGCGCACAGGGAGCCGTCCTTGATCGCCTGGCCCATCCACTCCAGGGTGTCGAGGTCTTCCAGTTTTCCCTCGCCGTCGGTGATGCGGTCGAGGATCTTGCGCATCTGGTAGATGCCCTCGCGGCAGGGGGTGCACTTGCCGCAGGATTCCTCCTCGAGGAACTTGAGGAAGTACTTGGCCACGTCCACCATGCAGTTGCGCTCGTCCATGACGATCATGCCGCCGGAGCCCATCATGGTGCCCAGCTTGGTCAGCTCGTCGAAGTCCACCGGCATGTCGAGGAGGGCTTCCGGGATGCACCCGCCCGAGGGGCCGCCGGTCTGCACCGCCTTGAAACGTCGCCCCTTGGGGATGCCCTCGCCGATCTCGTAGATGATCTCGCGCAAGGTGATGCCCATGGGCACTTCCACCAGGCCGGTGTTGTTGATCTTGCCCACCAGGGAGAAGATCTTGGTGCCCTTGCTGTGCTCGGTGCCGATACCGGCGTACCACTGGGCGCCCCGGTTGATGATCAGCGGCACGTTGGCCCAGGTCTCCACGTTGTTGAGACAGGTGGGCTTGTCGTAGAGCCCCTTGTCGGTGGCATGGACGTACTTGGCGCGCGGCTCGCCGGCGCGCCCCTCGATGGAGGCGAACAGGGCCGAGGACTCGCCGCAGACGAAGGCGCCGCCGCCCCGGTTGATCACGATGTCGAAGTCAAATCCGCTGCCGAGGATGTTCTCGCCCAGCAGGCCCATCTGCCGGGCCTTGTCGATGGCCAGGGTGATGTTTTCCACCGCCAGCGGGTATTCGTTGCGCACGTAGATGTAGCCGTGGCTGGAACCGATGGCATAGGCGCCGATGATCATTCCCTCGAGCACCGAGTGGGGGTTGCCCTCCAGCAGGCTGCGGTCCATGTAGGCCCCGGGGTCGCCCTCGTCGGCGTTGCAGATCACGTACTTGGGCGATCCCGCCGCCTTGCGGGTGGCGTCCCACTTGCGCCCCGTGGGAAAGCCGCCGCCGCCGCGGCCGCGCAGGCCGGCGGCGCTGATCTCGTCGATGACCGCCTGGGGGTCGGCCTGGGCCAGGACCTTGGCCAGGGCGCCGTAGCCGCCGATGGCCAGGTAGTCCTCGATGCTGGTGGGCTCGATCATCCCGTTCATGCCGAAGACCAGGCGCATCTGCTTCTTGTAGAAGGGCACCTCGTGCTCGTGAACGATCCTCTCCTTGGTCACCGGGTCCCGGTACAGGAGCCGGTCGATAATCTCGTCGCCGAGGATCGTCTTGTCGATGATCTCCGGCACGTCGTCCACCTTGAGGCGCTGGTAGAAGATTTTTTGCGGATGGATCACCACCATGGGGCCCCGTTCGCAGAAACCGTGGCAGCCGGTGCGCCGGAGCCCGATCTTGTCCGTCAACTGCCGGTCGGCCAGTTCCTGCTGAAACCGTTCCACCAGGTGGCGCGTGCCGTGGGCCAGGCAGCCGGTGCCGCAGCAGATGGCGATGCAGGGCTTGTTCGGGTCCAGGCGGGCGTTGAGTTCCTCTTGCAGGTTTTTCAAATCTGCGGCGGATTTAATCTTCTTCATCGGTCGCGACCTTTTTTCCCAGCTTTTTAAGAAGTTTGTTGGCCTTGGAGAGCGTCACCTGGCCCTGGTACTCGCCGTCGACCACCAGGATGGGGCCCAGGGCGCAGGCGCCGAGGCAGTTGACCGTCTCGAAGGTGAATTCGAGGTCCGCGGTGGTTTGGCCGGCCCGGATGTCCAGCACCCGTTCGATGCCGTCCTGGATCATGGGGGCGCCGCGCACGTGGCAGGCGGTGCCCACGCAGAGGCTCAACTGGTGCTTGCCCCGGGGGGTGAGGCTGAAGGCCCGGTAGAAGGTGGCGACCTCGTAGATCCGGCTCAGGGGCACCTGGAGCTGGGTGCCGACGGCCGTCAGCGCCTCTTTCGGCAGGTAGTTGAATTCCTTTTGCACGTCCTGGAGAATCGGGACCAGGAAGCCCTTGTCGCTGTGGTACTTGCCGATGATGTGGGCGACTTTTTCTTGCATGGGCGATACCTCGGCGGCCGATCGCGCGCCGGTGCGGCGCTCGAGGGGCTAGAATGTGAACTGGGTCTTGGCGACCAGCTTGCGGTATTCGAAATTGACGCGCTCCTGGATCTGGGCGGTGATCTCCGGGGTCAGGTGGCGAAAGCGCCCCTGGGGGCGCAGGTACTCTTCCACCGGGCGCAGCTCGGGGACCTCCACCGTGATCCGGTAGCGGCCGTCCACCACCTCGAACAGCGGGAAGACGCCCGTTTCCACCGCCAGGCGGCCGATCCAGATCGCCTTGCTCGGCGGGACGCGCCAGCCGGTGGGGCAGACCGAAAGGATGTGGACGTAGGCCGGTCCCGGCGTCCTTGCCGCTTTTTGCACCTTTTCCATCAGGTCGAAGGGGTAGCTGGCGCAGGCGGTGGCCACGTAGGGCACGTTGTGGGCCACGGCGATCTCGGCCATGTTCTTCTTCCAGGTGACCTGGCCGGGAATCTTCTTGCCCGCCGGCGAGGTGGTGGTGCTGGCGCCGAAGGGCGTCGAGGAGGAGCGCTGGATGCCGGTGTTCATGTAGGCTTCGTTGTCGTAGCAGACGTAAAGGAAGTCGTGGCCGCGCTCGAAGGCCCCAGAGAGGGCTTGGAACCCGATGTCGGTGGTGGCGCCGTCGCCGCCCATGCCGAGGAACACCGTCCCCCGGTTCCGTATGCGCCCTTTGCGGGCCAGGGCTTTGTAGGCCGCCTCGGCGCCGGAGAGGACCGCGGCGGCATTCTCGAAGGCCACGTGAATCCAGGGCACGTCCCAGTTGGTAAACGGCAGGGGCGAGGAAATGATCTCCATGCAGCCGGTGGCGCTGGCGACGATGACGTTCCTGCCCAGGGCCTTGGCCACCAGGCGCACGGCCAAGGCTTCGGCGCACCCCTGGCAGGCCCGGTGGCCCGGCTTGAAGTACTCCTGCTTTTCCAGGATGCGCGCGGCGTAAACATTGACTGCTTCCATAGGTCACTCTCCGTGGTGGCGCCGGATCGGCACCGGCAGGTTATTCCCGGACACCGTAGAAAACGAAATCCTCCTGGCCGACCTTGCCTTGCGTCATCTCCAGGCTGCGTTGGTACATGGCGATGTAGTCCTCGGGGGTCACGTCCCGTCCGGCCAGTCCGCAGATGAAGTTGGTCACCGCCGGCATGTGCTCCTCCCCGTAGAGGGCGCTGCGGACCTCGCTGGCCACCGGCCCGCCGGTGCCGCCGTAGGAGATGGCCCGGTCGATGACGATGACCCGCTTGGCCCCGCGCAGCGCCTGGCGCAGCTCCTCGAAGGGAAAGGGGCGCCAGAGGCGCAGCTTCACCAGCCCGGCCGGCTCGCCGCGGTCGCGCAGCGCCTCCACGGCCATGGCCACGGTCTGGCCGATGCTGCCCATGGTGAGAAACACGGTTTCGGCCCCCTCGGTCAGGTGGGTTTCCACCGGCTTGTAGTGGCGGCCGACCACCTGGCCCAATTCCTCCCATGCCTTCAGGATGTGCGGCTTGGAATGAATCAGGGCCTCGTCCTGGGCCTTTTTGGCCTCGCTGTAGATGCCGGGCAGGCCGAAGGCGCCCACCGTGGTGGGGTGGTCCGGGTCCAGGGCGTTGACCGGCTTGAAGTCGGGCAGGTAGCGCTTGACCTGCCCCGGTTCCCAGTACTCGATCGGTTCGATCACGTGGGTGAGGATGAACCCGTCCATGTTGAGGATCACGGGCAGGGAGACCGCCGGGTCCTCGGCCACGCGGAAGGAGAACAGGACGTGGTCGTAGACCTCCTGGCCGGTTTCGGCGAAGACCTGGATCCAGCCGCAGTCGCGGATCGACATGACGTCGGTATGGTCGTTCCAGATGCTCAGCGGGCCCGACAGGCTGCGGTTGGCCAGGATCATCACGATGGGCAGGCGCAGGCCCGGGGCGATGAAGACGATCTCGTTCATCAGCGCCAAGCCCTGGGAGCTGGTGCAGGTGAAGGTGCGCGCTCCGGCAGCCGAGGAACCGCAGCACACGCTCATGGCCGAGTGCTCGGACTCCACCGGGATGAACTCGGCGTCCAGCTCCCCGTTGTTCACCAGCTCGCTCAGGTGCTCGACGATATGGGTCTGGGGCGTGATCGGATAGGCGGCGACCACGTCCACGTTGGCGCTGGCGACGGCGTCCGCCGCTGCGATGGAAACCTCGATTCCGACTCGTTTTCCCATTATTCTTCCTCCGGCACCATCGAGATGCACCCGGTGATGCACTCCTGCTGGCAGATGCCGCACCCTTTGCAGTAGTAGAGGTCCGCCTCGAAATAGCCTTCAGGGGTCTGGTGAATGGCCATGTCCGGGCAGAAGATGTAGCACACGCCGCAGCGGATGCAGTGCTCCTTGTTGACCACCGGGCGCATGGAACGCCAGTCGCCGGTGCGGTATTGGCTGGCGTTGCCCGGGTCGCTGATGACGCAGCCGACCTCCAAATCTTTCCAGCTCAGCTCTTCCTCTGATTTCACGGAAGCTCTCCTTTCCCAGTGCGATGCGACCACCGCGCGACGGTGGTCAGGGGCGATCGATGACGGCTTCTTCGTAGGCGCGTTGAAAGGCGGCGATGTTCTTGGCGGCGATGCGCCCGAAGCGTTTTTCGAGCGGTTCGATGAGCGCTTCCACCGGAACCACGGGCCTGGCCTTGAGCAGGGCGCCGAGCATGGTGGTGTTGGTGATGGGAAGCCCGAGCACCTCGGTGGCGATCCGGGTGGCGTTGACGGTGACCAGGGGGTGGCGGATCCCCAGTTCCTTGCGCAGTTCCGGGCCGCTGTACTTGGTGTTGGTAATCAGGATGCCGTCGGGTTTCAGGCCGGCGGCGACTTTCACCAGGCGCAGAATGGACGGGTCCAGCACCAGCACCAGGTCCGGGGTGTAGATGTTGGTGCGCAGGCGGATCGGCTCGTCGGCGATGCGGCAGAAGGCGACTACCGGCGCCCCGCGCCGCTCCGGTCCGAAACTCGGAAATGCCTGGGCGTATTTGCCCTGCTGGATGGCCGCCTGCGCCAGCAACTCGGCCGATGTGACAGCGCCCTGACCTCCCCTGCCGTGTAACCGAATCTCGATCATGAGCTTTATCTCCCCTGTCGTATTTTCCAGTCAACCAAGGGAAAAGGCCTATCTGAATCAAGAGCAAAATTCAATCAAAAAATGATCCGTTTTTGAAGCGCGCGCTACCGGCATTTTTTAAATTATTAATTTCAGGCGGTTCGAAGCTCCGTAGGCAGGGCGCACCAATCCTTTCCCCGGCGGGAGAGGGTTTCGCTGGCATCCGCGGGGCAGGTGGCCGAAAAACCGCCGAAAGCAATTTACCGGAGCGACGCACCATCGCAAGAGGATTATGGCAGCGGAAGCGAACGCTGGCACGCTGTTATTTCCGAATCGTCGATGAGAAGCGCAGGGCAGGTGGAGGCAACCAAAATTGCGGCGTCCTCGGACGGTTTATCCTTGGGCCTGAATCTCTTCGAGCCGTTGCTGGGCCGCTTGGCGCACCCCGGGATCGCTGTCGTTTTCAACGACTTTTTTCAGCACGACCGGGTTGCTTTCCTGGGCAACGGCCTTTTTCCGGACCTTGGGGTCGGAACGGGCGATTTTCGGCACAAACAGGTCGCTCAACTTCATTGGCATCTCACCTCCTTTCGCGCCGTGATTGTTCACAATCGTCTTTGTATTCTGGCTCGAATACAAAGATTGGGCCCAGGCGGAAGTGGTATGCTTCCTATCAAATGGCAAAGCGAGGCAAGAATGTCAAGGACGGCCGGGGGCGGTTTTTTACCCCTTGGCCTTGCCCGGGGGGGCCAGGATGGCGCCCACCGCCGCCGGCAGGTCTCCGGGCAGCATCACGACCTTGGCGTTGGCCGAAGAGGCCATCTCGCGCAGCGCCTCGACGTATTTTTCCCCCAGCAGGTACATCACCGGCAGGTCGTTGGCGCCGATGGCGCCGGTGATCTTTTCGATGGCGCGCTGGGTCCCCTCGGCCAGCAGGACCTTGGCCTGGGCGTCGCGCTTGGCGGCCTCCATGCGTCCCTCGGCCTCGAGGATGGCGGCCGCCTTCTGCCCGTCGGCGCGGGTGACCGTGGCCCGGCGGGCCCGCTCGGCGGCGGCCTGCTCCTCCATGGCGTGCTGCATGGTCTGGGACGGGTTGATGTCCTGGATCTCCACCGTCTTGAGGGTGATGCCCCAGTCGGCGATATCGTCGGAAATGGCCATTTTGAGCTTGGCCTTGATCTGGTCGCGCGAGGAAAGGGCGTCGTCCAGGTCCATCTCGCCGACGATGGAGCGCAGCGAGGTCTGCACCAGGTTCTGGATGGCGATGTTGTAGTCCTCCACCCCGTAGACGGCCTTTTCCGGGGAAACGATGTTGATGTAGGCCACCGCGTTGACCACCATCACGGCGTTGTCGCGGGTGATGACTTCCTGGCTGGGAATGTCCAGGACGATGTCCTTGGTGGTCACCTTGTAGGCCACGGTGTCGATGTAGGGGATGATGATGTTGAGCCCCGGGCCGAGGGTCTTGTTGTACTTGCCCAGGCGCTGGACCACGTGCTTGCTGCCCTGGGGCACGATGCGCACCCCGAGAGAGATGGTGAGGACCACCAGCACCAGAAATACGATGACAACCGCCATGCCGGCCATGGGCTTAGCACTCCTTTCGAAAAAAAGTTCTTGTTTTCCGCAACCCGTCCTTACTCCCGTTTTTCCACGATCAGGGTGTTGCCCGAGATGTCGCTCACGAAGACCCGGTCCCCGGGTTTGACGGCCTGTTCGCAAATGAACGGCCATTCATCGGCCCCGAGAAGGGGGGTGGCAAAGCGCACCATGCCGCGCCGGTCGGGCTCCGGGGCGCGGATGACCCGGCCGCTTTCCCCCATCAGGGCCTCGCGGCTGATGCCGGCCTTGGTGCGGTCCCTCATTTTCGGCCGGATCAGGCGGAACCAGAGCCAGGTGAACAGGGCCGAGGCCAGGGCCCAGAGCAGAAGTTGGCCGGTGAGCGACAATCCCGGGGCGACAAAGAGCCACCCGGCCACCATCAAGGCCCCCAAGCCGAACCAGAAGATGGTGAAGCTGGGGATGAAGAGCTCGGCGATGATCAGCCCCATGCCCAGGATCAGCCAGTGCCAGTCTTGCAGCCACAGGTTCATTGCGGAGCCCTTCTTTCTTTTCGGTCGATGCACCGGCCAGGCGGCCCGGGAGCCTCGCCGGCCGGCCGCAGGCCTCGGGGCCTTTTGGCACGGGCCGTGCCGTCACACAAGCGCAAAAAAGGGGGCGTCGGCCGGGTCAGCTTTCCGGCCCGGTGTTTTCCCGGGGCGGTGGCGCCTGGGTCCCCGGGGGGGGCACGCCGGGGAGCAGGTCGGCGAAGACGACCCCGTAGATTTCCCACACGGTCACGAACAAGGCGGCGATGATGGGGCCGATGATTACCCCCAGGACCCCGAACATGGCGATGCCGCCCAGGGTCGAAAAGAGGATCATCAACTCGTGCATCTGGGTGTCCTTGCCCACCAGCCGCGGCCTCAGGAAATTGTCCACGCCGCCCACGACCACGGCGCACCAGAGGCCCAGGGCCAATCCCCGCCCCCAGTTGCCGCCGGCAACCAGGACGAGGGCCGCCGGCGCCCAGACCAGGGCGCTGCCGATGCCCGGGATGAAGGAGAGCACCGCCATCACGGTGCCCCAGAAGACGGCGCTGGGGATGCCCACGGCGGCGAAGGCGGCCCCGGCCAGGGTTCCCTGGATCACGCCGATCACCGCGGTGCCCTTGAGGGTGGCGCGGGTCACCGAGGTGAACTTGTCGAGCATGCGCTGCTCGTCCTTGTCCTCCAGGGGCAGGTAGTAGAGGATTTTTCCCAGCAACCGCTCGCCGTCGATGAGGAAAAAGAACATCGTGTACAGCAGGACAAAGAGCATAAACAGGATGTTGACCGTCACCACCGTGGCCGAGCCCAGGCTGCCGATGAGAAACCGGCTCAAGTAGGCCACCAGCTCGCCGGCCTTGCGCAGGATGGTCTCCCGGTAGGGCAGCAGGAGGTCGGCCGCCTGGTCGTAAAAGGGAATGTGGCTGAACAGCTCCCAGAATCCCGCCGGTTGATTGATCTGCGTCTGCACCCAGGGGGTCACCGATTGGCCGACCTTGATGGCCTGGGCCGTGACGATGCCCAGCAGGCCGCCGAGGGGAACCAGGACCAGCAGCACCAGCAGCACCAGGGTGGCGGCCGAGGCCAAGGCCGGCCGGTGGCCGAAGAGCCGATTCAAGCGCTGGTAGACGGGACGGGCCATGGCGGAAAAGATGCCGGCCAGCAGGATCGCCATGAGAAAGTGGCGCACCATGGCCAGGAAGATGGCCGAGATGAGGCCCAGGAGCATCAGCAGGGCCAGCTTGTTGACCGACGAGGACGTCATGACGGCGATGATAGCCGATTCCGTCATCCGACTCAACCGGCAACTTCCGTGCCGTTGTCAGGTTCCCGGTAATCTGGTAACAATTAATTTGTTTTACTTTTTTCTTCTCGGCGCAAAGCGCTGGGGCAAGGCCCCCGGCGGGCTTCGCCGGACCCCGGGAACGCCTCGCGGCAGGAAAGGCCTCCATTTATAATGAACGCCCCCCGACCCGAGCCATCGATGCCGCTGAACGAAGCCCGCGCGGCGGGCGGCGCCGCCCTCGGGGCATGCCGGCGTTGCGGCACCTGCTGCCGCCGCGGCGGGCCGGCCCTGCACCGGGCGGACAAGGCGCTGGTGGTCTCCGGCCGCCTTTCGCCCACCGATTTGTACACCATCCGGCCCGGCGAGCCGGTGCGCGACGACGTGGCCGGCGGCATCCTGACTTCAGCCGACACGGACATCATCAAGATCCGCGAAACACCGGGGTCGCGGGCCTGCGCCTTCTTCGAGCCGGACGGCAACGGCTGCACCATCTACCCCTGGCGGCCGCTGGAATGCCGCATTTTGCGCTGCTGGGACACGGCCGGGATCCGGCGCTGCTACCGCGAGGATCGCCTCGGCCGGGCCGATCTCATCGGCCACATCGATGGCCTGTGGGACCTGGTGGCCGAACACGACCGGCGCTGCGACGCCGGGCGGCTGGTGCGCCTGGCCCGGCGCCTGCGCCGCGGGGACCGGGAGGCCGGGGCCGGGTTGGCCCGCATGGTCCGCTACGACGATGCCTTGCGCGAGGGCCTGGCGGCCGAGGGGCGGGTTCCCCCCGCCATGCTCGATTTCCTCCTGGGGCGGCCGGCCAGGGAGCTGGTGCGCGCCATGGGGATCTTGACCCGGCAGGCTTCGGCCCACGGCGCCTCCGGCGCGCCGGGGAGCGGGCCGTGAAGCGGCTTTCCCGGGGCTTGCCGGACTTCGAGGGCAAGCCCGAGACCGGGGCCCCGTCCTCCCGGGCACCTGCGGGGTCCCCGGCGCCGCCGCCGACTCCCCGAGAGCGCCCCGGCCCGCGCCTGGCCCGGCGATCGGATGTCGAGAGGTATTTCCTCGAGCTGTACCGGGCCCAGCTCGGCGCCGCCCCGGGGGCCGAGGCGGAGCTGGCGGTGGTCGCCGGGGACGAGCGGCAGCAACAGTACCGCCTGCGGCTGTTTCACCAGGGCCAGTGGCGGGAGCGGCGCATGACCATCGGCGCCCTCGGTGCGGCCGGCGGCAGCAAGAGCCAGTGCTTTCACGTTATTTTTGACACCCACCTGGTGGTCAAGATCCCGCCGAGGCCCATCGCCGATTTGCCCGACTACCTCCATCGCCTGGAAAAAGAGGCCCGCATCGCCGGGCGGCTGGCGGGCCGTCCCTGTGTCATCCCCAACCTGGCCGCCATCCTCGGCCGGGTCAAGCGCTTCGCCGATGCGCCGGAGGACGATGCAGCGCGGATCGAGGCGCTCTACCGGCAATGGCTCGCTGCGGATCCCTCGCGGCAGCGCCATTTGAAAATCGGCGGCGCGTTCGCCTTTTTCATGGATCTTTCGCGGGACCGGTTTCTCGGCCAGGTGTTGCGAGAGTCGATTCGCGGGGCCGGCCGACTGGCGGCAGTGGTGGACGAAGATGGCGCCCTGATGGACGACTGCGCCGCCTTCGAACAAAAATACGGGGCCGAGGCCGGTTCCATCTGCTTCGAGCTGCACGATCTCTACGGCGCCTTCGACGACAGGGCGCGCCGGGCCCTGGCCGAGGCGGCACCGGACGAGGTGGTGACGGAAAGCGAGAAAAAGGATTGGCTCCTGAAGCAGGCCGCCGGCCTTTCGGCGGGAACGGCGAGCCGGGTGCGCCCCTCGGTGGGGAAGATTTTTGCGCCGTTGGCCGCCGAGCTGCTGGCCCGGCGGCCGCAGACCGTGGCGGCTTACCGGCGCCTGGTCCGGGCCGAGGCCCAGCGGCGGACCCTGCGGCAAGCCAAGGGGCGCATGGCCGCCCTGGCCGCCGACCTGCTGGAGCTGCTGGCCTGGCTGGGGCGGCAGGGGGTGGCCATGCGGGACTTGAAGCCCGACAACCTGCTGGTGGCCGGAGACCCGGCCCGGTACCCGCATTTTCTCTCCGAGCCCGGGCGGTTTGCCATCGGGCTCATCGACCTGGAAACGGCCGTCATCCTCCCCGCGGACGCCGACGCCGGCTGCCCCCAGCCCCAGCTGGGGGGGACCCCTGCCTACGGAACCCCGTCGCATTTTGTGGCCAATGCCGTTCTCGGGGAATGCTACCACGACGTGGGGCGGATTTTGCACCTCCAGGACTGGTATGCCACCGTCGGGATCCTCTTTGAAATCGTTGCCGGGAAACGTCTTTTCGATCGCAGCGGCCGGTTGCTGGCCCAATGGCTCGGCCAGATCCGCAGCCGCGGGGCTCGGCCCGCGGTGGGGCGCACTGATTACGGAAGCTTCAACAGCCGCTTCTGGTCCGTGGCGCAAACCGAGTTCAAGGCCCGCACGGCGGCGGCCGACCCGTGGCTCAGGGCCGTTGCGGTGGCGGTGCCCGGGCCGCTGCGAGGCCCCCTTGGCGGGCACCTGCAGCGCCGCGGCGAACTGCTGCGCCGGCGCATCGAGGCCTTGGTGGCGGCCGGGGATTTTAGCGGCGATTTTCGCCGGCGCCGGGTTTTGGCCCGCGGCACCGTCGCTTCCCTCGAGCGCTTAACGGCGCGCTGCCAAGAGGCGCCGACGCCGGCCAACCGGCGGCTTGCGGCGCTGTTGCAAAAGCTCCTTCCCCTGAAGAGGGCCCAGGCGCAAAGGGCGGCGGCCGAGCGCGCCCTGGCGGATGCGGGCGCCAGGATTCCGCTCAAGGCGCTGCTGACAATGATGTTCGAGGTGGTCGCCGAAGCAATGCAGACCGCTTCGCCGGCCGCCGAGGCGCCGTTGCCCCTGGCGCCGGGCCACCCTCCCCGGGGCACCGAGGCGGCCCTGGTGCAGTGCAGCCACAGCCTTTCCTGATGGCCGCTTTTGCGCTTGCGCCGATACGGCCGGCAGACCGGCCGGGCAGGCACCCCGGCACGCATTGTCAAAAAAAATTTAGGCCCACCAAACCCCGGTGAGCCTAAATCCTTGTTTTTATTTGGTCGGGAAGACTGGATTTGAACCAGCGACCCCAGCGTCCCGAACGCTGTGCTCTACCAGGCTGAGCCACTTCCCGACGCGTAGACCCAAATTTCTAAGGCAATCGGAAAGCGATGTCAATGCCAATTTTGACCTGTCTCGACCGCCGAGGGTATTCCTTGCGCCAAGAAAACGCACGCCCCCTGGCAACGGGCATGGCCTGGGGGCGCCGGCAGGCGGCGCGCAGGCGAAAAGGCCGTTGACAGCGCGGGCGCGGTGCTGTTATTCAAAGAATCGAACGAGGCCGGCGGCGTATCGGTTTTCAGCAAATCCTTGCGCCTACCGCTCCCTGCGATCCGCATCTGGCCGCCATGAAGCATTTTCCCCACCTGCCCGTCTGCGTGGATCGTCCGGGACGCTGTAAAACCGCACCACCGCCGGTTGAACATCCGTCCGCCTCAACGCCACCTGGATCTTTCCCATTCAACGGCGGATGTTTCGGCCCGAACCTGATCTCAGGCGCCATGGTCTCAACAGACCGGGATGATGCCAATGAAGATCATGGGAGCCCAGCGAGACTCCGTTGAAGCGAGCTGCCATATCATCTTCGACAGCATCGAGGAGGGGGTCTTCACTATAGACCTGAACTGGCGCATCACCGCGTTCAACCGGGCCGCGGAAAAAATAACCGGGGTCTCCAGGAAAGACGCCATCGGCAAGACATGCCTGGAAGTTTTCAGGACCAATGTCTGCCAGTCGGACTGCGTGCTGCGCAGGGCGATGCGCACCCGAAGGCCGATTTTCAACACCCCGGTTTACATGCTGCGGCCGGGGGCCCAAAGCATCCCCATCGTCGTCAATGCCACCGTGCTGAAAAACGAAACCGGACGCATCATCGGCGGCGTGGAAACATTTCGTGATCTTTCCTCCCTGAGCAAGCTGAACACCTCTTTCGACACCTGCCACACCTTCGAGAACATGATCAGCAAGAATCAAAAGATGCTGGAGATTTTTTCCACCGTCAAGATGATTGCCGACAGTGACTGCACCGTGTTGATCGAAGGGGCCACCGGCACCGGCAAGGAGATGCTGGCCAAGGCGGTCCACAACACCAGCGCCCATCGCAACGGTCCCTTCGTGCCGGTGAACTGCGGGGCCTTGCCGGACAGCCTCATCGAATCGGAGCTCTTCGGCTACAAGGCGGGCGCTTTCACCGATGCCAAGGGCGACAAGCCGGGGCGTTTCGAGCGGGCCCAGAACGGGACGATCTTCCTGGACGAGATCGGCGACATTTCCCACGCCCTGCAAGTGCGGCTGCTGCGCGTGCTGGAAGACCGCAAGTACGAACCGCTGGGGGCCGTGAAGCCGTTTCCCACCAACGCCCGGGTCGTGGTGGCCTCCAATTGCAGCCTGGACCGGCTGGTGGAGGAGAAGAAATTCAGGGAGGACCTGTACTTTCGGGTCAATGTGATGCGGCTCTGCCTGCCGCCGCTGGCGGAGCGCAAGGAAGACATCCCCCTGCTGGTGGATTGCTTCATCGACCGGATGAAGCAAAAACAGAAGAAAAACGTGCTGGGCATCAGCCAGGAGGCCATGGCCGCGTTGGTTCTCTACGATTGGCCCGGCAATATCCGCGAGTTGGAAAACGCCATCCAGCGCGCCTACGTGGTTTGCGACAGCGAGCTGATCGAACTGCGTCACCTGCCGGAGCGGATCCTCTCCGTCGTCAACGCCAGCGGCCTCACCCGGGGCACCACTCTCAAGGAGATCGAAAAGATCACGATCCTGCAAGCCCTCCAGCGCAATCAATGGAAGAAGGCTGTTACCGCCGAAGAACTCGGCATCAACAAAAACACCCTCCGCCGCAAGATCGTCGCCTACGGGCTGGAGGAAAAGGCACCGAGGTCGAAATCATGTCGCCATCTGAAATCGCGAAAGAAAAAACAGGATTGACCGTTCTGGGCCCCAACGACATCTTTCACTTTACCTGCAGCCCGGAGATGCCCTGCTTCACCCACTGCTGCCGCGATATAACGATATTCTTGACCCCTTACGATATCCTGAGGATGCGAAGGGCGCTGGGGCTGTCTTCCTCGGACTTCTTGGCCCGCTACACCGTGACGATGATCGGCGACACCGGGCTGCCGGTGGTGGTGCTGAAAATGAGCGATGATGACGAGAAGCGCTGCCCGTTCGTCACCGACGCCGGCTGCCGCATCTATGCCGACCGTCCCTGGGCCTGCCGCATCTACCCGCTTCAACCCGAGAGCAGCAAGATCACCGAAAAGGCCGGCAAGGCCTATTATTCAGTGCTGGATATCCCCTTTTGCCAAGGCTTGAAATCCGATTCCCCCTGGATCCTGCGCGATTGGATCGAATCCCAGGGGATCGACGCCTACGAGCAGATGGAGACCCTGCTCAAACGGATCACCAATCACGAGAAGATCACCAGCGACAAGATCACCAATCAAAAGATCCAGGACATGTACTACATGGCCTGCTACGACCTGGACCGCTTTCGCCGCTTCGTGCTGGAGAGCAGCTTTCTGCAGCGCTTCGAAGTGAGCCCCGAAGAGGTGGCGGCCATTTCCAACGATGACGAGGCGCTTTATCGCTTTGCCCTCCGCTGGCTGGAGTACGGTCTTCTGGCGCAGCAGGTGCTCAAGGTCAACCCGGAGGTCATGGCGGCGAAGAAAAAAGAGCTGGGGATTCGATGATACCGGCAGCAGCGGCGGCCACCGACCCCGGGGAGCGGTTCCGGTTCACCTGCCAACCGGGGATGGCCTGTTTTACCCGGTGTTGCGCCAACCTTAACCTCGTACTGACCCCGTATGATATTCTGCGTTTGAAGCGAAGCCTGGGGGTGTCGGCTGAAGCCTTCCTGGATCGTTTTGCCACCGCCTCGACCGATGGCACCTGTGGGTTGCCCGTGGTGCGGCTGCGGATGGATCCGGAGACCGGACGCTGTCCTTTCGTGACTGCCGACGGCTGCAGGGTGTACGCGGATCGGCCGGGCGCTTGCCGCCTGTATCCGCTGGGACAGGCGTTGAAGCAGGTGGGGGGGCATCTGCGGCAGCGCTACTTTGCCATCCGGGAGCCGTACTGTCTCGGGTGGGATCAGGGGCGGGTGTGGCGCATGGCGGAGTGGCTGGCTGACCAGGGGCTGGAAGCCTACCAACGCATGAACACCCCGTTTTTGCGCCTGAGTACCGGCCGGCCGCTCAGCGCCTTCAAGCAGTTCGGCCAGCAGCAGCTGCAGATGTACTTCATGGCCTGCTACAACCTGGATGCGTTTCGCGAATTTGTCGCCGGCAGCAGCCTGAAGCGCCGCTTTGCCCTCAGCGACGAACTGTGCCGTCGGCTCCGGGAAGACGACGAGATCCTCCTGTTTTTCGCCGGCCGCTGGCTCGAATTCGCCCTCTTCGGCGCCGGGTTTTTGCCCCGGACGGTCTCGCAGGTGCTGCCGGCACCGGGGGTCACGGATCGATGATGGCGTCTTTCAGGGCGTCGGCCGACCAAACGGGGAGGGGAAGGAATTTTCCCTGGTCCGGATCCCAGCGGCAGCGGTAGGAGGCATGGGTTGCCTGCTGGGCCCACATCTGTTGCCAGCCTTGCACAAAGTAAGGGCATTCATCGTTGAAGCAGACGTAAAAAAACTCGTTGGACCAGGTGGAAGCAACGGGTACACGCCACTTTTTCATCGCCTGGCCGCAGTGGGGACAGCGTGGAATCGGAGTGTCAGGCAACATCATTCTTCTCGCTTGAAAGTGAGTTCCAAAAGGAGACTGGATGCCCATGGAAAACCAGGCTCAAGCCATCGATCAGGATTTCTACCGCGCGCACCTGGAAAACGGCCAACTGGCCATGGCGCCTTTTTGCGCCTGCGGCAATGCGCTTAACGAAGACTATTTCTGCGACCGCTGCCAACGCAAATGCCGCTGCAACCTTGTGATCTGCCAGGACCAGGCCACGCTGGACCGGGTGCGGGAATATATTCACAAGGCGTCGCAGTTCTCCGGCTTCAGGGCCCGCCTGGCTTGATTTCCGCCGTCGCCGATTTGGCCGGGGTGATGCCGGCCGACACGGCAACGGCGGGTTCGTGATGATCCCCGGGCTAACCCAAATCACGCAGGTGTTCAATCGCCGCGTCGATCATTGGTTGGCCCCCGATGCGCTCGCTGGCGGCGATCAAGGCAGGCAACGCTTCGGGATTGTTGAATTTCCCAAGGGCATCGCCCGCCCAGTTGACCAGGTGAGGGCTCTCGTGGTCCAGCAGGTCCATCAGCAGGGCGTAGGCCTCCGCCCCTCCCAGGTTGCCGAGTACCGACACCATGCCCGTCTTGATCGGGTCGAACTGGCGATCGGCCGTCAACGCCTGCCGGATGAGGGGCACCACCGCCGTGCCGCGTTTTTCCAGGTAGTGGAGGCTGGCGCCGGAGGCGTAGGCGAAGCCGAACATGGAAATGTCCAGCAGCGCCCGGATCGATTCCTCGCCGGGAATCGCGGCCAGTACTTCGGGAACCAGCAGGCCGCTCCAGCCATACTTGACCGCCAGGGGCCGGATGTAGGCCACCATCGGCGGCCCGACCGCTTTCATGGCGTCCAGGGTTGACTGCAGGGCGGTGCGACGCAGCTCCAGCCCGTGGGATTGGGTCTGGGGAAATCTGCGGGTGTCGTCGGCGCTCTTCAGGGTTTCGACCAGGGCCGAGACGGTCGGATCCGGCGGGGCCGGTAAATCGGCGTGGTATTGGGCGGCCTTGAGCACCACCCAGTACTTTTGCAGCCATGTCAAAGGCGGGTAGTAGTAGGAGAGGGCCGGCTGGTCGATGTCGGCGTCACGATATCGACCGTGGGCCACAAAGTAGGCCTTCTCCGCTTCGGCCGATGCCAGGCGCCGGCGGCAAATGGTGCCGGCTGCCTCGAAGTTGCCGGTGTACAGGTGCGCCGTGGCCACGATATCGTGGAGACGGTCCTCGTCGGGATATCGGCGGATCAGCTTTGACGCGGCGGCGATGGCTTCGTTGTAGCGCTCTGCACGGATCAGGGTGAAGGTCTTCTCGATGTTTTGCGCCAGGCGCTCCTGTTCTTGCCGGCGCTGCCTGGAGGGTTCATCCGGGTTTTGCGCGGCCTGGCGCTGCGCCTGGAGATCCGACGCCATGCAGCAGTGCTTGTATTTTTTCCCCGAGCCACAAGGGCAGGGGTCGTTGCGTCCCACGCGCCTGCCGGTTTGGCGCGCCGCCTCGGCCCGCTGCCGGGAGACCTCGGCCAGCATGGCGTTTCGAAGTCGTTCCAGGTGGTCCTTGCTCAGCCCCCATTTGCGGGCGATGGCATCCGCATCGCCGCCTTGAAGCAGTTCCAGGACAGGCTGCATTTCTTCTTCGGACAATGTTTCGATGCTTGACGGCGCTTCCAAGGGCATGAGCGGTATTCCTTCGTGGTTGCCGCGTTTTCGAGTCCGCGGCGTCTTTCGCGCCTGGGGCGAGGGGGCTTCTATATCTTTTCGTAAAACTCGATACAGGCACGGGCGAAGCCATTGTTGTAGGCTTGGAAATCAAACCCCTTGACGCCCAGGTGGCGGTTGAGAATTTCGGCCCGGTAGATGTCCCATCCCGTGGGAATGCTGCCGGCGCGGTAGACGGCGGCCAGTTCATCGTAGTCCGCTTCGAAGCGCGCGAAAGCTTTTCCTGCCCGGTAGCCCTCCTGAAACCAGTCGACCTGTTTTTCCGGATTCATTGTCATCCACGGGGCCGTGGCTTTCGCACCACGCCGCTGCTGAAATGTTTGGCAGCCGCACAGGCTCCCCATACCAGTGCGGCTGCCATTGGAGGACGCTGGTATGGCATTACCCAAGCGTCTTACTGCCCTTCAGCCCACCGCTTCGACCGGTCAGCAACACCCCCACTGGACATGAGCGGCGGTAAACGGCACTGGCTGGGACGGCGCCCGGAAGCTGTCCGGGCTCAGGATGTGGATGCCGTCCTTGTCGAATTTGAGCAAGCGGTAGGAATGGATTTCCTCTTGCGTTTCCACAATTTCGTCGCAGAGCTCCACCAGGTCCTGCACCGCGCCCGCATGTGTTTCCACAGTCGCCCGGACCTGCGACATGTTCGGTCGGTCGGGGTCTTTACGATAGCCGGCCAGGATGACTTCCGTCATCTCGTTGTCGTCCACTGGAACGGGAAACACCGCTACGTAGATCTCCGTTACCCGCGAAATTTTTGTCTTATGTCCGTCCGGGCTCATCGGTTTCGGCTCCTATCGGTTGGATGCGCGCATCCGGAATGCTCCCTTTCATCGGGGCATCCCCGGGCGCCGGGAGAGGGCACCCGGGGATTTCGGCCATCGTCCTACATGCCGACGACCTCCTTGATGTCCACCAGGTGAATGATGGGCCGGGTGAGCATGGTGAATTCGTCTTTTTCGGCGTCATAGACCGAGTTGACGAATACCTTGCCCCACTTGTCCTCGTCGAGCTTGCGGAAATCCGACCGGTAGTAGTAGCCGGGCCAGCGCGTCTCTTCGCGGTACAGCTTGTGGCGCGTGTGGGCCTCGGCGATCTGCACCCGGTGGACGTTTTCCCAGCAGCGCATCAACTCGTGGAGGTTGCGCGCAGCCAGCTTGTTCAGGTCCTCCTTGAGCAGCTTGAGCAGATCCAGGGCGATGTTGAGGGTGACGGCGCTGCACGTGTACTGGGAGCCCCAGCCGGCCACGTACTCGTCCATGATCTTGTTGAGACGGAAGATGGCGTGCTTGGGGGTGATATAGTAGGGGTTGACCTCTTCCACCGGCAGGTCGTACTTCTTGGTGGCCGTGCCCAGGGTGGTGTACTTGTGATGCTCTTCGTAGTGCTTCAGCGGCAGCAGGATGCGTTCCTTGAGCTTGTCCACCTCGGCCGCGTCGAACTCGGGCATTTCCGGGTTTTCCACGCAGAACTTCACCGCCGCCTTGCCGGCGATGCGGCCCTCGGTGAAAGAGCCCGAGGAGAACTTGTGGCTCGATACCCCCACCCCGTCGCCGGCGGCGAACAGCCCCTTGACGGTGGTCATGCGGTTGTAACCCCAGAAATAGACATCCTTGGATTCGGGAGTCTGCAGGTCTTCCGGGCCCGATGTCCAGGCGCCCGAGGCCCCGGAGTGCGAGCCGATGAAGTACGGTTCCGAAGGCATGATCTCCGAGGGGCCTTCCTCGGGGAAGACATCCTTGGAGGCCCAGAGCACCGCCTGGCTGATCGTCATGTCCAGGAAGTCCTCCCACGCCTCGGCCTCGAGTTTCTTGAGCTCCTTCTTGTAAGTCTTTTCGTCCGGGGCTTTTTCGGCCAGCTTGGCGATGGCCTTGTCGGTGTGGATGAAGATCGGCCCGTCGCCCTTCTGGTACATCTCGATCATCATCAGGTGGTTGCGCAGGCAGGTGGGAATCGGCTTGACCTTGCCGTAGGGCGGCCAGTTGTGCAGTTCGCCGCCTTCGGCCAACCCTTCGGCCATGTAGTTGAAACCGGTGGCCGAGGTGGCGCTCGCCTTGAAGAGCAGGAACCAGGCGCCCACCGGGCCATAGCCGTCCTTGAAGCGCCCGGGAATGAAGACCACTTCCTGGCTGGTCATCTCCGCGCCGGCGGTGGTGGTCAGGTAGGAGCTGGAGCCGGCGTTCCAGGGCGGGTACCAGGCCCGGCCGAGACCTTCGCCGGTGGAGCGGGGCCGGAAAACGTGCACCGCGCCGCCCGCGCTCACGATGCAGGCCTTGAACTTGAAGACGTAGATTTCCGGGTCGCGTACGCTGAAGCCGATGGCGCCGGCCACGCGCTTCTTGTCGTTCTTGTCCAGCAGCAGGCGGACCACGAAGACCCGCTCGATGATGTTGTCGATGCCCACGGCGTTCTTGGCGGCCTCGGCCACGATGGCCTTGTAGGATTCGCCGTTGATCATCAGCTGCCAGCGTCCCTCGTGGACGTAGTTGCCGTCGGGATCCTTCCAGATCGGCAGGCCGTAGCCTTCGAACATGTGCACCGTGCCGTTGACATGGCGGGAGATGTCCATCACCAGGTCGTCGCGGCAGAGCCCCATGAGGTCCTGGCGGACGTAGCTCAGGTAGTCGGGAGGGGTGTTGGTCCCCTGGTACTGGTTGATGGCCGACAGGCCCATCCCCACGGCGCCGCTGCGCTCCATGGCGGCCTTGTCCACCACGGTGACCTTGACGTTGTTCTGCTTGGCCCAGTGGGATGCTTCCACGGCGGCGCCGCAGCCGGCCATGCCCGGGCCGATGATCAACAGATCGGTGGTTACCTCAACGGTCTTGAATTCCTGCATCATCGATCACCCCCTTCAGTCCCCGAGTGTCCATAGTTTGTCGTCTTTCAAAGACGCCGGTTCCGTAAACAGCAGTTGATCGTTCAGGGTGCCCGGCCCGACGCCGAACCCGCCGTCCGGCTTGGCCGAGCCTTCCGGGGTGGTGCGGATGGGGAACTTGAAGCGTTTGATCGTGCCGCCCCTGAACTTGACGGTCCACATGATATCTTCCGTGCCGCGCATGGGCTGGACGCTGGCCCCCAGCGGGGTGAAATCGGCGTAACCGCGGACCTCGATCGCCTGGGTGGGGCAGATCTTGACGCAGTTGTAGCACTCCCAGCACATGTCCGGTTCGCTGTTGTAGGCTTTCATGCGATCGACATCGAGCACCATCAGGTCGTTGGGGCAGATGTACATGCAGGCCGTCTTGTCCCCGCCTTTGCAGCCATCACATTTCTCTTCAATGACAAAACTTGGCATCGTCCTCTCCTTTGTCGTAAGGTAATCTTGGCCAACGCGTTGGAAGAACCTGAACGAAAGAAATCATCACCTCCTTTTTCCGGTTAGTGGTCAGCGTTGAAAAAACAGGTGCTTCACGGTATCGGTTGCAAGGGAACTCATGGGGTCGAGGGAAGCGTGGGAACACACCACTTTGTCCAGAGACCCGGGGGTTCCCCCCTATGGGCCAGCAACAGGCATGCCAATGGTTCGGGGCGGGCTGGGTTAATTAAAAAAGTGAGTTATATTAATATGTAATCCGCAAGGCAGGCGGCGGCCTGGCCGGAGGGCGGAAGTTGAAAAACATCAAAATGAGGATTTTTGACGACCGCCGAAGCCTCATTTTGAGTTGATCGATGGGTTGTTTCACCCCCCTGGCAACGGCAAGAGCGGACTTGACAGAACCGGCGATATCGAGGATCTTGAAAGACTCGAGGGAGCGAAAACCGATAAAAGGAAGGGGCCAATCGCGCCGACAACATCGCCACCATGATTCCGGGGTTTGAACGCATCGTCGAGGAGCGGATTCTCAGCGCCCAGCGCAAGGGCGCCTTCAATTGCCTGGAAGGCCGGGGGCGGCCTCTCGTCTTTGCCGACGACCGGCACATCCCCGAGGATTTGCGCCTGGCCTACAAGATTCTCAAGAACGCCGACTGCCTGCCCGCCGAGATCGAGCTCAAGAAGGAGATCGAGCGCACCGAGGACCTGCTGGCGGCCATGACCGACACCCGGGAGCGCTACCGGGCCATGCGCAAGATCAACTACCTGATCATGCGCCTCAACATGATGCGCAAGGGGTCCATCGCGCTGGACATGCCGCCGCACTACGAGCAGAAATTGTCCGCCCGCGTCGCCGGGAGGCGTTGCGGCGGGGATTGATTTTTCGCCCGCCACATCGGATGCCGTCGTGAATGATTCGCCCAGGGAAAAAGATGGCCTCGTCAAGAGCGTCCTGCTGGCTTACATGATTCTGGCCCTGCATGTGCTGCTGATCGCCGGCCTGGGCTTGCTGGTGCTGTTTTTCAGGGGCTTCGTGCAGTACATGCTCTGGATTTTTCTCGCCGGTGCGGCCCTGGTCGGTTATTCGGGCTACCGCTTCTGGCGGCGGATGAAAGCCGAGGGCAAGACCCTGGCCGAGATGCTCGGCAACCCGGCCTTCCGCGGGCGCTCGGTGGAGGTGAGCCTGCTGGGCGGCCTCGCCTCGATCAAGCTGGGCGCCCCGCGAGGGCGAGCCCGGCCGCTTGAAATCGACAACGATGAACGGGCGCCGGGGCAGCTCGAAGACCCGGAAACCGCCCGGATCCGTGAATTGGGCGAGCTGGCCCGGCTGCTGGAGCAGGATTTGATCACCCGCCTTGAATACGAAGAGGCCAAGCAGCGCCTGCTGCGCTGGAAAGGCTGAAGGATGAAAAAAAAGACGGTAGCGCTGCTCTCCGGCGGCGTTTCGCCCGAGCGCGAAGTGTCGCTCAGCAGCGGAGACCAGGTCGAAGCCGCCCTCGACAAGAACAGGTACACGGTGCGGCGCTTCGATCCGGCGTATGACCTGGGCCGGTTGGTGGCCGAGGCCGGCGCCATCGATGTCGCCCTGATCATCTTGCACGGCGCCTACGGCGAGGACGGCACGGTGCAGGGCCTGCTGGACCTGCTGGACATTCCCTACCAGGGCTCCGGCGTGCTCGGCAGCGCCGTGGCCATGAACAAGGTGCTGTCCAAGGAGCGCTACCTGCAGGCCGGCATCCCGGTGCCGGCCCACCGGGTGGCGCGCTGCGGCCAAACCGTCGCGACGGACCGATGGCTGGACCAACTCGGCCTGCCGGTGGTGGTCAAGCCGGCATCGTGCGGATCGAGCATCGGCATGCGCATCGTGCGCCGGGCGGCCGACCTGGCGCCGGCCCTGGAGGCCGCCTTCGCTCATGACCACACCGTGCTGGTGGAGGCCTACGTCCGGGGCCGGGAGATCACCGGCGCCGTGATCGGCAACGAGGCGCTGGAAGCCCTGCCGCTGATCGAGATCATTCCCTCCGCGGGCCACGATTTCTTCGACTACCGCGCCAAGTACGTGGCCGGCGAAACCAACGAGATCTGCCCGGCCCCGCTCGAGGCCGACGTGACGGCCGAGGCCCAGCGCCTGGCGCTCGCGGCCCACCGGGCCCTCTGCTGCGACGGCTACAGCCGCACCGACATGATCCTGGCCGAGGACGGCTTTTTCGTGCTGGAAACCAACACCATCCCGGGAATGACCCGCACCAGCCTGTTTCCCCAGGCGGCGGCCGCCGCCGGCATGCCCTTCGACCGGCTGCTGGACCGGCTCATCGAGCTGGGGATCGAGCGCCACCGCCTGCGCAAGCGCCACGGCGGCGAGCGGCAGGGGAAATGATTCGGCGGCAACCTCAATGAACGGATAGGGAGGCATTATGAAGGTTTTGGTCATCGGCAGCGGCGGCCGCGAGCACATCCTGGCCTGGAAGCTTTCCCGGAGCCCCCGGGTCTCCAAGGTTTTTTGCGCGCCGGGCAACGCCGGCATCGCCGCGGTGGCGACCTGCGTGCCGGTTGCCGCCGATCGCATCGACGAACTGGTGGCATTCGCCCGCGGCGAGCAGATCGGCCTGACGGTGGTGGGGCCCGAGGACCCCCTGTCCAAGGGCATCGTGGACGCCTTTGAAAAAGCGGGGCTGCGGATTTTCGGCGCCAGCCGGCGGGCTGCCGAAATCGAGGCGAGCAAGTCGTTTGCCAAGTACCTGATGAACAAGTACCGGATCCCCACCGCGGCCGGCGAAACCTTCACCAGCATCAAGAAGGCCCGGGCCTACGTGGAAGCCAAGGGGGCGCCCATCGTGGTCAAGGCGGACGGGTTGGCCGCCGGCAAGGGGGTGATGGTCTGCCGCACGGTGAAGGAGGCCCTGGCGGCCCTGGAGCGCATCATGGTGGACCGGGAGTTCGGCGATGCCGGCCGCAAGGTGGTCGTCGAGGCCTGCCTTGCCGGCGAGGAGGCCTCGTTTCTGGCCTTCACCGACGGCAAGACCGTTTTGCCGCTGCCCACCAGCCAGGATCACAAGCCGATCTACGACGATGACCAGGGGCCCAACACCGGGGGCATGGGGGCCTATTCACCGGCGCCGGTGGTGGACCGCTACCTGCACCGGCGGATCATGAACGAGATCATGATCCCCACCGTCAAGGCCATGGCCGCCGAGGGGCGGCCCTACAAGGGCGTGCTCTACGCCGGGTTGATGATCGACGGGGATACGCCCCGGGTCCTGGAATTCAACGGCCGCTTCGGCGACCCGGAGGCCCAGCCGCTGCTGATGCGGCTCAAGACGGACCTGGTGGAGATCATGGAGGCGGTCATCGACGAGCGCCTGGACCGGGTGCGCATCGAGATCGATCCGCGGGCCGCGGTCTGCGTGGTGATGGCCGCCGGCGGATACCCGGGCAAGTACGCCAGGGGGCTCCCCATCGAGGGGCTTGAGCGGGTGGCCCGGATGCGGGACGTGATGGTGTTTCACGCCGGTACGGCGCTCAAGGACGGCGCCGTGGTCACCAACGGCGGCCGGGTGCTGGGGGTGACCGCCCTGGGCGACACCGTCGAGGCGGCCATCGGGAAGGCCTACCGGGCGGCGGGCAGGATTTCCTGGAAAAACGTCCATTACCGCACCGATATCGGCCGCAAGGCCCTGGTGCGGCTCCAGACGCCGCCCAGGGTGGGCATCGTGATGGGCAGCGACTCGGACCTGCCCGTGATGGAAGAGGCGGCCGCGATGCTCAAGAAATTCGGTATTCCCTACCAAATGACCGTGGCCTCGGCCCATCGCAGCCCGGCCCGGGCCGCCGAGTTCGCCGCCACGGCCGCCGGCCGGGGGATGCAGGTGATCATTGCCGGCGCCGGGCACGCGGCCCACCTGGCCGGCGCCATGGCCGCCCAGAGCCACCTGCCGGTGATCGGGGTGCCCATCGATTCCTCGGCGCTTAAGGGGCTGGACGCCCTGCTGTCCACCGTCCAGATGCCGCCCGGCCTGCCGGTGGCCACCATGGCCCTGGGAAAAAGCGGCGCCCGCAACGCCGGGATCCTGGCGGCGCAGATCATCGCCCTGGGCGACGCCGCGGTGGCCGAGAAACTGGCGCGCTTTCGGGCCGAGATGACCGCCGGCGTCGAGGCCAGGGCCAAGGCGTTGCAGGCCGGCCTGTAACGGCGGGGAGGCAGGCGGATGCCCCGTATCGTGGCTGTTGATCCCGTCGCGCCCCGGGCCGGGCCGATCGCCGAAGCGGTGGAGGTGCTGCGCGGCGGCGGCCTGGTGGTTTACCCCACGCGCTGCCTCTACGGCCTGGGCTGCGATGCCACCAACCCCGCGGCGGTGGCCAAGGTCTTCGCCGCCAAGGGACGCCCGGCCGATCAGCCGATATCGGTAATCTGCAAGACAGCGGCGATGGTCGAAGGACTCGTCGAGGAGGTGACGCCGCCGGCCCGGAAAATCATGAACCGCTTTTGGCCCGGCGCGGTGACCATCGTGTTGAAAACCAACCACGTCCTGCCGCCGCTGCTCGGCGCGGGCACCGGCACCATCGCTGTGCGGCAAGCCGCCCACGCGGTGGCGGCGGCGATGGCCGCCCTGCTCGATCGCCCCGTCACGGCCACCAGCGCCAACCTGTCCGGAAGGGGCGGGTGCCATCGCGTGGGGGACCTGTCGCCGGCGCTCCTGTCCCACGTCGACCTGGTCCTGGACGCCGGCGAGCTGGAGGCGGGCGTCGGTTCCACCGTGGTGGATGCCGCCGGTACGCAGCCGGTAATTATCCGCGAGGGGCTTGTGGCGGCCGCAGAAATCATGGCCATCGCCCGCGGCGATTGACAACGCCGGCGCCTTTCGGCTATAAAGGCGCCGCCGACCGAAGCCGGAGTGGCGGAACTGGTAGACGCACGGGACTCAAAATCCCGCGGGGGCGACTCCGTGTGAGTTCGATTCTCACCTCCGGCACCAAGTAAAATCAAGGGGTTACGGTGAAAAACCGTAACCCCTTTTTTGTCATTTCGCCTCTTGTCCCAAAACTGATGTGGTTTAATTCAAACGGACACCCTGCTAAGAGTCGGGGAAACCGATCCAGGAAAATCGGCTTTTCGGGCCGCGACCCCTATCCCCGGATAGCTCGTAGAGCCTTGAAACTGCCCCTTCCTACAAAAACACCCGGTAGTCGGTGCCCAGCGCCTTGGCCAGCACCTTGGCGCGCTCCTTGCCGATGGGACGCTTGCCGTTCTCCATCTCCGAAATGTGCCGCTGGGGAATGCCGGTCAGATCAGCTAACTTGCGCTGGGAAAACCCTTCGCGGTAGCGCGCGCCAGCCAGACAGGCGCCTGGCAGTTGATCTTCTTTGAAGGGCACAGCATCGCGCCAGGGGATAGAGTCGTCGGCGCTCTCGAAGCCCAGGGCCTTCAGCAGGCGGGCCGCTTCATCCTTGGCCGCAGCCGGGCCGATGAATCGAATCTCAACGGTGTCAGTAGGGCGCCTTTTCGTGGGTTCCAACATAAATCACCTCGATCAATTTAATTTCGCGGTCGCCTTCCACCCAAACCGCCACATAGGTGGGCTTCCCCTTCTTCAGATGGCAATGGTGCCGGCCGGGCCCCAGCTTGCCGTAGTTAGGCCAGTTGCCCCGAACCGGCCCCAGGATTTCCAACTCTCGCGCTAGCGCCGCCACCGCCTTGACCACG
>Ga0190344_1000299_pt1 | contig 27333 bp, 15 predicted proteins | sample 48721323_MG_FD_161662 | JGI IMG/M metagenome (GOLD analysis project Ga0190344, IMG submission 161662) | Hydrothermal vent microbial mat bacterial communities from Southern Trench, Guaymas Basin, Mexico - 4872-13-2-3_MG | ecosystem: Environmental > Aquatic > Marine > Hydrothermal vents >... | reverse complement strand
CGCTTTTAGTGAAAAATTCATTTTGCGGCCCGCTTGGAGTGCAAAATTCATTTTGCTGCCCGCTTTTAGTGAAAAATTCATTTTGCGGCCCGCTTTTAGTGAATGTTATTTTGCTGATCGCCAAGATTGATAATGAGCTTTTTTTGGGAATGCGCCCCCCTTCAAGAGTCTTGAGAACATTTTGCCCCCTTCCTATTAATCCTCTGTCTTGACGACTTGTCTTTCTTGTAGGAGTAATTTAACTGCTACTTTAAAGTTGGACAAAGTTAGACTTTCTTAGACAATTTGTCCAATACAATTATAATCACTTGAAAAAGGTACTCAGTGATCCTATAATAAGGGTTTGAGTCAGGTTGGCTCATGACGAGAAAGGTTTTCTCGTACCTGGTATTGAGAAATGAAGGCTGGTAAATGAGTCTTCAAGCCTTGGTTTGGAGGTGATTTTGACCCAATGGGACTGCTTTCATTTCGTACAGTACAAGGTTGCATGAAACCGCAAAAGCGGGATTGAATGCCAACGGTTGGGACTGCTCAACCAGGACTCTAGTTGCAATCCGTTTGGATTATCAACAGAGAGCGAATTACCTAAATGGGCAACTTTGTCGGCCACTTTTTAGGAACAGACATCAATAGAGTTTATACCGATTTAACACAACTTATTGATTAGCCGTCCTATTTTTAAGAAACTGAATGAAATCAAGCATTTAAATTTAATCGGTCTAATGTCTAATATTCCTATTTTGGAAAACGAGCAAAATGCGATAAAGCACAAGGCCTCATGGGCCAAGACAAATTGCACCTGATCCACACTCAAAACGTCAATATAATCAGCATTTCACGCTTCTGTTTTTGCGCGCAAAAACTTCTTAAGTGAAATATAATAAAATCGGCGTGCATCAGTGGCCGTAGTCGGACACCATTTAGGTTCAGCGGCCAGCATAGGCAAACGCAATACCAAGGCCCCTAAAAAGGGTTTATCCATAATCAGCTTAGTACGAGCCCTGGCTAATTTGGTTTCAATCTCTTTTTGCATGGGTTATCAGTTATCAGTTATCAGTTATCAGTTATCAACAGACGGTGTGGATATTTTATCCAGTCGCAACTCCCGATATCAATTAATCGGCCAAACCTGACAGGTTTTGAAAACCTGTCAGGTTTTCATTTTAATTTTAAGCTGTCATAATACGCGCTCCATTTTTTGGCTAAAACTGTGGTGTTTTTTTACCACGTTTAGGCATCAAGTGAAAAGGATTACGCGAATAAAACCCGTAAAATCAAACATATAAACAAAAACGTACTTCTTTTGGTGGCAATTAAATACACTGAGAGGCTGTTATCAGGCGCTTGGTGGGTTTTCGCACAGCGAATACCCACCCTACAAATGATTTAAATATGACGTTGTCAAACTACAACCTCCCCAAAATTCAAAACAATCAGTCAAATTCATATCAAAAGAGTTTTCAACAAGTTATAATCAAAAATAATCAATTATGGCACGAATCAGGCTATCTGTTCTCTGCTATCGTTTTGTATTATTTGAATTAAGGTATTTTTATGACCTATTGGCATATGCAATTACACCCCAATGCCCCCCATTTTAACCCTGAAAGAAAGATTCTGGAACAAAAGCAGGTTATTGGCTTAGGTGACTGGCCGGAAGGCAAGGGGCAAATCGCTCAATTTAAACAAGCAATGAGTCTATGCGATATTGTTTTGATCAAGCATGGAAGTCGGCCGATTGCTTTGGTTGAGGTGATTGGCGAGTACGACTATATTAAAAAGGTGAATAAGGATTTGGACTGGTTTCCACATCGCCGCAATATCAAAGTCATTGCTTTTATGGATGAGGTTAAGAATGATTTTCCCTCCCCCAGAGGCACTTTAAAAAAATCGGTCAATAGATATACCCCAACGTATCAATATATTAACCAGTGGTATAGCAGCGTTATGGCACCCGATTTAAACAAACAAGGACTTAAAATCAGAACACTGTATATTAATCACTACAAAATGTTCTATGACTTTAAACTGAATTTTTTAGATAAAGACAATAAATTGCCATCTGTTACCGTTCTTGCTGGTATTAATGGCAGTGGCAAGACAACGCTTTTGGAATATATTGGTGGTTTTGATACCAGCCCGAAGTTCGATGGTGAGGAATATCTTGAAATTTATTTAAATGGTGAACCATTAACCATTTATAAAGACAGTAAAAAGAAACAGACTAATGGTATTCGAGAATATAAAAGCAGTGTGATTTATTGTCCGGTTGATTTTGGCAATCTAGTCGATTTAGAAGAAAAGATTAAAAGCTATATTGATGAGTTAATGTTTGAACGAGACTTAAAAGCCAGTGAGGCTTACGGAGAGTTGCGTCAGAATATCAGTGAAATCTTCTCTGAGTTGGGTTTGGGGATCAACTTTAGCGGGTTGGATAGGAACAAAGAGATTTATTTTGAAAATCAGAATGGTGAACGTTTTGGTATTGATGCGCTTTCTACCGGGGAAAAGACTCTGTTAACGAAAGTGCTGTATCTGTATCTGAGTGAAATTAAAAATAGCCTTATTCTTATTGATGAGCCGGAATTATCCTTACACCCAACTTGGCAAAATCACATATTGCAACAGTATGAAAATTTTGCAGACAAGAATAATAACCAGATCATATTGGCAACCCATTCACCCCATATATTAGCCAGTGCTAAAAGCAATAGCATAAGACTGCTGAATTTCAATAAAGGGAAAGTTGAAATATTCGATAGTTTTGATCACAGCTATGGCCTTGAGTTTAGCCAAATATTAACGGATATTATGGGAGTCAAGCATTTAAGAACACCAAAAGTAGAAGAGCAGCTTGACACAATCAAAGAACTGATTGCCTCAGATCAGTTTAAAACTGAGGAGTTTAAAAGTTTATGGCAGGAACTTGAAAAGCATTTAGGTTCAAAGGATGTCGATTTAAACTTATTGAAACTTGAAATGCGTATGAGAGAGAAAAGTGTTTAAAATAACAAAAAGTAATCCGCCGGATTATTTTGAAAGAGCTAAGCAGAAGGTTGAACGGCCATTACAATCTGATGCTTGGAAAGATCGGCATATAAATGGTATTAGAAAAGCACTGCGGGAACATATCTTATTGGAGGAACAATTCATACTTTGTGCTTATTGTGAGAAAGAGATTGATGAAACATCTGAAAAATCGAATATCGATCACTTTAAAACCAGACATTTATTTCCCAAATTGACGCTTGATTATAATAATTTATTGGTATCGTGTAATTCAGTTGGCAGATGTTCAAATTATAAAGATCAAAATATTAGGTTAGCTGATTATAACAAAATTATTAACCCTGTTTTAGATAATCCTAATGATTTTTTTAATTACCATCTGACGGGTGAAATCTATCCTAAACACAGTTTAAGCCCAAGCGATAAAGAGCGTGCTGAATCGACACTTGAGTTTTTTCAGCTCAATCATCGTGGCTTAACTGAAGAAAGAAAAAAGATTTCCAAGCAATTAGAAAAATTAAGAGGACAAATAACGAAAGAAGAAGTTTTTAAATACTTCTCAAGTTATAAAAGTTTTATAGAATATCTTTTTGCAATGTTATGAAATTTCTTAACAAGTAACAATTCAATAGCCATTTGCTTTTTTGGACTCTCATTGTCTACAGCATAGATTAAAACATTAGTATCAGCAAAACAATGATTATCGTTCATTGGCTTCATCCCTATTAAAACGGTACTGGCTTAAATCAATTTGGATATTTTCAAAAAAACTTTTAACCTCTTCATTTATGCGGTATTGTGATGAGGTAAGGGGTGTGGATTCCTTATTTTCCAACAAAATGACTTTAAAGGATTTTCTAAACCAATCCTTATACTGTTTTGGTATTGAAATCACGCCATCGCGTGATTCATAAGTAAATTCAATAGCTTGCATGACTAACTCCCCATTAATGAAATTTGCTCAAGAAGTCTATCATAATTTCCGATATTGAGTGTTATAAACTGAAAATTTTGCGCCCCCATTGTCATATATAATTAAGGTAGCTCAGAAAAATCACTGCCCATCTGTTTGCCCTGAAGCCTCATTTTCATAAACGGCCCTATCCGCTGTTATTCTCTGAAATAGTCGGATAGATTTCCTCGGCCATTATCCCTTCATGGCTTTTTTCATCAACCCACACACCGGGCGCTGGTGTTAAACCCTCTTTGTTGTGAAGGGATTGATAGCATAATCACAAGCCAAATCCCTATTTCACATTTCACGCGCTACAAAGCGCTTCGCTTCACCGCGCGCGTGAATCGAAGATCAGCGAAGCTAAATAATGTTTTTGCGCGCAAAAACTTCTTAAGTGAAATATAATAAAAACGGCGCGCATCAGTCGCCGTAGTCGGACACCATTTAGGTTCAGCGGCCAGCATAGGCAAACGCAATACCAAAGCCCCCAAAAAAGGTTTATCCATAATCAGCTTAGTACGCGCTCTGGCTAATTTGGTTTCAATTCATGTTGTTCTAAATGTTATGTTTATCATAGAGACGCGAGGCATCAGAGACGCTTCGCAATAGCGTCTCTACCCATATAACCAAACATAGTAGAGACGCGAGGCATCACAGACGCGAGGCATCACAGACGCGATGTATCAGAGACGCTTCGCAATAGCGTCTCTACCGATATAACCAAACTCGCATGAGTGAAATCAGTTTATCTGTATCCACCGGTTTCGCAAGATAGTCATTCGCACCGACTTCTATACATTTCGCTTTATCCCCTTTCATCGCTTTCGCTGTTAGCGCAATAATAGGCAGTTTACGGTAACGGGCTTGGGCCCGAATGTGATGTATCGCTTCATAGCCGTCCATTTCGGGCATCATTATATCCATTAATACGAGAGAAACGTCAGGGTGTTTTTCCAGTAATCGTAAACCTTCTTGACCGTTTTTACCCACAACCACTTCCATATCTTTGTCTTCCAGCACCGTTACCAAAGCAAAAACATTGCGGGCATCATCATCTACTATTAATATCTTCTTATCTCTCAGGATAGCTTCTTTATCATGCACCATTCGTAGCATCTGACGTTTATCCTTGGGTAACTGATCTTCCACTTGATGGAGAAATAGCATCGCTTCGTCTAACAAACGTTCTGGTGAACGTACTGCTTTGATTGTCAGATCATTAGCGCATTGTTGTAAGACGCTTTCTTCCTCTTGTTCCAGATCGCGATCTGCATAAATAATCACCGGAATCTGACACAGTTTCTCTTCATAACGCAATTGCTCAAGCAAGTGGATACCCGAGCCTTGTTCAACCTCTAAATCCAGAATAATACAATCAAATTGCGCGGTATTCAATTGTTGTAATGCTTCCGCTTGATTTATCGCGATCTTTGAGTGAATATTGGCACTCCCAACTAAATCAAGTATGTCTTGTTGGCGTGGTTTATCGTCCACGACGACTAACAGGTTTTTTACGCTATCGCTAATAAACCGTTCTATTTTTCTGAAAGCCTCCCCAAGCGCTTTCATGTTAATAGGTTTGAGTAAATAGCCGATCGCACCCATTTTTTTCGCATCCATTTCTTGATCAGAAGCCGACATAAAATGTACAGGAATATGCCGCGTCTTGGGATTCTCTTTCAGTTTATCCATGACGCTCCAACCATCCATTTTAGGTAAACCCACATCAAGCACAACAGCATGAGGTTGGTATTGTTCAGCAAGTTGCAAACCCGTTTTGCCATCAGTCGCAATAAGACATTTAAAGCCCTTATCCCTAGCCAGTTCCATCAGAATGTGAGAGAACTTACCATCATCTTCAACGATTAAAAGCGTTTTATCCTGAGGTTTCAGATCATCTCTATCATCTGCAATCGGCTCAGCCGATATCGCTTCTTCGTTAAGCGCAATGGGTGTCATGGTTTCACTAGACATGAGGGCAGCAGTTTGCGCTGTTGAAGGCACGCTTGAAGCATGAGGCCGGAGGCCTGATTCCTGAACGCCTACAATTTCTGACTTCTGACTCCTGAACGTCTGACTCCCTACTCCTGATTTCTCATGAATGACTCCTGACTCCTGATTCTTGTTTTCTTCAAAAGTTTCGGGCAAATAAAGCGTAAACGTACTCCCTTGATCCTCTTTGCTCACCAACTGAAGATCGCCACCAAGCAGTTGCGCCAACTGGCGCGAAATAGACAAACCCAGCCCGGTGCCGCCGTAATGTCTACTGGTGGTGCCATCGACTTGCTTAAAAGCTTCAAATATTAAGGATTGTTTTTCTTCAGGAATACCGATACCCGTATCGCTAATGCTTATCGCCATAATAGCCGTATTAGCCGAATCAAGTAAATCCTTAGGAGGAAGAGAGACTGGGCGTTCTACTGTCAGCTTAATTTCACCTTGACTCGTGAATTTAAAAGCATTGGAAAGCAGGTTGTTAAGAATTTGTTTGAGCCGTTGTAAATCCGTATACAATATGGGCGGCATATTTTCAGCAACCGTGATAGTGAAAGCCAATCCTTTTTGGTCAGCAATATGGCGGAATTTATGTTCAATCATTTCCATACAGTCAACCAGCGAAACCTCCTCTGGAACCACTTCCATTTTCCCCGCTTCTACCTTGGATAAGTCAAGAATATCATTAATCAACGACAACAAGTCTGAACCTGCACTATGCATGGTTTGTGCATATTCCACTTGTTTTTGAGTTAAATTACCGGTTTTGTTGTCACCCAGCAGTTGTGCCAAAATCAGTAAACTATTCAAAGGGGTACGCAATTCATGCGACATATTCGCCAAAAATTCAGATTTATATCGCGTACTCAGTTCTAAAGCACGCGCTTTTTCTTCTAATACCAACTTATTTTCTTCCAAGGCTTGAGTCTTGTCTTCCAAATCGGAATTGGCTAATTTGAGTTCTTCCCGTTGTTCTTGCAATTCTTCATTACTGGCTGCCAGCTCTTCCTGTTGCGTTTGCAATTCTTCATTAGCAGATTGCAATGCTTCTTGTTGGGCACGCAGTTCTTCATTAGCGGATTGAAGTTCTTCCTGTTGTATTCGTAGCACTTCTTCTGCATTTTTCCGTTCTGTGATATCTCGAATAATGCCAACAAACATACGCCTTTCGCCAATCAGCATTTCTGCAACCGCTAAATCTATTGGAAAAGTAGAACCGTCTTTATGCTGACCTGTGACCTCGCGCAACTTGCCTATCAGTTTTGCACGACCTGTCTGTAAATAGTTCTGGAGATACCGATCATGTTCACTGTGATAGGGTTCTGGCATCAGCATTTTGATATTCTGATCAACTACTTCAGACCATGAATAGCCAAATATTTGCTCTGCGGCAGAATTAAACGAATCAATAATACCGTTTTCGTCAATGGTTATTATAGCATCCACAACGGTATCAACAATAGCACGAATATGCTCTTCTCTCTCTAGGATTTCTTCTTGTCTGTTTTGCAGAGTCAGCGTCATTTGCTGAGAGTCTTCCAGCAAGGCTTGCATACGCAAACGAGATTGTGCCGAATTGAGCGTGATAGCAATATTATCAGCCACTAAATCCAACCATTCGATTTCGGTAGCCGTCAAATGACGAGAGGTGGCTAATTCCAAAACCCCCAAAACTTGCTCTTCATAAAGCAGAGGCAATACCAAAATATCATGCGGTTTTGATTCACCCAATCCTGAATGGATTGATAAATTGAGATGTTCTTCAGGCACTTGGCTAAAAAGAAGCGTTTTTTTCTCTAAGGCCGCTTGTCCAATTAGCCCTTCTCCCAACTTAAATTCATTATAATTATGCTTACGCTGTTGATAGGCGTAACTACTCACTAATTTGAATTTTTCCTTTTCCGCTAAAAAAAAGACACCAACTACTGCATGAATATAATCCGCAATGTAAGTCAGAATATTTTGCGTTAAAGATACGAGAGTCTGTTCACCGCGCATTTTTTCATTCAATTCAGTCTGCCCTGTTTTAAGCCAATCCGATTTTTTGCTTTCATCGGTGACTTGTTGCAATTGACGAGTCATCTGATTAATGGCCTGTCCCAGCAGATCACTTTTGCCCTTGCAATCAATTTGGCGACTATAATCGCCTGCGACAATCGCTTCTGAAATAGTAGTAATCTCTCCCAACCGTTGCGTCATTTCAAACAGGGCTTTACCCAATATATCCTTCTCAGAACGGGGGATAATTTGCACAGAATAATCACCTTGAGCCAGTCGATGTGCCTGTTTCACAATTTCTTTCAGGCCCTGAACCATGTCTTGCAGGGAAGCATAAATACCCGTAACCTGAGTGCGCTTTGATTCAAACGCTCGATCAAGATTACCGGCCGCCACACATTTCGTGATTTGTGCCATTTCAACAGGTTCTCCGCCGACTTGCTTGAAAATGTGACGACTAATCAACCAGGCAAAAAAGCCGGCCAGCAAAAAAGCCAGTCCTAATAAATACCATTCTATTCTAATCAGGTTGTGAATAAGTGCATTGATTTGTTCACCATGCTGCTGTGATAAGTGTTGCTGGTGAGTACTCAATTCTTCAAGTCTTTCAACTAACTGTGCAGCGAGAGGGGCGGCCTGGGTTGCCAACCAATAGTTGCCACGATTCCAGTCAGGCTTTTCACGCATTGCCAACATTTGAGTACTGAGTGGCATAAAACGGTTACGGCTTTGAGAAAATAATTCAAAGGCTGTCAACTGTTCCGGTGTGAGCAGGTTTTTTTGCGCCTTCAATTCATTAAAACGTGTCTCGTTTTGGAGCCAGAGTGCCTCAAAATCGCTTCTAAATGCGGATTTTCCAGACAGTAAAAAAGCGCGAATATTAGCAAGTGATAAACCAAGCGTGCTTCTCACATCAGCCATCATACCTAATAACGCTTTACGCTCAGGATTGGCCTTTTGTTTAAGTTCAAGGTCAATCATTTGTGTCAGATTATTCGACATGATGTTGGATAACGAGACGGCTTGTTCAAAAAACAGCTTGAGGGCTGGTATATTGTCTGGCGTTTGAGCAATCTCTTCAATCTCCTGTTGAATTTGTTTCAATTGAGACAATAGCGTCTTAATTTCTCTTAGCCGCTCGATCTGCTCTGAATGAATCCAGTTAACCGAGAGTTTTTTCAGTTCCCGTAGCGGTGCCTGAACTTGTGTTGCCCAGATTTCCTGTCTGTCTTGTTTAAATTTAGCCTCTCCTAGCAGCATCCAATTTTGCAAAGCGGCTAATGCCTGATTCACCCCATTCAACATGATCATGCTGTTTTTGGCCGTTGGGGTGTGTATATCAGTCATGTGGTGCGACAAGTCTAGGGCTGTGCGTACTTGCACGATATTAATGGATACGATGATTGCGATTATGGCAACCATGACGGAAAAGCCTAATATTAATTGACTTTTCATTCTGATGGGTTTAAGCATTCTATTTATCAGTTATCAGTTATCAGTTATCAGTTATCAGTTTCACGCAAAAGTTGCGCGCAACTTTTGCGTGTGAAATGTGGAAATCAGTTATCAATTATCACTGATAATTTTAGGGCGTTTTATTTTACTAAAAATAGGCGGGTTGTAGTAGTGGCTTGATGGGTAGGGTGAAGAAATAGGATAGAACGCTGATGAGACTGATTGTCATGATCAACACTGATTTGTTGATAAGCAGAAATCAGATAGAAGGTTGATGAGACTGATTATCATGATAATCGCTGATCTTTTATATTTAATCAGTGTTAATCAGTTCAATCAGTTCAATCAGTGTTCTATCATAAAAAACGCCTTTCCCACATTTGCCGATAAGCCGCTTCCAAATGACGAGTAAAACGGATACCGTCTAAAAGTGGAGCGGTTTGCATCCGATCACGCATTCCCGCTCGTAATGCTTGTAAATGATCAAGATCACTTGCCAGTTTAATCGCCCTCTCTACATAGTCTTCTTGTGTATAAGCAATCAGTTCAGTCAATCCGATGGTAGATAAAATACTCAATCCCATGCGTGAAACGGATCGATCTCCGACTAATGTCATCACTGGAATGCCCATCCATAAGGCATCACAAGTTGTCGCGCCGCCATTAAACGGATAGCTGTCTAGTGCTATATCGATCTGATCATAGATTTTAAGATAATCGCTGTAAGGCACCGATGCCCTCAGTATCAGTCGTTCAGGGGCAATGCCTAATTCGGTAAAACGATTTCGCAAAGCGTGTTGAATGGCGACGCTTTTTAGACTTTTGTTTTGTATTACCAATTTGGCATATGAAACGGCATGAAGTATTTTCGCCCAGAGGGCAAAAGTGTCTTGATTTAACTTAGAATGGTTATGAAATGCGCTAAATGTGATATAACCCTTTTGAATTGCGGGTAATGGGCTAACCGGTGGGCTGTTTTCATGGGGGTGGTAACAAAAAAAACTGGCCGGCATTCTCAACGGGATTTCTGAACTCAATGGATCACTCATGCCTTCAGGATCGAGATAATTATCCGTTATCCGATAATCAATTGCCGTTAAACCCGTTGTATTGGGATAACCCAAATAAGTCATTTGAATTGGGGCCGGTTTTCTAGCAAAAACTAGAATACGATTATCGGCCGTATGCCCACCTAAATCAATCAAAATATCAATGTGATCCTGTTTGATTTGTTCAACCAGTGCCTCATCAGACAGGTTAACGCAGTTTCGCCAATGATGCGCGTATTGTTGAAAGCGTTGAGTCGCGTCATCATGTTGTAAGTGATTGTAATAACAAAAGATTTCAAACTTTTCGCTATCGTGATGTGCCAGCACAGATTCAATAAAATCGGCAACAGCGTGTTTGCGAAAATCGGCCGAAACGTAACCGATTTTCAATCGCAGAGGATTGTCGTCATTATCAGCATTATGAGGCTTGATCAAGGCCGATAACGGCATAGCCTGTTGTTCATTAAAACGCTGATGTTCAACAAAAATGGCTGCACGATCAGAATCTATGGCATAATTCAAAGTGAGTATGAGATCCTGATGCGCTAACAGATAATTGGGTTGTATGCCAATGGCACAACGATAATGGGATATCGCCTCATCAATCAAGCCCTGATTTTTCAAAGCACTGCCTAAATGACAATGCGCTTCTGCAAAATTAGGATTTAAGGAAAGCGCCTGTTGATAACAGGTAGCCGCTTTATCGAATAGATTTTGATTAGTAAAGACATTGCCTAAGCTATTATAAAAATTGGGTACCGTGTTATTGATACTGATAGCTTTTTGAATCAGTTCGATGGCTGTGTCATAATCATTAGATTGGGCTGCGATCATGCCCAGTAAATGTAGGGCATCGCTATGATTCGGATCATGTTGCAAGATTTGGCGATAAATCGTTTCTGCCTCCTGCAATTGTCCAGCCGTATGATATTGCATCGCCTGTTGCAGTGCTTGAGAAACGGTTAATTTTTTATGCTGTGGCTTAAGCGATTTTTGAGGCTTTTTCTTGGGGCTTTTTTTAGAGAGTTGTTTTTTGGACATATTTTTATCTGAGTACAACTGAGTACAACGGATTAACTTCATCCCCGGATTGATCAATCGATCTTATGGGATTTTGGAAATCATGTAGGGTGGGTAAGCGGGCGGAACGATCTCAAACAAAAACCATCAAGCCTACCGCCCGCTTGCCCACCATTTATGTCTAATCGTCTAATCAATTAATAAAAAAAGAAAACAATGGAACAAGAAGTGATGATTTACACCGATGGCGCTTGTCTTGAAAACCCAGGCCCTGGTGGCTACGGCGTTGTTTTAAGCTACGGCAAGCATAAAAAGGAATTCTCCGGCGGTTTCGATTTCACCACAAACAACCGCATGGAAATAATGGCTGCCATTGTCGGACTAGAATCCCTTCAAAGGCCCTGTCAGGTTAAGTTATATTCTGATTCACGATACCTAGTCGATGCCATAACAAAAGGATGGGCCCAAAAATGGCGTAATAATAATTGGTGGCGAAACAAGACTGAAAAAGCACTCAATCCCGATTTATGGGAACGACTGCTTGATTTATGTGATAAACGTCAAGTTGAATTCACTTGGATTAAAGGCCATGCCGGCCACACCGAGAATGAACGCTGTGATGAACTCGCCACCAGTGCAGCGGAACAAGAAGAACTACCCGAAGACGAGGGTTATGATCCCGATGCGATTTCTGGGAAAATAAAGATGACATCGGAAGGCGATCCATGCAGAAAGTGTTCAACGCCGGTTATCAAAAAAATCCCTCGCACAAAACGAAAGGAAAACCAAACTTATTACTACGAATACTATTTGTACTGTCCAGATTGCAAAAGGATGTACATGGTTGAAGACGCAAAAAGAGAAATCAGTACACCTGAGGAACTTTTATAGCGTTTCCCGATTTTCTTTCAGTACAAAGGCGAATCAATCCTAGATATTAAACCTGACAGGTTTTGAAAACCTGTCAGGTTTGGTTGACACGGGCCTGTCGCGAGCGAGTTCAAGGGAAAGAGATCACATAAATAATTAAAGGGAATTAACCTCAAATGTACTCTATTTGATACTTACCTTGTCATACCCTTTTATAGTATCATGCTCGCCCACTCAAGGAAGAGTTGAGTCGCTATTGTCTAATTAGATAATATTAAACCTGACAGGTTTTGAAAACCTGTCAGGTTTGGTTGACACTAATTAGATAAGATTAGAATTTGTGGCTTAATGCGTTTTTTTCACTCACTTTCACCTCGAAGGCATCCCTTTCTCTTATATTATATAGGCCCCCCATTATAGGAGAAAGCGCCTTTAGGGGTGACTTTCGATGAGTGTCACTTATCGAATTTTGAGGTGTTGTAATGATATTCAATTTCAAAAACAGTCTCAGCTTGTGTGCTGTACTGATATTGTGTCTCTTTTCCCATTTGCTCACCGCAGATATTTTGCGAAACAATGCGATTTGGGAAGTCTTTACTAATCGTAGCTCGGTTTTAGCCATTGAACCGTCTAAAGAAACTGAAATGCTGTGGGTAGGTACCGTTGGTGGGCTTGAACAACGTGATCTTAAGACCGGTCAATTAATGCGGGTATTGACTAATTTAGATGGCCTGCCTTCCAATAATATCAGGGCATTGCTTGCTGATGACGGCGGCCTGTGGATAGGCACGCAGGATGCGGGCCTCGCTTATTTGACTCATGAGGGACAATGGCAGGTTTTTAATACTGATAACTCCGATTTACCCCACGATACGATTCATGTCTTAATCAGCGATGAGCGCGGTGGCTTATGGATTGGGACTGATGAAGGGGGCTTGGCTCACTTGAATGCCAGCGCGAAGTGGCAGGTTTTTAATACTGATAACTCCGATTTACCTCACAATTATGTCAAAGCCTTGGTTAGTGATGGCAGTGGTGGGGTATGGGTAGGCGGGGCCGGTATTGCCCATTTGGATAATCGAGGGCGAGGCGAGGTTTTTGACACCGAAAATTCGGGCTTGCCGCTTAACGGCATTTTGGCCCTTGCCAGTGATGGCGAAGGTGGATTATGGGTTAGCACTTATGAAATTGAGGAGGGAGAACGGCAATATGGCGGCCTGACGCATTTCACGCGCAGTGGTGAATGGCAAGTCTTTAATAGCAGCAATTCCGAATTGCCCTATAATGGCATCTACGCTTTAGTCAACGATGGCAGCGGCGGGGTATGGATTGCCACCATAAAAGCGGGTTTAGTTCATAAAACCAATCGCGATGACTGGACACATTTTGATCCCCATAATTCTAAGTTGCCAGATAACACCGTGTATAGCTTGGTTGCTGACAATAACGGTAACCTGTGGGTTGGCACTGATCTCGGCCTGGCCCGTAAAAATAACCGTGATGAATGGCTGGTTTTTAACGATGATAATTCGGATTTGCCCGATAACATTGTTCAAGCCTTTATCAGCGATGAAGCAGGGGGCCTGTGGATCGGTACCCGATTTGGTGGTGTCACGTATTTTAGCGCGGCCGGTGATTGGGAGAGTTTTAACACGGAAAACTCGGCCTTACCGACTAACGATGTGAATGCACTATTAAATGATGGTAATGGCGGTATCTGGATTGGCACTTATGGCAGCGGCCTCGCGCAGCGGCGCAGCACTGGAAAATGGAAAGTCTTTAACACGCTTAACTCCGATTTACCCAAAAACGAGATCAATGCCTTTGTCGATGATGGCAGTGGCGGGGTGTGGATAGCGACTGATGAGGGCGGATTGGCCCATTTAAATGCCGCAGCTCAATGGGCAGTGTTTAACAGCGATAACTCCGATTTGCCAAACAATGATGTCAATATCGTGATCAGCGATGGAAAAGGCGGATTGTGGATGGGTACGAATGAGGGCTTAGCTCACTTTGATGCGCGTTCACAGTGGCAGGTATTTAATATTGTCAATTCTGATTTACCGGCCAATCAAATTGTGGCACTTGCGAATGATGATAAAGGGGGCATCTGGGTAGGCACCTATAAAGGAGGATTAGCGCACTTTAATGGCAGCAGTCAATGGCAGATTTTCAATACCAGCAATTCTGATTTACCCGATGACACCGTTGTTGGGTTAGTACCCGAAAACGAGGGATTGTGGGTAGCGACTTTACGTGGCGGCCTGACTTATAAAAATAATCGGGGAAAATGGACGACTTTCAATACTGATAATTCTAGCATCCCGACTAATATTCTGCTGACTCTGATGAGTGATGGTTACAATGGCTTATGGATAGGCCTGTCTTGGGGCGGCGGATTAGCCCATCTGAGTTTTGGAAATCCATTAAGTGGCGAACATGCCGCTATTTTAATTCATCCCAAACTGCGAAATCGCAGTGAAATCAAACACTTATCAAACAAAAAGATTGTAGGCCATATTTATCATGCCTTATCTGAACGTTATTACACCCATGAGGAAATTTATTTCCTCTCTTATGATGTGCTTGATGTGAATGGAGATAGCATCACTGACAGACAGGTTGTCGATGCCCTGAAAAACAGGGAGCCGATGAATTTAGAAGATATTCGTCAGGCTTTCAATTGGGCGAAAACCCAAGGCAGCTTAAATGAACCCCTGTTAATGACGATTGTGGCAGATAGCCTTTCTGATGGCCAATTGATACTCAACGCCGATCCCATGGTGTCTTTAAGTGGCACTGATCTCAAAACCGTGTTGGATGATTACCAACAGACTACCTCAAATGAAGTCATTGTCGTGATTGAAAGCAGTCGCGCAGGCCGACTCATTCCTCAATTAGAGAATGAAGCATATAAGGGTAAACGCATCATCATTACCAGTACTGATGCCGATAAGCCCACACAACATCAAGACGTGTTAGGAACAGATGCCTTTAGCTGGGGTTACTTTAACGCCTTACGTCGTGGTAGTAGTTTTGGCGAAGCCTTCGAGAACAATCGTGATAAATCACAAACACCACAGTTAAATGATGATGGCGATGGTTCAGCGAATGGTAGTCAAGATGGCCGGATAGCGAAACGCTTCTGTCTGAATGGTTGTTTTGCGCCATCTTCTGCTAAAACGGTTTACCGTAATGGCGATATCTTACAGATCACCTTAAAAAAGGAACTGTTGCGGGATAAGAGAAAAGACGTTTATGTGGCTATCGGTTTACCCAATGGAGGCCCGTTATTTATCTTGACGCGACAGAATGAATTAGTCCCATTTGAAGGAACAAGCTTGTCAGCTTGGGAAGGAGAAGACGTGGTTGTCGAATTGCCAGTGAATCCAGATTGGCCGCGTGGCGAGTATTCATTGTATTTATTGCGGGTTAAAAAGGGCCAGGAACCCTTAGCAAATCGTGATGATTGGGAACTGAATCTGGGAACGATGGTGATTGAATAAAGATTTAGATCAAACCTGACAGGTTTTGAAAACCTGTCAGGTTTTCACGAAGCTCTACCCACCCTACGAAATATTCATTTATTTCAATTTTATTATGACATTTAACGGAGGAATATTTAAATGAAGTTAAAAACAAACGCGCTCGCAACGGCCATTGCGCTGTCATTAGCGAGTGGGCCGCCAGTTTTGGCGGAAACCAGTACTGTCGAAGGACAACTGATCCTTGATAAGACGAGCATCAAGGAAAGTGAGACGATCAATCTCAGCTTACTGGGTTTAAATCAAGATGGTCAAGTCGACCGTTTTGGCGAAGCCAACGGTTCTACCATCATGGCAGTCATCAATAGCATCAAAGGCGAAATTCAAGGGGGCAGTCTGCGTCCAGGTGCGATCCCAAAAGATACTGATCCTTATGATGGCTATTTTGCTTCCCAAGTCAAGTATGTCAAACTGGCACAAGGTGTCGGGCGGGTAAGTATTTTCTACCCTTGTGATACCGTGACGACTATCGGTGATAATACGACAGATACGGTTACAGTGTATCTGCAAGAAAGAGTCCCTACCAGCGAAGGTGGTGTGAACTTTGTACCAATTGGTGAGCCGATTGAGAAAACCATTTCCATTGCGGAAAGCTGTGGAACGAAATTGGCCCTTAAAATAGATGAAGTTGAAATCAATCCCGAGGATGAGGAAGCTAAAGTCGAGGATAGAGCAGATGGTGGTATTACAATTTGGATGACAGCAGGTAAAGGCGGTACGAAAATTCATGTTAAGGATGAGAATTTTGGTAAGCTGCGACGTGGGAAACGTGCTCCACGCAACATCAGAGTGGACTTGGATTTTGAGTCAGAAGAACTAGGTGTGGATGGCAAAAAAGCTGATGGCGAACCTGAATACACTTATACGGGCAAAATGATACGAGGCGAAGCGATCATCACGTTAGATGAGAAGATTACCAAGAGAGGTACTTATGATCTAACGATCTCGCCTGAAGATGGCGAAGAGGAAGAAACGGATGCCCTGAAGCCTCCAAAAAATAAGCTTGTTGTGCGTCCAAGAAAACAAGCGCGTGGTTTAAGACTCGATTCTGATAGAGAACGTATCACGATGCCGTCTCCTGACATTTTTGATGCCTACGGTGAATGTCCCTACACTTTTCCGGAAAACCAAGTATGCTACGGTGCCGAGATCACGTTGACGGTACTGGATGAATTTGGAAACAGAATTGAGAACACGAAAAATAATGATTTTAGAGTGTCGGTGATTGATCAGGAAGGCGTGGCAAGCAACTCTGCTCTTAAATTCAAAGTGGAGAAAGGCAGTAGTTATGGCAAAGCAAATCCCACTATCCTCGAAACAGATACGGGTATCGAAACAGAACGTCTTGATAAGTTCTTGGGTAATCAAAAAGATGAAATTCTCAGATTAGGTACCACCTCATTAGTCGCACAGGCTGAACATTCTGGGATTACTGACTCCGAACCCTTGGCTATTGAAGTGATAAAAGACGCATTACTGGTGGAAGTGTTAGGGCCAGAACAATCGCACAAAGTCGGTACTGAGTTTGAAGCCTTTATTCTCAGAGTCGGTAATGGCCTCGGTCAAGTGTACTTGCAGGATAAAGAGGAAGTCGTCGATTATCACAGCATCGGCAATAAACCAACGCATGATCCGGGTTCTGTCGAAGTACTCACTCAGGCAGGAGAGAGCAGAAGCTTTTCTCGTCTCCCTGATGGCACAGATAAGGTGGAAGCCTTCTTTAAACAGGACAGCCAGGGAAGTAGAAGCTATATCGTTTCTGATACTGCGGGTCAATATTCTGAAGTGCGATTAGTTAACGCTTGGGAAATCAAGCCGGGAGCCGTGAACCAAATCGCCTTAAAAGATTATGAAGGAAACAAAGTCGAAATCAAGCCGGTTTTGATATCGGCTGAGAAACGCTATAAAACCAGCATCCGAGAAAACGCATTTGAGGTATTTGATGTTTATGGTAATTTGATTACCCATACCAGAACGACCAGTATGGTGTTGGATAGCTTTGGGAATCCGAATACGAGCTACCATCAGTTAGATTTAGGCCAAGTGAGGGCAAAAACAGAACAAGGTTATGTCCAGTATTCTGCGGGAGATGATTACGGAAACGTAGGCGGAAGTGGGCTGATTGAAGTGGTTTATGGCAAGGGATTTTTCGGTCAGAACACTATTGAACTGAGTTTTACTCATCCGGGTTTAACTGACAAGAAGATCTATGTCACTTCTGATGTGCCGTCACTTGAGGAACCAGAAGAAGATAAAAAAGGCAGTATTAAAGCCTACATTGAAACCACAAACATTCCTGTGGATGGTGAAGTGGCCGTGACTTTGGAAACAAGCTTAAAGAATGTTGCAATTCTGTTTAGCGGAAAGGCAGGCGATGATTTAGTCCCTAATGTGTACGAATTGGTTTGGGATGATGCGCCATTCAGTGAGCAACAGTGTGATAAGGCAGGGGGCACATTTGAGAATGACGAGTGTCAAATCACAGAAACACACTGTCAAGCAAGCGGTTACCTCTTCTTTAAAGACAAGTGTCAAGAACAAGAAGAGAAGCTCCTCGGTTCGGGTAGTACATTGGATATCACAGATGTGCGTGATAAAAAAGTATTAGTGGTCAAAGCTGGGCCTCGTGAAGGACAGTTTAGCATCACCTTTACAGATCCGAATAACCCTGAGATCGAAGAATCTCTGACGTTCAACGTCACAAAAAGCGCACAAGAACCTGTTGGGCCAACAGAGCCTGAGCCAACAGAACCGACTGATCCAACAGAACCGACTGATCCAACAGAACCGGATGACTCAAAACCTGTCCCCGCTACACAAGAAGAATGCCGTGCTGAAGGCTACCTCTGGGATAACGAGGCTTGTGAGGCCTTGCCAACAGTCAATAATCTTATTGCGAACGGTAAGACACCTATGCTCTTACCAGATGGTCAATATGCTACGGCAGATGCAAAAATCACTGGCGGATTTAATATTGGCGCGAACTATGAGGCTTCGCCAGCTTTTAGTTTAGCAGATAGCGCCGATGTGACACTGGTCAGTATCATTCAATTTGATCCAAGCCATGTTGGGGAAACGGTTGATATATTGGCCGTATTCAGTTACGCGATCACTAATCCCCTTGCAATTGGTGGGACGGTTGATACGCTCTGGTATGTGCTTTCAGAAAGTCAAGGGCTGACACCTTTTGAGAGTATTGACAGTTTAGAAGCGTTTATGCCCAAATACGAGATAACTGAGGAAAGCAATCCTCTAGTGCTAGGGCCCTATCCTTTTGGAAATTTCAATAGTGATAATTTCAGCCCAGGCACATTGGGTTTTCAGTTTGGTTATCGTTTAGAAGCCGGTCAGATCATTTACAATGGTCAACCTATTTCTCTGATCATGCTGCCTTGATGTTTAATCTGTTCTGGGTTTAGGTTTCAATTTGCAAGCCCCTTGGCGTATGCCTTGGGGCTGTTTGTTATAGAGGCGTTTTGGGTTTTAATAGATGATTGATGGTTTGTATATAATCCATTGTTAATTTGTGTGTGTTAATTGTGTGTGTTAATTACAAACCTATCAAAGCGTGAACGTTAACAATTAACATGCTATACAAACCTAAAACCTAATCCCCCAACTCACTGCCAGCTCATACTGCGACATTTCTAAAAAGCTCGTCTGTGGGCCCGTATTGGGATTCATACCCTCTAGCTTTTCAGTCGGCGAGTAAATAAAAGTCACGTTGAAATCCACTTTTTTTGAAAGCGCTGTACTTAAACCAAAAGTATAATGCGTTCTAATCACGTTAGGCGCTAAAATGTTAAACAAGGCTTGCGTATTGGGAAACGGGTTATTGGCATGACTATAACCAACACGCAGAGTCAGATCAGGGCTATATTCCCACTGTAACCCCGCTTTCAAAATATTCATATCTTCCCAACCAAAACCCAGTCCATCAGGTGTACCCAGTGCAGTCTCGCCCGGCGTAAAAACCAGATTAGAAGGATTGGACAAAGCCTTAACGCCGCTATACTCAATGCGTTGATACTCAAGTGCCAAATTCACTTTTGGCATCAGAAGAAGCTTTATCCCCAAATTATAAGTGGCCGGAATATCGAAACTGCCTTCCTCAGCCAACAGCCCTTTATAATCATCAAACTCACTCATCCACATTTTGGTTTGATAAGAGGCACCCACTGTCAGATGCTTATCAAGTTCACCCAACCAACCTATACGTATACCGCCACCATAAGCGTAATTAGTCCCATTATTGGTCAGCTTATCTGGGTACTTTGAAAACGGTTTAAAAGGCTGCAAGCCTTGCGCTTCAAATCCCTGAACCGCAAAAATAGGCGCGATACCCAAAGCATGTTGCGCCGTAATCTTTCTGGAGTAAGTCAGCCCAACGAACATTTGCATTAAATCAGCACCGGTTGGCGAAGAAGCCAAGGTGCTGGGATCAGCCGGATCACTAAAATGCTTAAAAACGGGGCTATCGTACTCCGTATTCATTCCCCCATTGCCCGCCACAAAAATGCCAATAGCCGTATTGTCATCCAACATACGATTATAGGCCAAATTAGGGATCACAAACCAATCGTTATTGCTTTCATAAGTGCCCTGATCAATTGAGGCCGGTGGCATCGTCGGTGACGCATCATCATTAGCCGTAAAGCCCCGTTCAGGCATAAAAAACGCCAAACCGTAATCCAAACGATTGCCCACCATAGCCAATGTGCCGGGATTAGTCATACCACACATCGCACTGAATGTCAGAGCGACGCATGCCCCCCCCATTGATTTCGATTTCGCCCCATAGCCGTTGGCAAAATAGCCATTTGTAGCGTAAGCATTTGAAGAAAAAGCCAATGTTAGGCTAAGGCCGAGTAATACTGTTCGACATCTTTTCATGTATAAATCCTTATAAAGGGTTAAATAATAATGCAATGTGGGTGATGATTTTAATCAGCGTTAATCATGATCATCAGTCTAATCAGCGTTCTATCTATTGTTTATTTTCCCACATTTCCCGATAACGCGCCTCTAAATCCCGTGTAAAAGACACACCATCCATCAGAGGTGATGTCTGCATTTTTTCCCGCATTCCTCCTCGCAACTGCTGCAACGCTTGGATATTCCTTGCCAGTTTAACGGCCCGATCAATATACGCGAAAGGCGTATCAACAATCAAATCCGTCAACCCCAACACCGATAATATACTCAATCCTTGTCGAGAAACCTGCCTCTCCCCCACCAACGTCACCACTGGCACGCCCATCCACAGCGCCTCAAAAGTCGTCGTCCCTCCTGTAAAAGGAAAACTATCCAAAGCAATATCCACCTCATGATAACTCATCAAATGTTGTGGAGATTGCGTATACTCAGAAACAATCAAGCGATCAGCCGCGAGTCCTAACTCAGCGAACTGCGCCAGCAAAGCCTCTCTAGTCGCTTGATCCGCAAGACTTTTCGCCTTAATCAACAACTTAGAATCAGGCACTGCCCCTAATATCTGAGCCCAAAGGGCAAACAATTCTGCATTCAACTTGCAATAATTATTAAAAGAGCCAAATGTCACATAACCCTGCTCAATTGCCGGCAACTCGCTCACAGGTGGACTATTTTCAATTGGAGAGTAACAAAAATAACTCCCCTGCATCCTAACAGGCGTTTCTGAATTAAGCGATTCAAGGCCATCAACCGGATCCATGTAACCATCCGTAATGCGATAATCAATCATCGTCAAGCCCGTCGTACAAGGATAACCCAAGTAAGTCACTTGCACTGGGGCCGGCCTCATGGCCAACATCAATAAACGATTTTTAGCCGTATGCCCCGTTAAATCAACCAAAATATCAATTTGATCTAAACTGATTTGATCTGCCAATTTCCCATTTGAAAGTGCAGCACAATCAAACCAATGATCGACATATTGTTGAAGATGGCGCGTCACCTTATCAGTTTGAGGATAACTATAATAACAAAAAATTTCAAACTGCTCATGATCATGGTGTGCCAAAATCGGAGCCATAAAATAAGCCACCGGATGATCTCGCAAATCTGGAGAAACATAGCCAATTTTTAAGCGGCCCCCACGCGCCACCGAGCGAGATTGCTGATAAAAAGCCTGTGCCGCCACAGGCAGCGCATATTGCTCATTAAACTGTTGATGTTCAGAAAAAATCCAACTCGCCTCATAACCCACGGCATAATTCAGCGTCGTTAACAAATTACTATGAACCTGAGCAATGGGATGGTTTTTCAAAATGGCGCGATAATGCTCAATAGCCTCCCCAATTCTCCCCCCTTCTTTCAAAGCATTCGCCAGATTATTCAGAGGCTCCAGCGCATCAGGATTTAAAGCCAAAGCCTGTTCACAAGACTCAATAGCCTTCGTCAACAAGCCCTGTTCCAAAAAAACAACGCCCAAACTGATATGAGCATCAACCAAATCCGGTTGTAAATCAATAGCGCGTTGATAATGTTCAAGCGCTTCATCCAGCAAACCCTGATTTTTAAACACTACCCCCAAATTACGATAAGCCTCAGCAAAATTAGGATCCAAAGCCAAAACTTGGCGATAACAGGCCAGCGCCTCCTCAAGCTTGCCCTGATCACTCAGCGCATTACCTAGACTATTATAAAAATTCGGAGCCGTATCATTAATCTGTATAGCCTGCGAGATCAAGTCAACCGCCACATCATAATTTTTAACTTGATAAGCGATAACAGCTTCTTTTTTCTTACTCATCCATGATCATTTATCCCTGATAATTCCATCGAAGTTGATAACTCAAAAACCGAGTTGCAACTGGAGTCCTGGATGGGCTGTCTCATCCGAACGGCCACTTGTATCCAAGCAACTTAATGGGGGATGCGCGTCAAAAGTCCCTAGACTCAAGGCCTAATAAAATTCACACCTAGATTAACCTAATCTTGATGTTAATTTGTAACTTCTGATTTGCAGAGCCCCTCATATCCATGACACCGTCATGGTGTCATCCAAACAGATGACATTATTTATAATATTTGATATAATTTCAAAAGTCAAGTATTAAAATAGATTAATCTAAAACTGCACTAAAATAAGTAACTTTGATTAGGTTTGAGTAAGAAATCAAGTGCTAGCATATGCACCCTACATTGATAATGAATTGATAAACAATGACAGAAAAACCTTGGAGTGGGCGTTTTACGGCCCAAACTGATGCATTTGTCGAGGCCTTCACGGCCTCAGTGAGTTTTGATCAACGTTTATATGCCTATGACATTAAAGGATCAATTGCTCATGCGCGGATGTTAGCCCATGTTAGCGTTTTGACAGATGCTGAATGTAATAAAATTGTTGAAGGCTTGAACAAAATTGAAGCAGAAATTGAGCGGGGCGAATTCAACTGGTCAGTCGCTTTAGAAGATGTCCACATGAATATTGAAACCCAGTTGACGCAGAAAATCGGCGCTGTCGGTAAAAAGTTACATACAGGGCGTTCTCGAAATGATCAAATCGCGACAGATATTCGTTTGTATTTGCGCGACGAAATCGATGGCATTCAGGCAGATTTGACGCGCCTGATCAAGGCCTTGGCCGAGCTTGCTGAACGTCAAGCTGAGACATTGATGCCAGGCTTTACCCATTTACAAAGTGCCCAACCCATTACCTTTGGACATCATTTATTAGCCTGGTGTGAAATGTTGTTGCGTGATAAAGGGCGTTTACAAGATTGTCGTCAACGCCTCAATAGTTTGCCCCTAGGTGCCGCCGCGCTTGCAGGTACCAGTTATCCAATAGATCGCCCTTATACGGCTCAATTACTTGGCTTTGACACCATCGCCGAAAATAGTTTAGATGCTGTCAGTGATCGAGATTTTGTAATTGAATTTACGGCCGCCGCCGCCTTATTGATGATGCACTTATCACGCTTTTCCGAAGAATTGATATTATGGTCATCAGCACAATTTCAGTTTATTGAATTAAGCGATGCTTTTTGTACCGGCTCCTCTATCATGCCGCAGAAAAAAAATCCAGATGTGCCTGAATTAGTACGCGGTAAAACCGGGCGCGTCTATGGTCATTTAATGAGCCTATTAACTTTAATGAAATCGCAACCATTGGCCTATAATAAAGATAATCAAGAAGATAAAGAGCCCCTGTTTGATACCATTGATACCTTAAAAGGCTGTTTGCGCGTTTATGCCGATATGATACCCACGATGCAAGTGCAATCTGAACAAATGTACAGCGCAGCCCAACGTGGTTTTACCACAGCAACCGATTTAGCCGATTATTTGGTACGCAAAGGCGTAGCCTTTCGGGATGCCCATGAAATTGTCGGCAAAGCAGTGCGGCATTGCATTGAAACAGGTAAAGATTTGCACGAATTGCAAATAGATGAATTTAAAGCGTTTTCACCATTAATTGATGAAAAAGTGTACGAATTATTAACCCTAGAAGGCTCAGTCAAAGCGCGTGATCATTTAGGTGGCACAGCCCCCAATCAAGTACGGGCCGCTGTGCGGCGTTTACAAGAGCGTTTGTAGTAAGCGATTGATTTTATTTTTACAAAAGCGTTTGCATTTGAGCGAGCAATCGCCTGGGTGCAATTAAAAGTGATGTTTTGTTGTCTGTTGGGCTACTCTATGCACACAAGTCTTCGTAGGGTGGGATCGCTGTCGCCAATAAACTCAATTTCACGCTGAAGTTTCGCTCCGCGAAACTTCAGCGTGAAATATAAACCCAAAAACGAGCCAAACGCTTGCCCACCATGCCATGTTCTTGACACAAGTCTTCGTAGGGTGGGTAAGCGGGCGATAATAAACTCAATATAAACCCAAAAACGAGCCAAACGCTTGCCCACCATGTCATGCCCTCGAACATAATGGCGCATCAATAGAAAAATCAATTCACGCCAAAAGTTTTGCGCGCAAAACTTTTGGCGCGAAGCTTTAAAAAAAAAACTAGCCTAATTGATTTAATCCGTGTATAATCCCGCGCACTTTTCAAATAGGTAGTCCTATATCAATTAGTTAGCGACTACTCACTTCTCAAAATGGGGCCGTAGCTCAGCTGGGAGAGCGCTGTCTTCGCATGGCAGAGGTCGGGAGTTCGATCCTCCTCGGCTCCACCATTTTTTCATTATAGATTTCAATTAATAAGACAAGTATGGAATATTTATGCTATTATCCATAAATTAATGTCAAATTAGCATTACAATTATTAGACGTACATCGTAGAACATTGTCTCGTTATGTCAAGGAAAAATTAGAGCATCGAAGCTATGCAAAGAGTAGAACGTCATATCATAGTCAATTCATATGCTTTAAATGAATTAACATTCAAAGCAAAAAACCTCTATAACGTGGCTAATTATCATATTAGGCAGACGTTTATATTCACGGGGCTAATGCCCTGTGAGTATGAACTAAGCACTTTTTTTGCAGAACTAAATCAACCTGATTATAGAGCTTTGCCTGCACAAACCAGTCAGCAAGTTATCAAATTGCTCTTTAAAAACTGGACTTCATACTTTGCAGCCATTCGTGAATGGAAAAAAATTCCATCAAAGTTTCAAGGTATGCCCAAAATACCAAATTATAAAAAAAAGAACGGACACTTTGTTGCAATATTCACTAATCAGCAGGTAAAAGTTAAACAGGGTTTTATCCATTTTCCAAAAGCGGTCAATATGAAGCCCATAAAAACATCCGTTTCCAAACCAAAGCAGGTACGAATAATACCTCAAGCGACCTGTTTTGTTGTGGAAGTTGTGTATGAAAAAGAAGTGCAAAAAGTAGAAACTTTGCCTGATAGTTTTATTTCCATTGATCTCGGTTTAAATAACCTTATTACGTCTTTTAACAATGTCGGATTAGCCCCTTTCATTGTAAACGGATCGCGACTTAAATCCATCAACGCATGGTTTAATAAAAATAAAGCGAAGTTACAAAGCCAATTACCCAAAGGTATATTTAGTACGAGGCGCATCAATCATCTGACACATAAACGTCATCAAAAAATAAACGATTACATCCATAAAACATCCCGATTTATTGTTGATTATTGTGTTGAAAATAGAATAGGCACGATTATTATCGGTAACAATGACGGATGGAAAAATAGTATCAATATAGGAAAGCGAAATAATCAAAACTTCGTTCAAATACCCCATACGAAGTTAATCCGCTCCATAGAATATAAAGCTTTAGAATTTGGGATTGGGGTAAAAATAACGGAAGAAAGCTACACCTCAAAGACTGACAATTTGGTGCTTGAACCGTTAAAAAAGCATGGCTCAAATCAAATTAAAAAACCCAGTTTGGGTAAACGTGTTAAACGTGGATTGTTTCACTCTTCAAATGGGATGTTAATAAATGCAGATTGCAATGGTGCAATTGGTATTGCTAGAAAAGTAGTCGGTGATTTGGCATTAAAGCCAATAATCGATAAGAGCATTGCGTTAATGCCGAGACTTATGTTTTCTTTCTGATGTTTTTAGGAAGAGGATCGCAAATGTCTATAGATGTCTGTAGTAACTATGGAAATTATAACGTGCCCTGATAACTCAGTTGGATAGAGTATCCCCCTCCTAAGGGGAAAGCCAGAGGTTCGACTCCTCTTCAGGGCGTATTTTAATAGCACACTAAAAAGTGTGTGAATAGATTCAATCTGATTAATTTGAATTTAATTTCTCACCACCCGCCTGTTCAACATATTCCTCCAACACCTGCCACAAAGTCCTCGATAATCTCAATGGTGCGACAACATGGGGAATCGTGATTTTCACACACCCTACCCCAGTTATCGTTATCGTCCCAAAATCATAAGTTCTTCCAAAATAATTTTGCTCGACAGCAATACTTTCAAATCGCCCCAGTTTTAAATCAATCAGAGCCCTACCTAATACCCCCCTTTTATAAAGGATTCTTCTTGACGTGATCACAAATTCAGTGCTTTTATTGTCAACAAAAGCCTCCCAAATCACCATCAGTGCCACAAAAATTAAAGTCATCAATCCTAAATGCCACACAGAAACTTCTAACCCCCCTTTTAAAAAAGGCATCCACAGTGACACCGTTGGCATTTCATCGCTCACAAACAAGGGATCAAATAGTAATAAATAACTTGACACAATCAAAAACAAAATACCCACAAAATCGATATCAAAAAACCAATGCGTTTCAGCTTGGTAGAGAATTTTTTCATCATGTATCAAAGCATGGCGAACATATTGGCTACTACCTCGCTGTTGGATAACTTTCCATCCTTTAACAGTCAATCGTTTACCCACGTTTTGATCCATCTCTGGCTTCTCAACTTCCGCCTGATTGACTTTTTCTAATGCCTCCCCTTTTTTATTAACAACCGCTTGATTCGTTTGCCATTTTTTAATGAACTGTTGTTTCTTAACTTGCCATTTTTCAATCACTTGCTGTTTACCGGCTCGCCAACCTTTAATCA
>Ga0190344_1000298_pt1 | contig 27352 bp, 23 predicted proteins | sample 48721323_MG_FD_161662 | JGI IMG/M metagenome (GOLD analysis project Ga0190344, IMG submission 161662) | Hydrothermal vent microbial mat bacterial communities from Southern Trench, Guaymas Basin, Mexico - 4872-13-2-3_MG | ecosystem: Environmental > Aquatic > Marine > Hydrothermal vents >... | reverse complement strand
CCGGTATGGCTCTACGACACGACCCTGCGCGACGGCACTCAGGGGGAGAACGTCAACTTCTCCGCCAGCGAGAAGCTCCAGATCGCCAAGCGTCTGGACGATGCCGGGATTCACTACATCGAGGGCGGCTGGCCGGGATCAAACCCGCGGGACATGCAGTTTTTCGAGCTGGCCCGTCAGGAAACCTTCGCCAAGGCACGCATCGTCGCCTTCGGCGCCACCCGCCGCCCCGGGATCCGGCCCGAAGAGGATGCCAACCTCCAGGCGCTCATCGCCAGCGGAACGCCGGCGGTGGCCATTTTTGGTAAGAGCTGGGATCTTCACGTGGATTCGGTCATGGATATTGCGCGCGAAGAGAACCTGGCCATGATCCGCGAGTCGGTGGCCTTTCTCAAGGCCCGGGGCCGGGAGACGATCTACGATGCCGAGCATTTTTTCGACGGTTTCCGCGACAACCCGGACTATGCCTTGCAAACCCTGGCCACCGCCGCCGAAGGCGGGGCCGACGCCCTGGTGCTCTGCGACACCAACGGCGGCAGCCTGCCCTCGGATATCCGGACGGCCGTGGCGGCCGTGAAGCGCTTTTTTGCAAGCCGGTTACCGGTGAAGCTTGGCATCCACACCCACAACGACTGCGGCCTGGCCGTGGCCAACACTATCGAGGCGGTGGGCGCCGGCGCCACCATGGTCCAGGGAACCATCAACGGTTACGGGGAGCGCTGCGGCAATGCCGATCTGACCTCCGTCATCCCGATCTTGTGCCTCAAGATGAACCTGCCGGCAGTCTCCGATGACGATTTGCGCAAGCTCAAGAAGCTGTCGCGTTTTGTCAGCGAGACGGCCAACCTCGTGCCCCAGAGCAACCGTCCCTTCGTGGGCCAGAGCGCCTTCGCCCACAAGGGCGGCATCCACGTGCATGCCATCATGAAGGAGCCCAGGGCCTACGAGCACACCGACCCGCAGCGGGTGGGCAACCGGCGCCGGGTGCTGGTGTCGGATATGTCCGGTCGCAGCAACGTGACCTACAAGGCCCGGGAGCTGGGCATCGATCTGGACGGCGAGGGGGACCAACGCAACCGCCTGGTCACGCGCATCAAGGAGATGGAGCAGGCCGGTTACCAGTTTGATGCCGCCGACGGATCGTTGAAGATCCTGATGGAAAAGTTCACCCGCCAGTTTACGCCCCATTTCGAACTCGAGGCGTTTCGGGTGTCCATCGAAAAGGATCAGGACCGCCCGTGCGCGGCCCACGCCACCATCAAGATCAAGGTGGACGGCCAGGAGGAGATCACCGCTGCCGAAGGCCACGGTCCGGTCAGTGCCCTGGACAACGCTTTGCGCAAGGCCTTGGACAAGTTCTATCCCCAGGTGCGGACCATGCGCCTGGTGGATTTCAAGGTGCGTGTCATCGACGGCCGGGAGGGAACGGCGGCCCGGGTGCGGGTGCTCATCGAGTCCCGCGACCAGGACGACGTGTGGCAGACCATCGGGGTGAGCGAAGACATCATCGAGGCCAGTTGGCAGGCCCTGGCGGACAGCTTCCAGTACAAGCTGGCCAAGGCGGTCAACGGCAACGGTGCAAAGACGGCTGTTGTTTGAGCAAAGGCGGAGCGCCCCGGTGAAATCGACAACCTTCGGATAGGCAGGGAAGCACCATATGATGCCAAGAGGAGCCATCAACGCCGCAGCACCGCGCCGCCCCGGGCGTCGCGGTCTGCGGCCCATGCTCGATCGGACGCAGCGTTGACTGGATGATCCCCATTGTTTTTTGAAGATCCGTTTTTGTTTTAAGAGGAGACCCCATGAACGACCGTCTGATCATTTTCGACACCACCTTGCGCGACGGCGAGCAGTCACCGGGCGCCAGCATGAACACCGCCGAAAAATTGCGTCTGGCCACCCAACTGGAAAAACTGGGTGTCGATGTCATCGAAGCCGGATTTCCCGCCGCCTCGGAGGGCGACTTCGACGCGGTGAGCCGCATCGCTGCCAAGCTGGAAACCACCCGGGTAGCCGGGTTGGCGCGGGCCTCGCGCAGCGACATCGACCGGGCCTGGCAGGCGGTGCGCCACGCCCGGCACCCGCGGATCCACACCTTCATCGCCACCAGCGACATCCACATGCAGTACAAGCTCAAGATGAACCGCGATGAGGTGATCGCCGCCGCCGCCGATGCCGTTGCCCATGCCCGCAGCCTCACCGACGACGTGGAGTTTTCCGCCGAGGACGGCTCGCGCAGCGACCGCGACTTTCTCTGCAAGGTTTTCGAGGCGGCCATCGAGGCCGGGGCCACCACAGTGAACCTGCCCGACACGGTGGGCTACGCCGTGCCGGATGAATTCGCCGACCTGGTGCGTTACGTGATGGCCCATACCCCCAACATGGGCAAAGCGGTGCTCAGTGTCCACTGCCACAACGACCTGGGCCTGGCCACGGCCAACACCTTGGCGGCCATCGGGGCCGGGGCCCGGCAGGCGGAGGTGACCATCAACGGCATCGGCGAGCGGGCCGGCAATACCAGCCTGGAAGAAGTGGTCATGGCGCTGCACACCCGGCACAACTGGCTGCCGCTGGACTGCGGCATCCGCACGGTGGAGATCCATCCCACCAGCCGGCTGGTGAGCATGCTCACCGGGATCGTGATTCAGCCCAACAAGGCCATCGTGGGGGCCAACGCCTTCGCCCACGAGGCGGGGATCCACCAGGACGGGGTGCTGAAAAACCCCATGACTTACGAGATCATGCGGCCCGAGACGGTGGGTTTGAATCGCAATGCGCTTGTGCTGGGCAAGCACTCGGGCCGTCACGCCCTGCGCGATCGGCTCAAGTCGTTGGGCTACGATCTGTCTGACGAGGAGCTGAGCCTGGTCTTCACGCGCTTTAAGGAGCTGGCGGACAAGAAGAAGAACGTGGTGGACGAGGACCTGGAAGTGATCGTGACCGAGGGGATTTTGCGCACCGCGGAGATCTTCTCCCTCGAATACCTCCACGTCACCGCCGGCACCACCGTCATGCCCATGGCCAGCGTCAAGCTGAACGTCAACGGGCGCGAACGGCGGGGGGCGGCCTACGGCAACGGGCCCATCGATGCGGCCTACAACTGCATTGCCGGTCCCACCGAGACCGACAGCGAGCTGCTGCGTTTTACCATCAGCGCCCTGACCGGCGGCACCGACGCCCAGGGCGAGGTGACGGTGCGCCTGCGCGAAAACGGCCTGGTGGCCCTGGGCAAGGGGGCCGACCCGGACATCATCACCGCCGCGGCCAAGGCGTACATCAACGGGCTCAACCGCCTGGAGTACCTCAAGGCCCACCCGGCCACGGCCAGCGGGGTGTGAGATCAACGAAACGAGGCCCGGCGTGCCAATGGCAAGTTCCGGGCCTCGTTTTTCCGAGCTTTAAACGTCCAGACTCAGGCGTCGGCCCCTAATGACCGCATTTGCCCGCCGCCTGGCAGGTGGCGCAGGCGCCGGCGTTGGGATCGATGGCAGCGGTGATTTCGAATCCGTCGGCGCCGTAGTCGATCCGCACTGGCTGGGCTTTTTGCAGGAAATCCGCGTTGATGACCCAGGTTACCCCGTCGAGTTCATAGACGGCATCGCCGGCGCGCTTCTGGTCCAAGGCAAGGGCAAAACGTTTGCAGTCCTCCTGGGTGGAGACGTAAACCCGGATCGGCTGGATCTCGCGGCCGTTGAAAAACGCCGCCGCCTTGCTTCTGGCTTCCTGGCTGACAGCGAACATGATCCTCTCCGCCATGTCCTCTTCCATTCGAAATTTTGAGATAAGCCGGTTTGCGCAGAGATCCCTCGCTGCGCTCGGGATGACAGTTCGGGTTTCTTGCGAACCCATCAAGCCCTGAATTCATGTAATTCCGGTCGGGGGCCTTGTCAATTGTCTTGCGGGGGGGCAAGCGCTTGTGGCGCGGCCGGCGAGACGGCAGAGAGGCCCGGCGGCATCGCCAGACGTTTCATTTCGAGCAAATCGTGCTAACATGCCACCATCTGAAGCCACCAATCCTTAGCTTTTCGGTTGGCGGGCAAGCCCTCACACCAGCAGCGAACACTATCGCCCATGACTTCCTGGTTCCAGCATCGCTTACGCCGCCTGCACCCCACCAACCTGCTGCTGTTCAGCTTTCTGGCCACCATCGCGGTGGGAACCCTGCTGCTGATGCTGCCGGCGGCCGCTGGCAGCGGTCGGCTGGCCTTCATCGACGCCCTGTTCACCGCCACTTCGGCGGTTTGCGTGACCGGCTTGATCGTGGTGGACACCGGCAGCTATTTTTCCGCCTTCGGCCAAGGGGTGATCCTCTTTTTGATCCAGATCGGCGGGCTGGGAATCATGACCATCTCCGTGGCGCTGTTTCAAATTATTGGCAAAAAAGTGGTCTTCCAGCAACGCATGGCCATGCAGGAAGTTTTCAGTGCCGCGCCCCGCGCTGATATCTACGCCATTTTGCGTTCGGTGATCGTTTTTACGGTGATCATCGAAACCGTCGGCGCCCTGGCCCTGTTTCTCCACTGGCAGGGCGCTTATCCGGCCGGTGAGGCAGCCAAGCTCGCCGTGTTTCACGCCGTGTCAGCCTTTTGCAACGCCGGTTTTTCCCTCTTTACCGACAGTCTGGTTGGTTTCCGGGCCTCGGGGATCGTGAATGCCACCGTCGGCAGCCTCATCGTCCTCGGTGGCATCGGGTTCCCGGTGGTCTACGAGATCTACCGCCACGCTACCGGCTCGGACAAGGGCAGGGTTTCCATTCAGACCAAGGCCGTGCTGGCTGCCAGCGCGGCGCTGGTCGGCCTGGGAGCCCTGGTGATCCTGGTTTCCGAAAAGACCACGGTGGCTTCCATGGGCATCGGCGAGCGGCTGCTCACGGCGTTTTTCCAATCCGTGACCTGTCGCACCGCCGGGTTCAACACCATCGACATCGCTTCGTTCAACACGGCCACCCTGCTGTTCATGATGTTTTTGATGCTGGTGGGCGCTTCGCCGGGATCCTGCGGCGGCGGCATCAAGACCACGACCCTGGTGGTGTTGGGCGGTTTTTCCTGGAGCCGTCTGATGCGCCGCAAGTGCGTCAACCTTTTTGGCAAGACCCTTCCCGGCGAGACCGTTACCAAGAGCGTATCGGTGCTGGTGTTCTCCCTGGCCACCATCGGCGTGGCGGTATTCGTGATCCTGTTCGCCGATCCCGAGCATGGGGCGCGCATTGGCGGAAACCGACAGTTCTTGAGCTATCTGTTCGAGACGGTTTCGGCCTTCGCCACGGTGGGGCTGTCCATGGGGGCCACCGGTGTGTTGACGCCGGTGGGCAAGCTGACGATCATCGTGCTGATGATCATCGGCCGGGTCGGGGTGCCGGCCTTTACCTATATTATCGCCGGGGCCGCCTCTACCAAGGGGATCCAGTACGCGGAAGAGAACCTGATGATCGGATAGAATGGAGAGAAGATGAAAAAATTCGTCGTGATCGGCGCCGGCAGCTTCGGCTACTATGTGGCCAAGGCGTTGTTTGAAGCCAAAAACGAGGTGATCGCCATCGATCGCAACAAGGAGCGGGTCCAGGCCGTCGAGCCCCATTGTACCAGTGCCATCGTGGCCGATATGACCGATGCCGAAATGTTGAAAAGTTTTGGGCTGGAAGAGATGGATGCCGTGATCGTGAGTACCGGGGCCAACATCAAGCCGAGTATTCTGATCTGCTTCCACCTGCAGCGGATGGGGGTCAAACGAATTATCGCCAAGGCGGAAGACGACGACCACGGCCAGATTTTGGAACAGCTGGGGGCCAGCGAGATCATCCGGCCGGGCAAGGACATGGCCAAGCGCCTGGCCATGCGCCTGACCCAGCCCAACATCTTGGAATTTCTTCCCCTGCAGGAGGATTACACCATTGCCCAGATCGATCCGCCGCGCTCGTTCATCGGCCAGCCCCTCAAGGACCTGGACCTGCGTAAGCGCTACGAAATCAACATCATCGCCGTCAAGGAGCTGGTGCCGGAGCGCTTTTTGATGGTCCCCGGCGCCGACTTCGTGGTTAAGGACAGCGATATCCTGGTGATTATCGGCAGGACGGCCGATATCGAAAAGATCAAGGAATTGAAATAATCGTCAGGAAAGGTCCCCGGCAACCGACAGACTGCGGTCGAATGTCTTGCGCAGGGAAAACTCGGCCTGTTTGCCGTCGTTCCACTGGGCCACCGGGCGCAGGTAGCCCACCACCCGGCTGTAGACCTCGCAGGCCTGGAAGTTGCGCAGCACCGGGTCCTTGCGGTGGCAGGCATCACACTTGAGAAAAAACCGCCCTTCTGTCGGTTCGTACACGGCCCCGCCGGAGATATGAATTCCGTCGGATTGGGGGGTGGCGGTGACTTCGACTTTGGCCTGGCAATCGTGGCATCGGCCGGACCAGGAGAGGGTCGGCTGGTCCGGATGGGCTTCGAAAAGATCGCAAAGGCGCTGGGCGCTCATCAGGTGCATGAAACCTGCCTCCTTGTGAAAAACGGTTTGGCATTTGAGAAAAATTGCCGGCAGGCATGGGGCGTCACGCCTGCCGGATTCATTGGAGTACTATATAGCCCTACATATAGTGTGTCAACCAGGAAAACTATCCATATCCAGTAGCCGTCCCCGGGATCCGGTCAATCGTCGATCAGGGTGTATTCCGGGATGCCATAGAGTTTGCGGATGCAGTAGCTCAGGGTGTCGGGAAGGTAGCGGCCCCAGAGCTTGATGGGAATTTCGTCGATTTCCGTTACCGGGCTCAGCCCCACGGCCAGCAGGTACTCGATGATGTAGCCGATGTTGGCCGGAATGTTGCCGAAAAGCGATTCCTCTTGTCGCTGCCTGAAGATGCGGGCCTCGTGCATGCTGCGGCCGATTTCCGATTCCAGCAGCTCTTCGTAGGTGGTCAGGATCAAATCCAGGCCAAGCTCCGAGGCGCCGTTGTGGATGAAAGCCTCGAAGTCCGATGTGCCGTCGCCGGAGGGAAGCCCTCGGCGGCGGCAGGTTTGCCGGTGCGCAGAGGCGGCAAAGGCCCTGATGATCGCATCGGCTTGGATCTGCAGGCCGATGTTGTAGTGAACGGCATTGTAGACACCTTGGTGGATCTCCTTTTCCAGGATGCGTACTCCCGGCATCTTTGCCAGGGCGGCTTCCAGGCCATCCGGGCCGAACCCCCAGTCGATGATCTTGGCGCCGACCACATCGCGGATTTTCATCTCCAGGCGGGGAAGCCTGAGGCCGCCGTCGCGGATGGTGGCCATCAGGGCCTCCTCGGCCTTGCGCTGGATCTCGGCGGGGAGGGTGTCCCGGGGCGGCGGTGCTTCGGCAGCCTCGTGCAAGAGCCTTTCAGACTGCTGCCTGAGACGTTTTCGCATGTGCAAGGCCGCATAGCGGCTTGCTTTTTCCGCGATCCGCCTGGTGCGCTTGAAGCGGCAGATGCTCAACACACGTCCGGCAGGATCGTGAAACAGGTATCCGGCCATGGGCGAGCCCACGTAGTAGTACTCTGGCAGTCGCCGGTAGTCGGCGACCAGCTCCGCAGCCCGCGGGGAGGGGCTGTGGCAGGTGGCGGTGATGAAGTCCTTCAGGCCTTTTTTGCAGTAGAGGGCCAGGGTGCGGATCTTGGCGTTGTTGAGCCGCCGGGTCAACCCCTGAACGAAGTCGACCAGGGTATGCCAGGCGATAAAGCCGTCGTAGGTGATGATCCGGGTGATCTGCAGGGCATCGTCCGGCGCCAGTTGGTTCGAAAGCCATCTTTCGGTGATCTGAAGCAGTTGATGTCGATGCGTGTAGGCAGAGATATACATGATCTTCCTGGCGGCTGGCGAAAAGCGTTTCTTGAAAATCTCGGCAGCAAAGAGGTCAAGATTCTCATAGTCGAGCCGTTGCGGGGTGTCAAACCGTTGCTGGCGATGGTTCGGTCGTCATCGCTGTATTTTGACACCCGGGGCCGGTTCGGTTATCTTGCCCAATGTTGTTTTTCACCTTTTCCCGGGAGCTACGAAATGGAAAGCAACGCTGCGCGTTGGATCATCAATGTGGTCGCCTTCATCCTTTTCGCCCTGATGGTGATCACCGGGGCTGCCGCCTGGCTGTTGCCCCACGGCGGGGGGCCTGCCAGCGCGGTTTACGGCCTGCGCCAGGCGCTGCGTGCCGTACATCAGGTCGGAGCGCTGTTGTTTTCCCTCACCATCGTGATTCACCTGCTCTTGCATGCCCGCTACATCCGGCAGAATCTGAAAAAGTCCGCCTTGATCAAGGACCGTTGACCGAATCACGTTGATTCACTTGATCCCCTTGGCCATCCTGGGGCACTGCTGATGGTGGCCGGTGTCCGCATGGTTCTGGCGTTGGCTCGGCGGGACAGTGTGCGGGCAGTACTGACAGTGGCATCATTGCCGCGCTGTTGATGCATTTTGGCCAGCCCCGCACGGGGCGACCGGAATGATTTCTCTCTGATAAGAAAGGAAGGGGATCACTTTTTGACCGGGCCTTGCGGCGGCGAGGCTGAAAGTTGACAAACGACGGCGCTTGTGCTCCGATGTCCTCGAATTTGGCCTTCCGCGTCAAGCGCTTTCCAATTCTACCAAATTCTAAAAATCTAGATTCAAACGCGCCTGCCCCGGGTGGAGTGCGCAGAAAGCGAGTTTTCCATGGCGTCAAAACGTGAAGGCGGCATCGATTTTTCCATCAATCCCGATGCGCTTTACCGCGAGGAGAGCTTTACCGACCTGCAATCCGGGGCGGTGCGGCGGCTGGTGCCGGTGCATGCTGACGGCAGCGCTGACCAGGGACGCACCCCGATTTTCATCGGGACGGCCCAGGTGCTAACCCCCGACGGCCCCCTGCCGATTCAGGCAGTTCTGGCCGCCAACAACCTCAAGGAGGCCGTGGAGGCCTTTCCCGGCGCCATGCAGGCCGCCCTTGAAGAGATGGTCAACGAGCTGGAAAAAATGCAGCGTGAACGTTCAAACTCCTCCGAGGACAAGTCACGCATTGCGATTCCGGGGAGAGATTTTTAGGGCTTTACCGTGGCAACGATAGGGGCCATTGTCGCCGACGCCTGTTTGGACGGCATTCTGGTCGGCATCATTGTCGGGCTGGGGCTCTACAACCTGGCCCTTTTCATCTTCGTGCGCGAGCACGGCTACCTCTACTTCGCCCTCTACAGCCTTTGCGCGGGGCTGTACATCCTCAGCGTCGGCGAGCGGCTGGGCTGTCTGCTCTGGCCGTCTTACCCCCGGTGGGACAGCCTGTTTTCCTGGCTCCTCGTGCTGGCCACGGTGACGTTGTTCGCCCGTTTCACCCAGCAGTTTCTCGGTACGGCCGAAAACCTTCCCTGGGGCCATCGCTGGCTCCAGGTGATGATGGTTTTGCTTTGCGCCGGTCCACTTATCGGCGCACCGTTCATCGGCCTGGAGTTGCGTCGTGCCGGCTTTGTCTGGAATACCGTCATCTCTTTGACCGTTTTCGTTTCCGCTATCATCATGGCGGTGATCTGCCTGCTGCGCGGTTTTCGACCCGCCCGGGCCTACCTGGCGGGCAACAGCTTTTTCTGTGCCGGCGTCTGCCTGTACGGTTTTGGGATTCTGGGACTCGTTCCCTGGCATCCATGGCTGAGAAACACCGCGGTGATCGGGATCGTCTTCCAGGTGATGTTCTTTTCCCTCGGCATTGCCGACCGCATGGCCAGGCTACGCCGGCGCCTGGCGGAGGAAGAAATCGAGCGCATTCGTTTTCAGCAGGAACTGGTGGCCGCCAACAACCGGGAGCTGGCCGAGCGGGTCGAAGCCCAAACGGCGGAGCTGAGGCGCGAAAAGGAAGAAACGGAGCGGCTTCTCTACAACATCCTGCCGCGGGCGGTGGCCACAGAGCTGCGCACCACCGGCCGCAACACCCCCCGTCGCCATGAAGAGGTGAGTGTCCTCTTTGCCGACCTGGTGGATTTTACCGTCACGGTGGGCACCATTCCGCCACGGAAGCTGGTGGACGAACTCAACGCCATTTTCAGTGCTTTCGATGACATCGTGGCGCGTCACGGCCTGGAGAAGATCAAGACGATCGGCGATGCCTACTTCGCGGTGGCCGGACTTCCTGAGCCCTTGCCCCGCCACGCCGTCGCCTGCGTGCGCTGCGCCCTGGAAATGACCGCTTTCATCGAGGAGCGCAATCGCCATTCGGCCCTCAAATGGCCCATGCGCATCGGGATCCACAGCGGCGGGGTGGTGGCCGGCGTGGTGGGCAAGTCCAAGTTCACCTACGACATCTGGGGGGATGCAGTGAATATCGCCGCCCGCATCGAAAGTGCGGCCGAACCGGGGCGCGTCAACCTGTCGGCTTACACCTACGACCTGGTGCGGCACGACTTCGACTGCCAATACCGCGGCAAGATCGAGATCAAGGGCAAGGGGCGCATCGACATGTACCATGTGCTGGGCCCCGCCAGGAAGTCCGCGGTGGCCCAATTTTAGCCACATCGGTCTTGACAGCCGGCGTGCAATGGGCTAGCTTGCACACAAAATATTGAGGTGCAAAAGGTATGCGCGCGGAAGACTGCATTTTTTTTCAATTGGGAAGGGCCAACCGGGCCGGCACCCGCTTCTTGAACCGCCGAGTGGCCGACCTGGGGATCACCGCGGTCCAAGCCATGGCCCTGTTTTTTCTTGCCGAGGCCGACGACGTAACCTCGGTTCACCTCGGCAAACGTCTGCAGTTGGACAGCGCCACTCTGACGGGCCTGCTCGACCGGCTGACGGCCGCCGGTCTTGCCGGTCGCCGGGCCGACCCGTCGGACCGGCGTGCTGTCCGGATCCTGCTTACCGAGGCCGGCCGGGCCAAGGTCAAACGGATCAAGACCCTGGTCGCCGACGCCAGCCGTGAATTTCTGGCCGCCTTGACCCCTGAAGAGAGGTTGATCCTCAAATCCCTGCTGAAAAAAATCCGATGAATACCAATGCCTTCAAGCGGTTGGTCAATTCTGGAGGCGATTTATACCCATACCGCCCACGGCGGCAAATACCGACCTGAATTTGTGGTGGAGATCTGCAATAGCAAGGGAGAGGTGGTGGCGCGGGTGGGGAAAAACGCTCTGCGTACGCCGCAAGGATCAACCCGGCACAGGCTGACCACCGCCTTCCAGGTAGAGCCTGAACGCCTCAAGACTGTCCGGGGTAATTTGGTCCACCGGCAAATCGCGTTTGATGGCACCCAGGGACATGAAGCGGCCCGAGACGATCTCCTCGGGCTGCAGCGTCATGGGGCCGTCGTGGACGCAGCGGTAGATCCGCCCCCAGACCCGGCAGTGCGCGTCCTCCCAGAAGAAATCGAAGCGCGTCTCCAATGGCGTTCCGGCAATGCCCGTTTCCTCGGCCAGCTCCCGTTGCGCCGCCGCGTCGTAGGATTCCCCGGCCAGGACCACCCCGCCGACGGCCAGATCATAGAAGCCCGGATAGACGTCCTTGGTATCGGTGCGCTGGTGGACGAAGAGGTCGCCGCGGGAATTGAACACCAGGATGTAACAGGCGCGGTGAATGAGGTTGTCGCGCCGCATGCGCCATCGGGGGGCGGCACAGGCAAAGCGGTTGGAGGGGTCCACCACGGCGACCCGTTCCTGGTTGGAGGGGGTGGTTGTCATCGCGGCCGCCCTGTAAACTTTCAGGAAATTTTCAGTCCTCCGGCATGGATCCCGGGTCCGGGGCCCGGGGTGACGCGCTGTTGAACAACACCGGGTACCTCCGTCCACCATTGCGTCATTCCGGAATCCATGTTCATCGCAACGAGACGGCGGGAAAAGTCCGGAAACTTCCAATGACCATCGTCACCGGCTCGATCAATCCGGTCACACCAGCGGCCGGCGGCAACGCACCTCTGGCAGTGCATCACGCAGCGGCCAGTTGCAGGGTCCGTTTTCGCTGCAGGAACCAGACGATGGCCAACAGCAGGAACGCCGGGATAAACATCAGGTGCTTGGGCGGAATGTCGGCCGGAATGTAGACATGGAGAATCTCCTGGTCGAAATCCATGCCGGCCCTTTCCGCCGGGCTGCCGAAAATGATGTTGTCCACGAAGACCCGGCCGTCTTCCACCCGGGTCTCGATGCCGATGGCCAACATCCGCTCCTTCGGCGTCGGCTCGTCGCCCACCCGCAGCATCAGGCTCTTGGTGAACGGCCGGCCGCGGAAATCTTCCCCCGCCACCTCGATTCGCAGATGGGTTCCCGGCTCGGTTTTCTCGATGATCTGTTCCAGGCGTGTCGCCTTGACTTCCTCCAGCGGTGGATAGATCCTGTCCCACCAGAAACCGGGCCGCAGGAGGGTGAAGGTTACCAGCAGCAGGGCCGCCGTTTCCCAAAGTCGGTTCTTGGTGAGAAAGTATCGCTGGGTGGCGGCGGCAAAGACCAGCATCCCGACCACGGCCCCTCCCACCACGATGATGAAATGATACCAGGTGCCGACGCCGATCATCAGCAGCTCGTTGTTGAAGATGAAGATGAACGGCAAGACCGCGGTGCGGATGTCGTAACCGAAGCCCTGGATGCCGGTGCGGATAGGGTCGCCGCCGGAGATGCCGGCCGCGGCAAAGGCTGCCAGCCCCACCGGAGGAGTGTCGTCGGCCAGGATGCCGAAGAAAAAGACGAACAGGTGGGCTGCCACCAGCGGCACCAGCAGCCCGCTTTTGGCCCCCAGGTCGACGATCACCGGCGCCATGAGGGTCGAGACCACGATGTAGTTGGCCGTGGTGGGCAGCCCCATTCCCAGCAGCAGGCTGATGACGGCGGTAAACAGGAGGATCAGCACCAGGTTGCCGCCGGAGATGAACTCGACGAACTCGGTCATCACCAGGCCAATGCCGGTCAGGGTCACCGTGCCCACCACCACGCCGGCCGCTGCGGTGGCCACGCCGATGCCGATCATGTTGCGGGCACCGCCCACCATGGCCACCACCAGGTCCATGAAACCCTGGCTAGCGCTGAACTCCTTGCCCTTGGTCTTGCGAAAATACCCCTTGAGGGGCCGTTGGGTTACCACGATGAAGATCAAAAGCATCGTGGCCCAGTAGGCGGACAGCGACGGCGAGAGGCGTTCCACCACCAGGCACCAGATCAAGGCCACCAGGGGCAGCAGAAAATAGTAGCCGGTCTTCAATGTGAGCAACAGCGGCGGCAGACGCTCGATTTCGAGGGTGATTTCCAGCTCGGGCACCGTGCAGGCCAGACGGATCAATACCAGGTAGGCGATCATCATGATGACGCCCACGATGTAGATGGCCGCATCAGGGGCGACGATCTTGATCCACCCGATGCCGTAATAGACAGCGGCGGTCAGGACGATCATCAGCAGAAAACCGGCCACGAAGGTCAGCATTTTCTGGGCAAAAGTTCCGGTGCGCCGCCGCTTCAGGCCCTTGAGGCCCATTTTGCAAGCTTCTAAGTGCACAATGTAAAACAGCGCCAGGTAGGAGATGATGGCCGGCAAGAAAGCGTGCTTGATCACCTGGATGTACGAGATGCCCACGTACTCGACCATCAGGAAGGCCGCGGCCCCCATCACCGGCGGCATGAGCTGGCCGTTGGTGGAACAGGCCACCTCCACCGCGCCGGCCTTTTCCGGCGGGAAGCCCACTTTTTTCATCAGCGGGATGGTGAAGGTGCCGGTGGTCACCACGTTGGCGATGGACGACCCGGAAACGATGCCGGTGAGCCCCGAGGCTACCACTGCGGCCTTGGCCGGCCCGCCGCGCATGTGCCCCAACCCGGCGAAGGCCGCCCGGATGAAGTAGTTGCCCGCCCCGGCCTGTTCCAGCAAGGCGCCGAAGAGCACGAACATGAAGACCATTTCGGTGGAGACCCCCACCGCCACCCCGAAGACCCCCTCGGTGGACAGCCAGTAATGGCTCATTCCCTTGGAGAGGCTGGCCCCCTTGTGGGCGATGACGTCCGGCATGTGGGAGCCGAAAAAGGTGTAGATCATGAACACGGCGGCCACCGCCATCAGCGGCGGCCCCAGGGCGCGGCGGGTCGCTTCCAGCAGCAGGATCAGGCCGATAACGCCCACCACCAGGTCAAACTGGGTGGGATTGCCAGGGCGAGCCGACAGTTCATCATAGAAAATAAAGAGGTAGGCGGCGCAGAAGGCCGCCACCAAACCCGCCACCCAGTCCTGCACCGGGATGTAGTGGCGGGGGGATCTTTTCTTGAAGGTGGGGTAGGCCGTGTACGCCAGAAAGATGGCAAAGGCCAGGTGGATCGCCCGGGCCTCGGTGGAGTTGAAAATCCCGATGTTGAAGATAAACGGCAGGGGAGAGGCATACCAGAGCTGGAACAAGGTCCAGGCCAGCGGGACAAAAAAGAGCACCTGTCTGGGAATTTTCCCGGTTGGATTGCGGGCGCCGGTTTCGGTTTGGGCGACAATTTCCCGAGCCGTTTCCAGCGAAGGCGCTTTACCGGTGGTGTTGGTCATGAGGACGATCCTTTGTCATGGAAAGCGAAACCACCGCCGTGCAAATCCAGTCAGTAGCTGTGCCAATTCGGCGATGGTATCGTCATCACAGAGCGAGCCGCTGGCATACCCCAAGAAAGCGATCCGGAAAGCGGGCGCCGCCGCTTTCCGGACCACCGAAGGGAAACGCTTACATCAGGCCGACTTCCTTGTAGTACTTCACGGCGCCGTCGTGCAGCGGTGCGGAAAGACCGTCCTTGATCATCTCTTCTTTCTTCAGGATGGCAAAGGCCGGGTGCAGCTTCTTGAACTCGTCGAAGTTCTCGAAGACCGCCTTGACCACGTTGTAGATGATCTCCTCGGGCACCTGGGCCGAGCTGACGAAGGTGGCGCCTACGCCGAAGGTATGGGTGTCGGTGTCCGTGCCCATGTACATGCCGGCCGGGATGGTGGCATAGCGATAGTAGGGGTTTTCCTTGACCAGCTTGTCGACCACCGGCCCGGAAACGTCCACCAGCACCACGTCGCAGGAAGCGGCGGCTTCCTTGATGTTGCCGGTGGGGTGGCCCACGGTGTACACGAAGGCGTCGATCTTGTTGTCACACAGGGCCTTGGAGTGTTCATCGGGCTTGAGCTCGGAGGCCAGTTTGAAAACGTCCTTGGTCCAGCCCAAGGCTTTCATCAACTCATCCATGGTGCCGCGCTGGCCGGAACCCGGGTTGCCGATGTTGACCCGCTTGCCCTTGAGATCGGTGAAGGTCTTGATGCCGGCATCCTTGCGGGCGACCACGGTGAAAGGCTCGGGATGCAAGGAAAAAACAGCCCTCAGATCCTTGTTTGGGCCGGCCTCGGCAAATTTGCTGGTGCCGTGATAGGCATGATACTGCCAGTCGGACTGGGCCACGCCCATGTCGAGTTCGCCCTGGCGGATGGCGTTGAGGTTGTAGACCGAGCCGCCCGTGCTCTCCACCGAGCAGCGGATGCCGTGCTCCTTACGGGTCTTGTTCACCAGGCGGCAGATGGCGCCGCCGGTGGGGTAGTAGACCCCGGTGACCCCGCCGGTGCCGATGGTGACGAATTTCTGCTGTGCCTGAACCGGTGCCGGGGCGGTCCCCCAAATCAGTACCAGGGCAAACGCCAAAGCGGTGGCAAAAACTAATCCTTTTTTCATGTGGACCTCCTTTGAGCTTGGGTTGGGGTTCGTCGAACGGTTTTCCGAACGAAGAAAAAAGTCCGCCGGCACGCACCGCGCGCGACTTAGGGGGCCTGGCGCTGAGGCACGGCAAACTTATGAATATAATTATTTAATTAATAACAAATCCTGGCCTGGAACACAACCATCGCTTCATGGCCTCGTCAAAACAGAGCCCGCCGCCCACTTTCCTCGTCGAAGAGAAGTATCACTCCGCTTGTCACCGTTTCCCGCCGATTTTCTCAACCGCGGATTTCTCTCTGACGTTTGGAATGACACTGTAAAGCGGGTGTCATCCCGAGGAGCACAGCGGCGAGGGCTTTGCAGTCAAGAACCCAGGCTATTTATTGCCCGGCGCCGGTGGCGCGGCATCCTTGAGAATGATGCGGGCATCGACCACGCTCAGGCCCTGTTCATGGACGATGACCGGATTGAGGTCCATCTCCTCGATTTCCGGGTAGGCTTCCACCAAATCTGAGCACAACAGCAGCAAGTTGACCAGGGCTTTCTTGTCACAGGGCGGATTGCCGCGCAGGCCGTCGAGCATCTTCGATGACTGGGTCTCCTCGATCATCCGCTTGGCGACGCTGCGGCTGATGGGCAGAACGCGAAAGACCACGTCCTTGAGCACTTCCACCAGGATGCCGCCGAGGCCGTACATGATGGTGGGGCCGAACTGGTCGTCGATCTGGGTGCCGATGATCACCTCCACGCCCGACGGCGCCATGGGGGCCACCAGGACGCCCCGGATGTCGGCCTTGGGGTTGTAGCGCCGGGCGTTCTTGACGATGGTGGCAAAACCCTGGCGCACCTGCTTTTCGGTTTTGAGCCCCACCATGACCCCGCCGGCGTCGCTCTTGTGCAGGATGTCCGGGGAGACGATCTTGAGCACCACCCGCTCGTCGATGTCGCGGGCCAGGCGCACCGCTTCTTCGGCGGTAGCGGCGATGCGGTCCCGGCTGGCCGGGGCGCCGTGGATTTCCAGCAGGCGCTTGGCCTCGGGCTCGAGCAGGGCCCGGCGGCCGTCGCGGCGCACCGTCTCGATCAGGGCCCGCCCCTCGGGGTGCGCCTTCTGGTCCGGATTGAGCTCGAAGTTCATCTTGGTGTGGTAGGCTTTGAGGTAGCGGCCGTACTCGGCCAAGCTGCCGATGCATTTGCAGGCCACGTCCAGCGAGTCGTACACCGAGATGTCGTAGTAGCGCAGCAGGTCCAGGGCATGGGGTTTTTCCGAGGCGAACAGGCTGTGGACGACGATGGGCTTCTTGTACTTGCGCACCATCTTGCCCATCTGGTGGGCGGCGTCCTCTTCCTTCAACGCCAGCGATTCGGCAAAACGGATGCCGTAGCCGCCGAAGAGGCCCACCAGCAGCAGCCCGCCGATGTTGGGATCCTGCAAGATGATGCGGGCGCAGTCGGCGAACAGGGACGGGTCGGCGTCAGTGCCGCCGGCCACGTCCACCGGATTGGGCACCGAGGCGGCCGACGGGAGGATGGCGCGGAGTTTTTCCTGGGTTTTCTCGGCGAGCCGGGGCAACTCCACCCCCAGGTCGGTGAGCAGGTCGGCGGCGATGGTGGCATGGCCCCCGCCGTCGGCCAGGATGGCCACCTGGTTGCTCTTGATGGGCGGCAGGCTCGACAGGGTCTCGGCCACGGGAAAAAGCTGGTCGGATTTCTCGATCCAAATGATGCCGGCGCGCTGGAAGGCCGAGCGGGCCACCTCGCTCATGCCGGCCAGGGCGCCGGTGTGCGATCCGGCCGAGCGCTTGCCGGTGGCCGAGCGGCCGCTCTTGAGCAGCACCACCGGTTTTTCCAGGGTCGTCTTGTAGGCCTGCTGCAGGAATTCACGCCCCTGGCGCATCCCTTCCACGTACATCAGGATGGCCCGGGTGTTCTCATCCTGGCGGAAGAACTCCAGGTATTCGTGGAACTTGATGTCCGCCTCGTTGCCGACGCCCACGTAGTAGGAAAACCCCTTGCGGCTTTTGAGCTTGGCTTCGGTGATGAGGGTCAGGGCCATGTTGCCGCTCTGGGAGAGCAGGGCGATGTTCCCCTCGGGGGCATCGCGCAGACCGACCAGATTCAGGCGTTGATGCAGGTTCATCATGCCCGAGGTGTTGGGGCCGATGAGCCGGATGTTGTTGGCCCGGGCCGTTTCCACCATCAGGTTTTCCAGTTTGCGTCCCTCGGCACCCGTTTCACCGAAGCCGCCGGCGATGATCACGGCGCCCTTGACCCCCTTGTGCCCGCACTCTTCCAGCAGTTTGGGGATGGTCTTGGCCGGGGTGGTGATCAAGGCCAGGTCCACCGGTCCCTCGATGTCCGAGATGCTCTTGTAGCAGCGCAGCCCCAGGATGCTGTCCTCCTTGGGATTGACCGGATAGATTCGTCCGCCGTACTTTTCCTCCAGCAGAATACGGATGGCCTGGTAGCCCCGCTTGGTCACGGCGCGTGATGCGCCCACGATGGCCACCGATTCGGCCTTGAGCACGCGGTCCAATGTCATGGTTGCTGTCTCCCCCGGGTGTTGTTTTAACCGTTTTTTTCTTATTGATCCTTCTTCTTGCGATCCTCGAACTCGGCCAGGGACGCCTGGCGCTCCTTGGTGGACACGCAGGCCAGGCAGGCCTCCACTTCGTAGTCCATCAGGGCCTCCAGGCTCACCTCGCCCCGGGCCATCAGCAGGCCCTTTTTGATCATGGCGATGGAAAAGGCCGAGTTGGCGGCGATCTTGGCGGCCAGCTGCAGGCATTCGTCCATCAGCGATGCCAACGGTACGCTGCGGTTGACCAGGCCGATGCGCTCGGCCTCCTTGCCGGAAATGTATTCGCCGGTGAACAGCAGCTCCCGGGCCTTGGCCGGTCCGATGAGGTCCTGCACCAGGCGCATGGCGCCGCCGGTCACCGACGAGGTCACCTTGGCCTCCGGTGAACCGATCTGGGCTTCGTCGGCGGCGATGCGGAGGTCACAGGCCAGGGCCAGCTCGTAGCCGGAGCCGAGGGCGTAGCCGTTGATGGCCGCGATGGTGGGCTTCTCGAAGCGGATCAAGCGCCGGGAGGCCTCCTGCAGCTCCGCCAGGTAGTCACGGTAGACCTCGATGCTGCGGGTCTTGGACTCCTTCAGGTCGGCGCCGGTGGAAAAGGCCCGGCCCTCGCCGGTGATGATCAGCACCCGGATGGCCGGATCGTTGCGGACATCCTCCATGGCCGCCTGCATGTCGAGCCAGAGCTGCTTGTTCATGGCGTTGAGCACCTTGGGCCGGTTGAGCTTGATGATGGCAACGGCGTCGCGCTTTTCGAAAATGATGCATTCATAGGCCATGGGATGCCTCCTCGCAAACGTCTATCTTGGAATTTGAGGTTTTTACCCGTACTTTTAAATCCTACCATAGACCTGCCATAGAATGGTGGCGCTGGCAACCGAAAAACTGTTACACTCATAAACAGCGAGAGCTGCGGCACGGTCAGGCCGACGGCATGGCCGAACTTACTTTCCCCACCCCATTGAGGTTCTTGCCCGGCAATTTATTGCGAAGTAGTGTCCGTCCAGAAATGAGAATTTTTGTTCAAGATCAAGGCCTGCGAAAAAAATAACCGCAGGCATATGGTTGATATTCCGAGGATTATTTTTTGAGCAGAACGCAGAGATTGGACAAAAAGGCCATTTATGGACGGACACGAAGTAGAAAATCCCACCCTACAGGTGGGGACATAGGGGCTGGCTGAGCCGGTCCCGGATGGGAATGGCCGACAAGGCCGCTCACTGCTATCCTTACGCCGAGTTGTTGCCGCAACCACGAAGCGTAAGGAGGGAGCAGTGAGCAGATTTCGCAGGTTATCACACACGCTATGGCATTGTCAGTATCATGTTGTATGGGCACCGAAGTGCCGGTTTCGGATTTTGACCGGGGCGCTGAGAGAAGCGGCGGCCAGCGGTATTGAGGCGATATGCGGGTTTGCCGGGTGCGAGGTGGTGGAGCTGAACGTTCAGCCGGATCATGTGCATCTGGTAATGATGGTACCGCCGAAGGTTGCCCTATCGGATTTGCTGGGGCGTTTGAAGGGGCAGGCATCGATGCGGCTGTTTCGTCAGTTTCGGCATTCGTCAGTTTCGGCATTTGAGGAGAAAGCCCTACCGGGGCAATCATTTTTGGGCCAAGGGATATTGCGTGGACACGGTTGGCTTGGGTGCGGACATGATACGAAAGTATGTCCGCTACCAGGAGAAGAAGGAAAAGCAGTTGGAGCAGCTGCAATTAATCGATTGAGGCACATAGTGGCGGCACAACTCCTTGGCCCGCCTGTGGGTGGATTCTTTACATGAACCCAAGATGCCTATTCAGACCAGCCAGGTCAAGTTGGGTCTGCCTGACCTTGTTGCCATGAGCTTCTCCGCCATTCTGATCGCCGCGATTTTTTTCATCTCCCTGGTGCTGACCATGGTGGGCCTGGGCGGTGGACTGGTCTTCTCGCCCCTGTTCGTGATTCTCGGGTTCGCCAAGTCCCAGGCCGCCTCCGCCTCGCTCTTTTTGAACTTGGCGGCCGCCGCCTCGGCCGCCTGGGCCTATTCGCGCAGGAAGATGGTCGACTTCTCGGTCTCGATCCCGCTGATCGTCGCGTCGAGCCTCGCGGCCCCCGCCGGGTCCTGCCTCAACCTGCGCATGGACACGAAGCCGTTTCTGATCGTCATGGCCGTCGTGCTGGCCCTGGCCGGGGCGCGGATGCTCATGTCGCCGGCCCGGGAAAAGGAAGGCTGCTCCGATCTTTCCCGGTCCAAGAAGATCGCCGGGGGCCTCGCCATCGGCGCCTGCATCGGCCTGATGGGTGGCCTGCTCGGGATCGGGGGCGGGGTCTTTGTTGTGCCGCTGTTGATTTATATCCTCAAGACCCCGACCAAAATCGCCGCCGCCTCTTCAACCTTCATCGTCTGTTTTGCTTCTCTGACCGGATTTCTGGGCTATGCGGCCATTGGGCCCATCGACTGGGGTTTCATTCTTCCCGCGGCGTTGGCTTCCTTTGCCGGCGGTCAGCTTGGCGCCCGGATCATGAGCGCTCATCTCAAAACCAAAAGCATCCGGGTCATTTTCAGCTTGGTGCTGTTCGCCATGTGCGCCAAACTGATCCATCGTTTCTTTTTCGGATAAAGAGGAAACCCCAATACTTGATTCGGTCGTAAAAAGGGCCGAAAAAACATCCGCCCTTGCGACGAGCACAGCGATCCCCCCTTTCGCCGGGGGTGACAATTCGTGGCTTTTTACCAACACATCATCCCTGATGCCAGAAGGGGCGCGCCAGGCGGGCGGTTTCTTCCGGTGCGGTGAAGGTGGCCATGTCGCCTAACATCACCTCGAAGCCGGTGAAATCACTGCGCACCCAGGGGGCGTAGTTGCTGCGCACCGTCAGGACGGCCCGCAGCTCCTGGTCGTCGGTGCCGTCTTCGCACAGCAGCAAGCCGAAGTTGTACCCATTGCGTCCCAGGCTGCGGTAGAATTTCTGGGCGTTGAGCACTCCCCGGGCCAGATGGTGCCAGTCTTGATCGCCGACCTTGCGCAAGCGCGTGATCCCGGGCAGAATGCCCCAGATTTCAAAAAACCCCTCGGGGGCAAAGGCCGCCAGCCACTGCCAGGCCCCGGTGGCGCCAATGAGCCGTTCTGCGTTCCGGGTTTCACATTCCAGGTAGTCGGAAAACAGGCGGACGCCGAACCGGCGGCGATGCTCGGCGGCCCGCCAGCGCAGGAAGCGCTGGTGGTTGGCCGGCCGACGGTCGGCCTGAACCTGAAAGTGGGGATGAAGCAGGCTGCCGCCCGCCGAAGGCAGGTGATTCTGGGTGATGGCCATGAAGACGGCGGCCGGATCGTAGGCCAGGACCCGGGCGAGGTAGTCGCGGCAGTTCAAAAGGCTGTCCGTGTAGGATGGCAACCGGGCCGTGCCGATTTCGACGAAATGTTCGTCGTCGAAGAGGCTCACCGCGCTGTAACGGCCATACGGGAAGAGGTTGGGAAAGAGGGTCGAGCTGCCGCGGGCCAGGCGTCCTTCGGGCAAAAATTCGGGAACCAGCCGGGGGGTGTGCGTCAACAGCCGCGCCCGGCAAAAGGGGCAGTCGGCCGTGTCGCCGGCAAAGGGCGGGGGCGCCGGCAAGGATTCGGCCCCGGGCTCACGCTCCTCGCCACGGCTGTAAGTGATCCGGCAGGTACGGCCCGTGACGGGATGGACACGGATTTCCACGGGGCGCTCGACAAGGGTGTCGTCGGGCAGCCGGATACGGGCGCAGAATCGTTCCCGTTCAAACGAAAGCATCGTTGCGATCCCCTTGGTTGGGCGACGGCCCTGGGGGCAAGGATTCCCCCGGGCCCTCTATCTCGACTCAACCGCCCTGAATCCAGCGCGCAGCAGTGAATCGCGGCTGATCATCCCCTTGAATTGACCGTCCGCGTCCACCACCGGCAGGCGTTTGAGCGCTTTTTCGGTCATCAGGGCCACCGCCTCCTCGATAAGGGTTTCTTCCCCCACGGTGATCAGGTCAGCGGTCATGACGTCGGCCGCCCGCGTATCTTCAAGGCAACGGGACAGGTCGCCGGCGCAGACATCCTTCTCAACAGCGGCCTTCATGCGACCCAGCACTCCCCAGATGCCCGACTCCCGCGGCTTGAAGTACCGCAGCAGGTCGCGGTCGGAGATCAGGCCCAGCAGCTTGCCGTCCGCGTCCACCACCGCCACCCGCTGGATGTCGTCGCGGTCGATGATGCGGATCACCTCGGATACCGGCGTATTTGGACCGACGGTCTGGGTATCCCGGCGCAGGATGTCGCCCACTTGCTTGAGATTCTTGACCTCGATTTTCTGGGCGGCAAAGGCTTTCCAATCCGGCGCTGCATGCATCACGGTACGAAAGATGTCCAGCCGCGAAAGCATCCCGGCCAGGCATCCATCCGCGTCCACCACCGGCAGCCGCTTGATCCCCTTGGCGAGCATTTTTTCCACCGCCTCGGACAGGGGGCGCCCCTGGGCGATGGTGATCACGGGGGTTGTCATCACCTCGGACGCTTTCCGGCAAGCGAGCTGCTCCAGGATTTTTTCACGGTGGTCCGGGGCGCTTTCGGCCAGCAGCCCAAGGCGCAGCGGCAGCTCGGCCCGGGCGATGAGATCTCCCTGGGTGATGAGACCTACCGGCCGGTCCCGGCCGTCCACCACCGGCAATCCTGAAAAGACCGAGGAGAGCAGCAGCCGGATGGCGTGATCAAGGGGCGTGTCGATTTCCACGCTCTTGGGCGAAGGGGTCATCACGTCGCGTACGAGAAGCCGGCGTGGAAAAAAGGCGTTGCGGGTCCGGTGGCTAAGCACTTTCAGGTCGTGCAGGGCCACGATGCCCTCGCCCACCATGTCGTCGAGGCCTTCCAGAACACGATCGGTTTCGCCTGCCGGGATGACGATGTAAATCCGCACCGGGAGGTTGTAGGAAAGCACCTCCAGCCGCACCGTGGCCGCCTCACCGCTCTCGTCGCAGCCGGCGATGCCCCGGGTGACGATGCAGCGGGCGGCGATCTTCAAGTCGCGGACGTAATCCACAACGGCCTCGGCCAGCGGCTGGCCCCGGTGGCGCGCCGCTTCACTGGTAAAAATTTCGATCGCTTTGTAATCCAACATGGCAACGCCTCCCCCCCAGCAGGCTGTTAACGCAGGCCGCCCACGCGCATGCCGATCACCACCAGCGCCAGTCCACCGATGTTGTTCACCAGGATGTTGGCCAGCGGTTGCAGGGTCAAGCCGAACCGCCCGGCGTTGATCGTTTCCAGGGCGAAGGTGGAAAAGGTGGTCAGGGCTCCGAGGTATCCGGTCACCAGCAACAGGCGCAGGTCGGGCGTCAGAAACCGGGCCCGGTCGACGAAGGCGAAAAGCAGGCCGATGAGAAAACAGCCGACCAGGTTCACGGTCAACGTGCCCCAGGGAAAATGGGGCCCCCAGAGCCGGGCAGACAAAAGGCCGATTCCGTAGCGCGACACCGCCCCCAGGCCGCCGCCGACCATTACCAGCAACACCTTGTTGAAACCCGGCTGTACGAGCCGCCATGTCTCGGCCAGCGGTTGCGCCCATGCCTCCATTTCGAATCAATCCCTTTCCCTTGCCGTTGCTGTTTTCCTTACCGGTGCCGGTTTTTGCCGCGACGGACGGAATCAATACGAGAAACCCAGCTCCGGCGGTCGGGTGGACTCCATGATAATACAAATCGTGGCGGTAACACAAAGGGCCTTGGATCCCCCCTTTCAAAAAGCCGCTGGCGCTGGCGATTCGCGGGCAAGAAACCGCCAAGGTTCGCCGCAACTGGCCGCCGGAACCCGGAACGGAGAAAATTTTTTCCTGCGGGGCCTGTTCGGCAAAAATTGGCCCTTTCGGTTTTCCGATTTTCAGAGGGGCAGGTTCAGCCAGGCAAAGACCCCGATCATCTTGAGCCCCATGTAGAACATCACCAGGATAAAGAGATACTTGAGCTGCTTGGCGGGCAGCCGGTGGGCCGTGTTGGCCCCCACCACGGCCCAGGGGATGCTCACCCCGGCCAGGATGGCCCACTGGTACCAGTTGAGATATCCGGTCGAATAGGGCGGCAGGCCGGCCACCCCCAAACCGTTGAGGGCGTATGAGAGGGCGCCGCCGATAGCGGTGAAGATCATCAGGGCCGTTGAGGTGCCTACGGCCTGATGCATCTTGAATTTTAGAAAGTACACCATGATCGGGATCATCAGCACCCCTCCGCCGATGCCGATGATGCCCGAGACAATACCCAGGGGGATGCCCCAGAAGATGAAGGCCGTCAGACTGTCGCTGGGTTGTTCATCAATCTTCGGGGGCTTGGCCGTGAGCATGCGGATGCCGCCGAGAATGACAGCCACGCCGAAAGCCGTGGTGAGCACCTTGCCCGGCAGATGCGAAGCGATAAACGCTCCGCCGAAGGCCCCCAGGGCGCCGGCGATGCCAAAGGTGATTCCCGCCCTCCAGAGCACGGCCCCCTTCTTGTGATGGGTCATGGCCCCGCTGAAGGCGGTGGGCAGCACCACCAGCAGATTGGTGCCGAAAGCGATGCGGATGGCAATGGTCGGGTCCACACCGATGGACTTGAGGGCCCAGAACTGGACCGGCACCATGATGAAACAGCCGCCCACCCCCAGCAGCCCCGAGGCGAACCCGACCGCGATTCCTGTCACCAACAACGCAATGATTTGTGCAGCCTGCATTTCCATTCCGGCGATCTCCTCTCGACTAAAATTGGTTGAATTCTTCCGGTCAAAACGCTCGAATCATGTCGTGCAGAGGTTTACCTTGCCAATGTCGGGCAGCCTCTTCAGCGCCCGGAGATGATGAACGCCGTGACCAGATCTTCGGCGGCCCCCCGGCGATTGTCCAATACCTCGATGCCCCGGTGCCGCAACCATTCTTTGTGCTTTCGCTGAATGCCGTTGCACACCAGGACGTCGATTTCCAGCGCCGCCAAGTGGCGCGCCAGTTGCCAACCGTCCCCCCGTCCGGTGTGCAGGATTCCGCGATGGATCATCCGGCCCTCAAGGGCTTCGATCACCAGGATCCGCGAAGAGGCCCCGAAGTGGGGCGACACCCGGTCGCCGAACAAGGGAACGGCGATTTTCATCCGGCGGCCATCGTTTGGAACCGCGTCACTCAAGATCGTCAATACTCCTTGAACCGCAATGCGGCCATTGCCTACGGTGAATGTTTCAAAAAAAGGAAAAGCAAGGGAGGTGCCAAGGGTGGAAGAAGGCGCTGAAAAAATAAATTTTACAAAAATAGCAATAGGTTGGGTTGCTTTTGGAGAATAGGCGGAAAATCGCGGCGGGGGCGGTGGCGTTTCAGTCGATGAAACCGTTTCAGGTCAGGTTTCATTTTTGCTGCCGAGGAGTCCGTAGCGCTTCATCTTGCGCCACAGGGTAGTGCGGCTCATGCCCAGGGCCCGGGCGGCGGCGGGGCGGCTCTCGGGATAGCGCTGCAGCATGGCGCGGATGGTTTCGGCCTCGTGGCGTTGGCCATCGGAAAGTTGATCCGCTCGGGAATTCGGCGGCGGGAGAAGATCCGGCGGCAGGTGGTCCAGGTCGATCACCGATCCCTTGCAGCGGATGAAGGCGTACTCGATGATGTTTTCCAGTTCGCGGATGTTTCCCGGAAACGGATGGCGCATCAGGCGATCCAGGGCCGCGGCGGTCATCCCCTGGATGTCGCGATCCTTGCGCAGGTTGAAACGACGGATGAAATGGTCCACCAGCAGCGGGATGTCCGGCATTCTTTCCCGCAAGGCGGGAAGGTCGATCTTGACCACGTTCAAACGGTAGTAAAGATCCTGGCGAAAGGTTCCGGCCCGGACCAGGGCGTTGAGATCCTCGTTGCTGGCCGCCACGATGCGCACATCCACCGCCGCGGACCGGTTGCCGCCCAGCGGGGTGATGCGGCCTTCTTGCAGCACGCGCAGCAGGTCCGCCTGGAATTTGAGGGAGGTGTTGGCGATTTCATCGAGAAACAGGGTGCCGCCATGGGCGGCCTGGAAGCGTCCGGGTTTGTCATGGGTGGCACCGGTGAAAGCCCCCCGCACGTAGCCGAAAAGCTCCGATTCGAGCAGGCTGTCCGGCAGGGCGGCGCAGTTGAGGGCCACCAAGGGGCCCCTCTTGCGGGGGCTGAGCTGGTGAATGGCCCGGGCGATGAGTTCCTTGCCGGTGCCGGTGGGCCCCTGAATGATGACGCTGCTTTCACTTTCAGCGATATCCGGCAAAAATGAGAGGATTTTCTCGATCTGCGGGTCACGGCCCACGATGTCCTCGGAGGTGAAGTTCCGGTTGGCGACCCGCCGCAGGGTTTCGAGTTCCGAAACATCCCGAAATGTTTCCACCGCACCAACCACGGCCCCGGCTTCATTGTGCAGCATGGCGGTGCTGAGCCGGATGGTCTTGGGCTCCCCGTTTTTGCCGATGATCCGGGCCGGCAGGTTGATTTGGGCGCTTTGGCCGGCCAGGGTGCGGTCCAGGGCACAGTCGCGTTCGCAGATGTCGGCCCGGAAGATATCGAAACAGTATCGACCGATGGCCTCCTGCGGGGTGAAGCCCGTGATGGCCGCCGCGGCGCGGTTAAAGGAGGTGATCCGCTTTTCGGTGTCGATGGTAAAGACCCCGTCGCTGATGCACTCCAGGATCATGCAACACGGCGAGCGCACCAGGGAGGTGATGTCGCAAAAGGCCGGGGCCGGGCGGCTGGTTTCGGTCATGCCGCCATCCGCGGTTGACTGCTTCAGCTTCATGGTTCCTGTCTATGGGTTTTGTTTGAGGCCTGTCAAGAGATAGCGGTTTCGCGATGGCAGAATTTCGACAATGTCATCAAAACCCTGGTCAATCCCATCACTGACGCCAACGCGCCGCATAACCTGCTGGCAATGGAGCGCAGCGGAATCGCTAGTCGCAGTTCCCCGATAGTTGGCGGTGGTCCCCGAAAACTGGACAGTGTGCTAAGCTAGTGTCCGTCCATAAATCGCCAAAATTGCCCGCGCTCCGGACCGGCCAAGAGGGGTCGGACTAACGGTATCAATGGAGCGTAGCAAAAAGTAAGCAGCTAACAATAAATGTTATCAACTACGTCAAATCCCGGGCGCACCTCTCCTGCCGGCTCAACGCCCTCAACCGCTGCCGCGGCCTCAGACCAACTGTTTGCGCGCTATCGTCAGCAGGTTCGCCGAGACGATC
>Ga0190344_1000297_pt1 | contig 27368 bp, 16 predicted proteins | sample 48721323_MG_FD_161662 | JGI IMG/M metagenome (GOLD analysis project Ga0190344, IMG submission 161662) | Hydrothermal vent microbial mat bacterial communities from Southern Trench, Guaymas Basin, Mexico - 4872-13-2-3_MG | ecosystem: Environmental > Aquatic > Marine > Hydrothermal vents >... | reverse complement strand
TGATCCCAAGCCTGGAAACGCGTTTCACGGCTAAAAGCCGTGATATCGCCAGATGTCGTCGTATCGATCTGCGTATCGCCATGACTGCCCGTTGTTTGATCCCAAGCCCGGAAACGCAATTCAACTGTACCGTTATAATCGGCATTAGGCACAAAACGGATTTTAGTCTCATCATCCAGTAAAACCGATAGAGTTTCAGTTACCACATCTGGAAAATCAATGAACTCAGTATTCCCCTCAGTCAAGTATTGCCACTTACCCTGACGATTATCAACCGCAAACACCGCGATTCCAATTTGATCGCCATCCGCATCCTCAATCATACCCGTGATCAAGTCAGCAATCCGATCACCCGCATTACTGGCATCCGGCACATTTTCAGAAATATCCGTCAACCTCACCGGATTTGAATTATCCAAAACGGGCGCATGATTTTCATCATTAGTTATCGTTAACGTCGCCGTCGGCTGCGTCGTACCCACATCTCCGCGAGGAGTGAACTCAGTCAATGACAAATTAATCGTTTCATCTGCTTCCAAAACCGTATCACCGCGCAACTCAATAGGCACCATTCGAGTCGTTTCACCGGCAGGAAAGGCAACCGTAATCGGGCCCGCCGTAAAATCCTGAGCAGCGGTAGCCGTCTCACCCGTCAAAACCACATCAACCGTCGTCGCCCACGTCAAATTTTCAGAACGTGTGAGGGTAACAATCTGAGAGGTATTCGTCGTATTCCCTTCCGCGACTTTAAAACTCTCCGCCGTGAAATCATAAACAGGCGGCGTTGGATCAGATTTAAATTCAAAAGCACCGATATCAACAGCAGAGCCAATTACGCGAGGCACCCCCCGTTGATCCGTTTTGATATCGCCTGGCACCATACTCTTCTCACCCACATCAATAGCCGCACTGCCACAAACCAAAGCATGAGTAAGCGGTGAACCCGATGACGCGCCATTCAGTGCCAAAGTCGGGTTGACTACGTCTTCAAGCTTAACGCCTGTCGGCAACTCAGTCAGATTGTTATTACTGTTTGTGAGAACAGCGAAAACATCAGGGTTGAGGGCAGCTTTATTACCGACAACCAAGGTGTTATTGAGATGCACAGTGCTGACAGCACATTCAAAACTATTATCAGTAATGCCTCCCCCTATACTTAACCCCAAGAAGTTTTTTGCAAACGCAACATTGTTGATAATCGTACTATTTGTGATATCGAGCAGCCCCGCACAGTTATAGACACCACCACCTGCATTGTTAGCTAGATTCCCACTGACAGTACTATTAATAAGCGTCACGCTGACAGCTTCATCATTATAAATCGCACCGCCTTCTTTCACCGCTTCATTCCCACTCAGGGTACTGTGTTTAATAGTGACGGTGCCCGGCGGATAATTATAAATACCGCCCCCTTCTCCTTCAGCTAGATTATCGCTAATCGTACTAGAAATGATTTCAAGCTTGCCCTTGTTGTAAATACCGCCCCCATCGTTATTATCGGTATCAGTTGTGGTATTATCATGAATACTACAATTCAGAAGCCTCAAATCACCTTGATTTAAAATACCGCCCCCAAAATCAGTTTTGCCATTCCTGATCATCAAGGCATCAAGCGTCACTTTTACACCAGTATTGACTGTCAAAATGCGGTAATCGCCCCCGTATCTCGGCGCACAGTCAGCATCTTGCCAGTCTGATTGACAAGATTCACATTCTCATTCAAAGCTGGCAATGCAAAAGTCAGGTTAATCGTTGCCGGAGTCGTTAAATTGAAACGAATCTCATCAAGCCCAATTGTGCCAGCCACACAATCCTGATGAATCGCACCTTGAGCATTTTCAATCGCTTCACGCAAAGTACATTCCTCATCTTCTGTCGTATTATCAGCCGTGCTATTAACGGTAATCGGTTCAGCCGCAGAAAGCGATATCCAAAACAGCAAGATTATCATAAGAGAAAGTGGATCGAATTTGATAATGTTCATCATTTTTTTTCTCCTTTCAAGATGGGGTATTCCCTTTTTCAGGGTTAACGGTTTGGAGTGCAAACTTTAGTTTGCAGGTTGGAATGCATGTTATTTTGCTGCCGGTTGGAATGCATGTTATTTTGCGGCCATTTAAATAGGTATGCAAAGGGCAAATAACAATGCACTCCAATTACCGCAAAATCAATTTGGAACGAAAAGTCACTGCAAAATAACATGCATTCCAATTGATAACTGATAACTGATAACTGAAAAATTTAACACCCAACCACATGAATAGTTTTCTGACCAACCGACTTAGTTTGCCAAAAAATCTTTTTATCCCATAAAACCGTTTTCCGTCTATCAAAAACGACGAGCCAACCTTCGTCACAGTCCAATTTATCCAGATAACCCAATAATTGATTCTGCCCTTCTTTATAGGTTTTATCTCCATAGCGTAATTTCAACTCAATCGGATAACGGCTTTGTTCATAATGCACACACAAATCCAGTCGTCTTCTTCCCGATGCAAATTCGCGTGAAATTCGCCCACCACTATTGACTATCCGTTGCAAAAAAGCTTGCATAACTAAATGGGGAGCGGCTTCTTGATATTGATACCGGTTAACCCATATTTCACTATTTTCCCGCCAAAATTGTTGAAAATCAGTCAGTAATTTTTTCATATCCAGTTTGCCATCGGTTAGATAGGCGGGAAACGGAAGATTAGCCATCTCCATTTGTGAACGGGAACTCAAAGTGCGAATAATCACTTCACCATAAATGGGATTGGACGGGATAATTTTTTCGTCAGTATAACGTAATAAACCCAAATCAAGTACATATTGATAATCATCATCCAACACACTATAGCCTTGGTTTTGCCCCACAATGATCGGTTCAACAATACGTTGCACTCGTGGCTCTTCTAAGCGTTCCATTAAACTATCAATGTGCGTATCACGTCGCAGAATGATAGTTTGCACTGCTTGCTCAACATGCTTTAAGTTAATGGCTTTTGAAAAGTCATTGGCAAGCATTTTGACCACAATCTCTCTGGCGACGGCATTGACTAACCAAGGTTGCCCTTGCGTGTAATGGTAGATTTTCTCAATGACTTTCGATGAAAAAGCTTGCCCCGTTTGTTCAGTATGTTGGGCATAGAGACTCGTCATTTCTTTCAGCGTAAAATGACGCAAACTGAGGGATTCAGCAACAATATTAAATGGGCTATAACTCCCCAATGTTTTTTTACCATTGCGGATATCGCTCTTATAATCACGGATATGACGCATACCCACCAAGGCGATAGAATGAACGAAAGGCATCTGGTTACGATTGACATATCCATTTCTCAATTGTCGCAAAAACGCAATCAGGGTGCCATTTGCCAAGCAATCGGTTTCGTCAAAAAAAATGACTAATGGTTTATCTAACTGCCGACAAAATTGCGATAATGTCTTAAGCAAAAGTATAGTATAACTGGAATAATCTGCCTCTTGAGCAAAAGCATAATGGCCCAATTGTTCATTGATTTCCACTTGAAATTGTAGCGTTTTCACAATGGCCGGCAGACCTTCTTTAGGATCATCAATACCCTGCACTGTTTCCAATGAACAATACAAAGCATAATAATCTCCCGTTTCGTTCAATTGCTTTGTGAGTTCTAGCAGGAGCGTGGTTTTGCCAGATTGCCGTGCGGCATGGATAACAAAATACTGTTCTTGATCAATCAGTTGCATCAGGCCTTGACAGCGTTCTTGAGAAGGCAGCATATAGTGTTTATTAGGGTGACAAGGGCCTGCGATATTAAACGTTTTTTTCATAGTTTTTCTCCTTATTTTCATCAAAAAAATCAGCGTAAATCATGACAATCAGTATGTCACGCAAAAGTTTTTGCACGCAAAAACTTTTGCGTGAAAGCTTTTTAACTCTTTAAATCTTTTAATCAGTGTTAATCATGACAATCATGAGAATCAGCGTTCTATCTAATCTATAGCGTTTCCCGATTGAATAAAGTACAAATCATTATCGTTCCAAATTTATTTTGCGGCCCTCTTGGAGTGCATGTTATTTTGCGGCCCTCTTGGAGTAGGGGCTGCCCTTGCGTGTTCACCCTGTTCAACTTTCAAATCAATTATCAGTAATCAACTTATACCCGATTTCTTTTTTTATAAACCCGATACCCAACAAGAGACGCGGGCGTGAGTCATTCAAAAAGCGTTCGCCATAGTTTTTATCGCGAATTTGCTGAATCGCGTTTTTTGTCAAAGTAGCCATTTTAGTGCCCGCTTTGCCATATTTAAATTCAATCAAATAGATTTTATCCTCCAACGCCAATACGCCATCAATGCGCCCTTTATCGGTTAGCACTTCCAAATCTATCTCAACCCCCATCAATACGGAAATCATATAAAACAACGAATGGTAATACGCTTCTTGTTCAAGATGCAACACATACGGAATTTTGGCAAATAAGGCCCGAATGAGCGTCATAAAACCTTCAATATTTTCCGTTTGTAAATAGGTGCGTAAATCTTCAGCAGCGGGTTGAATCGCTTCTAACCCATTTTGGGTAAAGCTTTCAAATAAATAGGTAATAAAAGCTTCTTTCACTTCAAAATTCGGGTAGTTCAAGACATATTGAGGCATCCGCCCTTTTTGTTCAATTTGGGTGATGGTGAGATAGCCCGTTTGAAACAACAGCGAGAAAAGATTAATACGATCAAGATCATAACTCTCGAAAACAATTTGTGAGACTTTTTTATTTTCAAGAACGGTGGCCTCATAAGCATTTTTTTTCATTAACTGGATTAGCAAAGTTGGCGTACCACTCGCAAACCAATAATTTAAAAATCGTTGTTCCGTGAACAAATTGAGAATTGAAAAGGGATTATAAACTTTGTTTTTCGCATCCCATGAATAGCCATCATACCAATTCTTGATTTTAGCCAATAACGGGGCTTTTTTGATCCCCAACTCAAAACAAAGATTTTGGATAGGTTGATCAAAATAACTTTCCAATTCGTGTTGCGTGTATCCAAGCAGGGTTGAAAATTGGGGAGAGAGGGTGATATCGCGAATATTATTTAAGTCTGAAAAAATAGACACACGCGCAAATTTGGAGACACCGGTTAAAAAGACAAAATGTAAAAAAGCATCCGCAGATTTCAAAACACCGAAAAACTGTTTCAGAATGTCTCGGTTTTGAGCAGCCTTTTCGAGATCATCCATATAGTCAACAATGGGCTTATCATATTCATCGACTAATACGACGACTTGACCGTATTTTTCAGATAAGGCCACAATAATATTTTTAAAATAGGCCTTAAAACCCAGTTTTTCGACTTCCAATTGATAACGCTTGTTCAGGCCATCCATTAATTGAATTAAGCCTTTTTGCAAATCGAAAGGGGTTGAAAAATCAATACCCGCAAAATCAATGTGAATAATCGGATACTGCTGCCATTCGATCTTGTCATAGATAAATAAACCCTGAAACTGGGCTTGGTTTCCAGAAAATATTTTATAAAGTGTTGAAACCAATAACGATTTACCAAAACGGCGAGGGCGGGAAAGAAAAAGGTATTTTCCACCTTGGATTAATTCAGCAATATGCCTTGTTTTATCCACATAGAGATAGTCTTGTTTGATGATTTGGGCAAAGGTTTGAATACCGATAGGTAATTTTTTCATTAAAAACCTGACAGGTTTGGAAAACCTGTCAGGTTTGGGCCGTGATAAGTACTGAACCATAAATTTTCAGGTATTTTAATAGAAGCAATCGGGGCAACCACAAGGGATTGCCCCTACAACCGTACCCGTAGGGGCAATCCCTTGCTCATGCCCAAAATACCTGTTTATTTGTGCTTCAGTACTTACTCTGTGTTCGCCGTAAAGAAAAAACATTCTCGATCACATTCACTCCACATTAAAAGTCGTCACCTTCAATTCCCCCAAATCCAGATGCTTCAAGGGCTCCTCAACATAACCCGGCATCCGCAGCAAATACAGCTTATATTCACCGCGAGGCATCTCATTTACAGGCTTATCAATCACCACCTGCGCGTCTTTTGCCGGATTGGGATACCCAACCCCAATCCAATGCGGCATCACATTTGACTTGACTTCGACAAGTTGATTGAAATCCCTAATGATAAAGAGTCTGTTATCCGGTTCGGGATACTGAATCGCCAAGTAATAGAGAACACACTCATCCTCTGGTAAGGGGAATAATGGCAATGCCACTTTAAATCGCCCCTCTTTTTGAGAGGCCTGTAATGTGTGATCAGACTTGGCAATGGGTTGAATCTCATGACTCCGAGATGCTGGGATAAGAGAAAGCTGTCTCGTTATCAAAGTCAGGCCCGTTGCCGGAAAATGGCAGCTTAAAGTCTGATAGCCCGGCTTGGTAACGGTGAGTGCATAAGTCCCATTTGGGAATGAACAGCTGTTTAACCGGTATTCACCCCGTTCGCCGCTATACGCTTGACGGTTGCAATTACTCTCAACCATAGCCCCCTGAATCGAGTTGCCAGAAAGTTTGTCTGTCACAACCCCTCTTATCTGCCAAGGTAACTCTGCTGTCTCATCGTGAAGTTTATAATGCAATTCATATTGCATATTGATCCGACAGTGCCCTTCCTTCAAAGACTCAACCATGTCATGTATTTTGATGTAGTAAATCCCATCGGAAGGCGCTGTCCAATTGGTAAATTCCTCTTCGCCTTCACTATAAGCATCAACTTCTTCCCCTAAGAGTGTACCCTCAGAATTGTAAATTTCAAAAACCACATCAATATCACTACCAACTCTTTTAACTGCAATCTGATACCTCAGCTTCTCAGCATAAATTTTGAACCAATCAACATCTTTAACACTGTGTAAAGTATGTTGTTGAGGATGGTTGGGATAAATCTCTTTAGCCTGTTCAAACTGATTGTCAGGCTCATAGATATCTTCAAAAGCAACAGCGGAACTGACTAAAGACAGTGTCAAAAACACTGTTGCATAACGACGTTTTGAAAGTATCGTTTTCATAATTGACACCTCATTTAATGTAAAGACGCGATTCCTTTAAGAATCGCACAAGTGATGAATCTTGGAACGAAAATTAACAAAAAAATAACGCAAAAGACGCAAAAGGCGCAAAAGGGCGCTAAAGAGGCATTAAGAAATATAAATATCTTTAGCGTCTTTAGCGTCTTTAGCGTTTCTTTTCCTTTCTCTCATTCAATGTAAAGAACCGATTCCTTTAAGAATCGCCTAACACCCGATGAATCAATGACAGTACCTTTAGGGATATCCAGCCAATAGAAACGATATTCACCCTTTGGCATCGTCTCTTCTATTTTGATATCAAGGGCCATGTCACTGCTACCTAGAAAAACGGGTAGAGTTTCAAGACGCTCAAAAGGCACCAGTTCGTTTAATGCCTGAATGACAAACAACTGCTCATTAGGCAATTGAATACCAAGATAGCGATCCTGATTTTCGGGTAATGTGGGCAAAATGACTTGTAATTTGTTCCCCGTTTGGCAGGTTGTCGTTTTGTCCATCGTCTTCTCCGACAAGCTATAGAGACAGACTGTTCGAGGCTGTGAAGCTTTTATAATGCCTATCCCAAGCGGGTATCCCTTTTTAAGAAAGGCCTTGTGATCATTGTGAGCAAATTGGGGTGTTTTTAACACATTATCAACATGATGAAAAGCTTGGTATAGCGGTCTGCCATTCGATATTTGCTGCCAAAATAAGGATGAAAATGAAAACGTTAATAACTCATTTTCTGGGGAAAAGTCTTCAGTCTTGTCTTCGGCAACTGCCTCAGTCTCATCACCGGCACTACTGATGAGAAAGCGTTTTTGATCTGGCAAGCTTTTTCCTAGCGCCAAAGCGGGTAATAAATAACCTGACTCTGGCCCTTCATAAATCACGGTAACTGGCCCGGGAATAGCCTCATTCTGTAAAGCATCTAAGGCCTCTTTTAATTCCGCAAAACTCAAGGTTTCATCCTCATTCAGTATCAAACCCTTTTCATCACCTAAGCCTATGATATACATCACTAAATCCAGCGTATTATCTCTTGCCCAGCCAGTTAAGCTGCCCTCAAGTAAAGTAGAACGGTCAGCAAACATCGTTGATATCTTTACCCCAGAGAGAGAAACAGAAGCATTAACGAGGTATTGAATGTCATTGGGGCTATAACCTTGATATCGCAATGCTTCATAAACCGGTTTCGTTTTCTGAGCGATTTCTTGATATCGCGGCAGCGTTTTTTCTGATCCCGCAACAACAATAATCGCCTTACGACTGCGACCAGATTTATTGGAAAGGGTTTTGATTTCCGCTATAGACGTATTGTGTGCCCTATCACGCGCATAAATAGCAATATTATAGTGCCCTTTTGTCGCAAAATGCTCACAGTTCGTTTCATAATGAGTTTTATCTACCGCTTTAAAATCACAGGAAGGCAATCCCAAAATCGTTTGCCCTATTCTAGAAAACTCAAGTTTCCGACTATTATCCCCAAAACTATTATGAGGAATAATCACAGCCCATACCCTATCAATTTCCTCATCATCATAAACCTCAGCGGTTATTGAAACGCTGCCATCAGTGATGGGAGATAAATCAATATGGCTAATAATGGGTGCCTCACCTTCTATTTTGTTACCATTACCAATGTATATTTTGTTAATATTTTCAACATCATACGTCATTTGTGGCGTTTGTGTTTCTCCTTCTTTGAAAAAAGAACCCCTTGTGATAGTCTCTTTCGCTTGATCAAAAGCGCCCTTCAGATTGACACCATTAAAAATGTGTGTCCAAAAATAGTTTGAAAAAGATAAAGCCCCTTGTGAGAGAAAATAGGCACTTTGATCAGCCCTAGAACTGGTTATGATGATGCGATTTTGACCAGATAATGCGTCTATAAAGCTACCTGAGTGACAAGCATCATAGATCACTTTCAGTATACCGTTTGGATGTTTGTCATGCCATACGTCTAACCATTCTGCCAATTCACTCGCTTTGACGACAGACTCTTCTTCTGCTTGATCGTCATTTAAACTAAAACGATCTATGCCACCATGATCGGTCAAATATAATGTCAGGTTCTCAGCGTCAAGCGCCCATTCAGTGATCGCCTTTTTAAAATTGGCTTTAGTATGCACTTCATCTATATCATCATCTTCACCATTGCCGTCAATATCAAAGGCTTTATTATCGCTCAGATAATACATCGTTTCCTTAGTAAAACCTTGATAAGCAAGGGTGCGATAAGCAAAGTTTGCAGCGGTTTGAGTCGCCGTCCACAAGTCATTCTCTCCAGAAGCTTGCCCACCACCTGCCACAATAATGGCTTTTCCGTCATTAAAAATGCCTTGTTTAAAAACCTGAATCCGGTTGAATGGCGTATCAGCCAGAAAAACACGATCACCGTCTGGACTCACTGCCAAGCCAAAACCGTCACCAAATTGACCGGGAAAGCTGCCATATTCCCCCCATTCCGTGATCGACTGACAGGGTTGGTTTTTGGTGAGTTTCAATTTCTGAATGCGCGTCCCTGATTTAAAATCACTATGTTTTAAGGTATCCAGTATATAAAGATAACCGGCCGCATCGCTCGTTATGGCGAAGGGTTCATGAAACTGACAAGGCCCTTTACCTGGTTGCCCCCATTGATCGACATAATTACCCTGATTTGTAAATTGTTGGATACGATGATTGTAAGTATCCAACACATAAATGTTGTCGTAGGAGTCAATAGTCAGACTGATAGGTGCTTTCAATTCCCCTTGACCATCACCAAAGTAGCCCATAGCCAGTTGACTTTCAGCAAATTCCTCATCAATTTGACCGCTTTCGTTCATTTTTTTGATATTATTTCTAATCAAATCAATCACATACAGATTACCTTCGCTATCTACCGCAACATCTATGGGAAATAAAAAATCACTTTCTTCAAAAAGAAACCTTAACCGCTCATTAGGATCAGTCGGTAAAGCTTCAGGATCTGCTATTCCAGCCCACTGCGCTAAAAATTGACCGTTACCATCAAATTTCTGAATACGTAAATTGCCCGTATCAACAACATAGATATTGTCATCCTTGTCTACAGCGATACCGGTAGGCATGACAAATTGTCCCCGCTTCAAACCTGTTTTTCCCCATGTTTTGATAAATTGGCCATTTTCTGTAAATTTTAAAACGCGGTGGTTAAAGGCATCGGTCACATAGAGATATCCTTTGCTATCTCGGGCAATATCAAAAGGGGCGTAAAATTGGCCATCGCCTGAACCTCTGTTTTTCCATTCTGTTACAAATTTACCGTCTGGAGTATATTGCTGCACAGAATTGTCGATAGAGTAAGTGGTGATATAAATATGATCTTCTGGTCCCCCTATGGCAATCGCCCAAGGCATAAATAATTGGTTTGGCCCTTTAGAGAAATCAATCTTCATCTGAAAAATGTCATCAACTAGGCTTTTGATAGGGGAGACATCTGGCAATAGGCTTTTGAAAGTTGAAGAAACCTCAGAACTTTCATTGAGGATGTTCAAGGGAAACCATTTAAGCTCAAAATTATCTTCATCAAGCAAATCAATTTCCACCTGACTAGACACCCAAGGTTCAAACTGATCGGCAGAAGCTAATTTTCTGACAATGCGAAAATTGTCCCTATCGACGACATAAACATTGTCATGACTATCTAGAGCGATGTCTTCAGGCAGATCAAAATCTGCCCATTTATGTTGCAATGTGATATCGTTGTCCGTCATCTGGTATTTAAAAACCAGGGCATCCCCTTGATAGACCACATACAGCTCATTTTGTTCGCTTATCGCGATATCCAGATGCGAGCGTTTTTTCCCAACATGCCCAGGAATGGGCCATTTGCGAACGAGACGACCATCATGTGTGAATTTTTGGAGAATAATGTGTTGATTTCGATCATCATATTCCTCAAAAAGGTAGAGATGATCGCTACTATCTACAGCCATGGTTTCTGCACTGAGGTTATATCTAAAGTGTTTCTGGTCAGGCGTTGATGGAAATAGAGATTCGGAACATTGTCGATGCTGCCCCTCTTTTATTTCTCCCCATTCACAAATCAATTCCCCCTCGGCATTCAGAACTCGGATCAATTGTAAAGCCGAAGACTGACCAATGATTCTAGCCCGAGTATATAAGATATAAATATTGCCGCTGTTGCCTATTTCTACCTCAAGCGGTATGTCGTTCTCGAAGTGCCATTGGTGAATAAAATGGCCATTGCTGGTAAATTTTTTGAGTAGCCGCGTGGTTTGGTTAGCCACATAAACATTGCCTTGTTGATCGACGGCCAGATCATAAGCACGAGCAAAATGCCAAGGTTGTGGCAAAGTGGGCCAGAGGCGTTCAAAGATGTAGTGTTCTTTGTCGGTTGACGCGGCGAATACCACAACGCTGTTGAGGCACAGTATCCAAAGTAATTGTTTTAAAGTACGCATGTTAGTTTTCCTAAAGTTTTTCAGTTATCAGTTATCAGTTATCAGTTATCAATGCCTTTGATATCCACTATTGGAAAGGCCAATATATTTATCTGACAAATTATATACTCTCCACCGTTATAATTTGAGTATTGGGTTAGTCACCTTTAGGTGACTTGAGCTTTTAGACAACTGCTTTAGCTGTTGGCTATTAAGTTAAAAGTAATAGCGACCTTATGACAGTGCCAAGTATAGTCATTAAAACATGGGTTGTTTGTAGGGACTTGCAAAATTTTCAGTAGTTTATCAGATAAATCGGTTAAGTTGAATGCTAGGTCACATTTCATGTACACTCATGTCAAATCGCAAAGGCGCAAAAATTCAATATGATAACTGATTTAGCGTTCAATGCGCGAAATGTCATTATTATGGAGGGGTGTCACATTGAAAGATTATAAATTGTTTATTGATAATTGGATTTTAAAAGAAAAACGCAAAAGAGGCAAAAGGCGTAAGAGACATAAGTATTTAACACTTTAGCGTCTTTTGCGTCGCTTGCGTCTTTTGCGTTTATTTTTTAACAGATATACCAAAATTTATTTTGCTTCTTTGTTCTTTTCGTTCCAAATTTATTTTGCGGTTCTTTTAATTCCAAATTTATTTTGCATGGAATGGTGGGCAACAATCTTTACCCACCCAACGGTTAAAAGTGGATAAGCATGATGAAAATTGATTTCAACCATTTGTTGTTAGTGAGTTTGCATATCATCTGGCGAATGAAACAATCCAGTTCGTCCTATTTGCTTAAACCAGCTTTTTGTCAGAGCCTTACCATCTAAACAATCTGGCTGTGATATTTCTTGTATATTCTTGGCTAATATAGTTAAACTAAACCGAACTACGTCTCCATAGCCGGTTCGTCTTCAAAACCGTACATGAAACTTTCACCTCATACGGCTCCTTTATTAATAACGATATTACTATCTCTTGTAGAATGTTTTCATAAGAAAGCTGTTACTTCTTGTTTAAACTTCCATCAGTTGCTGTTTTTCTGTCATGGCAGTATCCATGTAGTAATTGCAGGTTTTCAAGCTTGTCTGTTCCACCTAATACTTTAGGTATTATGTGGTCAATTTCTATTACGTCGTTGTGTGCAAATTTCTGCGAACACCACTTACATTTGTGGTTTTGACTCTTGATTATTTATTGTATGCAAAGCCATATCTTTATTTTGATACATCCTTTTGTTCCAATAATCATTGTTGCCGTTGAATGGGTGCTCACTTCCTTTTACTTTGATAAATCTTTTAATCTTTGTGGTACTCATACGGTATAATTCATGTTTACCTGTTTTGAATATCCACTTGTTATCAAAGTATTTATTCTTTACCCATTTCTTGCCTTTGTTATTGTGCCTACTAATACACAAATTCCAAATACATTTCCACGTATAGTTATCTACGCTTCCATAGATTTCTTTGGCGACACTGTGTCTGTAATAATTCGCCCATCCCCTTATTATAGGGTTGAGTTTACTTATTAAGGCTTCTTGTGATAAAGATTTACCTTCTTTGCAAACAACACGTATTTTTTCTTTCATGCCTTTAATGCTATTATTTTCTGGTTTTATTAAAGTTTTAACTCTACCATTTCCAATAGCGTACTGTCTGACATTAAATCCTAAGAAGTCAAACCCATCATTAATATTGGTTATTTTTTGTTTTCTCAGGGCTTAATTCTACCCCCATTTTGTCCATAACCCATTTACTAATGACTTGTTTTAATTCCTCTATTATCCATTTTTCTTTTGCAATTACTACGAAATCGTCGGCATAAACAACTACTTGAACCTGTTTATCTCTTTTTGTTTTCCTCTTGGTTCTTTTTCTGTTTTTCCAGTCCCATTCATCTATCATTTTTTCTAATCCCATAAATGCTATGTTTGCCAATAAGGGACTAATGACTCCGCCTTGAGGTGTGCCTTTATTAGTCTCTATGGCTTCATGTTTAACATTTAAAGCACCAGATTGTACTAACTTTATAATAGAATGTTTTAATTCTTGGTCTTGTCCTATAATCACATTATCTATTATGGCATTGGTTTTAATGTTATCAAAGAAGCCTTTAAGGTCTCCTTCCAATATCCATTTATCCTTGCTATTCTTAATTGCAAGGAATATTTGTTCTATAGCATCATGTGCTGACCTACATGGTCTGTAACCGTATGAATTATTTTCGGCATTGGCTTCATAGCAGGGTTCTAATCCTATTTTCATTAGTGCTTGGCAAGCCCTGTCATACATCGTTGGAATCCCTAACGTTCTCATTTTTCCGTTTTTCTTTGGAATCTCAACTTGTCTAACCGGCTTCCATTTAGGATTAACCCTAACCCTTTCTGCCATTGCTATTCTCTGGGCTGGTTTAACGTTTTTTACGCCGTCAATCCCGCTTGTACTTTTACCACGATTATCCTGTGTAACCTTTCTAACAGCAATGAGCTTGCCTGCTTTGGAGGCATACAAGACTTTTCTTAGCTTCTCTGCTTTCTTAAAATTACCACACTCTATAGATTTAGCTATACTTTTTTGGATTCTATCAACGTGGTATCGACATTTCGTCCAGTTGATTAGATTCCATGCCTCCCCCATGTCGTTTTTCAAGTCGATATTAGGGAAGGCATCAATTATGTTTAATGTTTGCACATGCAACATATTTCTGTCTCCTTCGTTTAACGGGATTAAGATTCCTTAATTTCTAGCGGTTTATTATTAATAATGAGTAAGTCTGCTTATATTAACCATTACAGCTAACCATTTGCTTTTTACTCAATCCTCTACCAACGTTAGCGTAAGATTGATGTTATCCCCGTTTCCTTCTTAGAGTTCTTTCAACTCTAATAACCCTTGCGCTGGTTTACCTCGTTCCGAATTATAGGTTATTGTACATCCGTAGGTGGTTAGTTTGCTCCCAGAGTTTTTTATTAGTGGAGTCCTTTTTGTGATATTTCAGGCTCTTTTAACTCTATATAAGTATTGCTGCTTATTACCTTATTCTAGTATAAGGAAGCTTTATTCTCTAACTTCAGTTGGCACTTCACCATAGATGCTTTGCAGACACATAGAACTTGTAAGCTGGTTCCATAGGTGCCGTTATTCCCGCTTTATCAGATGTTTCATCATTTTACATCCAATAGGGTAAGTTATGCAGTCAGTATCCACATACTGGAGGTAGCCTTTCAACCTCATTATAATTCAGTTATCATTTCAATATTATCTTTGAAAAGCCCCAAGTTATATAGCTTTTATGCTATTTTCTTTGGGAACGAGTCGCACGCCACAATACTATTATTATCACATTGTTCACCGGGTTGGCTGATACACACTTTGCCACTACGGCCGCCTTTGCTGAAATCACCATAGCTTTGCGCGCCTAACCACTCTGCCAGTTCCGCAAGCTTTCTGATGTCTCGAATGAAGGGATTGTCTGCTCCACTTTCCGCCGAAAGACTGGCCGTCTCGGCAACAACGAGTTGATCAATTTTTAGGGTAATATTACCCCCTGCTCCTTTGGATTGTGTACTACTGTCAATGACGGCCTGATCAAATAGAGAAAACATCTGATCGGCTTGTAAAGTGATATCGCCTCCTTTGCCTTCTCCAAAAGTCGTACTGGCAATGGCACTTTCTCCTCTTAAAACGGCGGTTTCAGCCGTGATGTCAATATTGCCCCCATCGCCTTGACTGAAAGTGCTGCTCATAATCTTGCTGGTATCCATCAAGGAAAAGTGATCTGCTTGAATCAAAACCTGCCCCGCCTTTCCTGTGCCACTTTCACTCGCGGTATAAATAATCGCATTATCCCGCATTTTAAAATCACCCGTTATGACACTCACTGTTCCAGCAGGGCTATGGGTTTCAGCAGATGAAGTATTGATCAGGGTTTCGCCAGACATGTCGTATGATTGATCCGCAAAAATACGAATAATGCCCCCCATGCCACCTTCCAGCGTATTGCTACTCAGATTCGCGAAATCGGTTATCGTAAAATGATGGGTTTGAATCTCTATTCTCCCAGCATTGCCGATATCTTGTGTATTGCTACTGATGTACGCATTATCCCGTATCGTGATTTTCCCTGCACGCATATCAATATCACCCGCATCAGCGGTGCTGTGGCTATCCGTGCTGAGTGTTGTATTTTGAGAAAGTGTGATTTGACTGTCTTCTGACAGATGATCAACTGTACCCTTTTTGAAATCTGTACTGACTTCGGCGCTGCCAGCAACACTGTTAAGATAAATGCCGCCACTAGCGGCATATAACTTGCTATTAATGATATCTATATTGCCACCAACGAAGGCAATCCGATTGTGTTCAGAAACTGTCATTTGACTATCTTGCAGGGTAATCGGTGCCGCTTGATCGAGAAAACCAAATGCGGTGATCGGTGCCACACTCAACAAACTGTTTTCGGGATGCGTCGCATCAAAACGCCCGTTGTCACTCAGCTTTAAATAGTCAGCCGTACTGGCATGAAAAGCCCCTTGCACATCCAATTTGGCATTTGGGCCAAACATCATGCCATTTGGATTGAGGAAATAAAAATCGGCCTTCGGAATAGTGGAACGTAGGGTACCATCAATCATTGAAGCATTCGGGCCCGTGACGCGACTAATGATATTCTGAACCGTGTTCGGGCCTGAAAAAGTCGCGCTTTCATGTTGAGTCAGGTTAAATTGATTAAAACTGTGAAAGAGATTACCACCATGTTGTTGCCCCAGTTCAGGCTTAATCTGATAGTCAGGGCCGGGCAAATTGAGGGCATGGCCGAGGGAACCATCGGTGATGACTTCGGCATAAGTCATTGTATTGATTAAAAAAAGAGTCATGATGGGGATCGCCCACCGCCGTTTGTTGTTCATCGTTCAATTCCCTCTTTGGAAGCATTTTATAAGCGCACACACTTCACTTAAAAATTAGCAAATGGTGGGCCAGCGCTTCGCTGGCCTTCGGCTCGCGCAGCCCACCCTACAAGACAGATTAAAAATATTAGACTGACTTATTCTCTGTGGCCCTCTGTGTTCCTCTGTGAACTCTGTGTTGAAAAAAAAGTTCGGGTCAAACTGAGAGATGGTAAGGCCTGTTTTAGAAAACTTTGAAGCCTTTTATAACCGCACACTCTTCACCCAAACCTGTTTACCTTCGACAACCACACCAATACCCCAAATTTGTTTGACAGCCTGTGCCCGTAATTCGGTTGCATAGTCTTGATCCTTGATTTGTTGTAAAGCACTTTGCATGGCCTCTTTAGCTGTTTTGTCATCGGGCCGATCAATTTTTTTAAACTCAAATATGAAACCCGGTTTTTCTTTCTGATGAGGGATCATCAGCACATCGTATCGTCCATAACCCGATTCTCGATTAGAGCGAATATGATAGCGATCCGATAAATTGGTTAATAATCCTAACACAAAAGCATGATAAACGCGCTCCGGTTCCTTGCCGGCCGTGTCATGGTAGCTTAAAACCGATAACACCATATCTTTCAATCGTTTACCAAATGTTTTCCAATCCGTTTCTATCAAAGAACGCAGTAATGCCTGCAACTGTTGGTGTCCGACTGTTTGTTGAACCCACATTTGCAGAGTATCTTCATAAAAGGCTTGCACTTCCAAATTAGGTATCGCGAGTTCATAAATCGGATGTATACCTTGAAAAATCATATTAACGGGTTTCAAATAACCGCTAAAAACTAACAAACTCCAAATATTGCGTTCATCTTCTGTCAAGTCGCGCAAGACTATATTTTCATTTAAAGCCGTTTGTATGGTGCCACCACTTAATAGCGTTTCGATTTGAGATTGAAAGCCAGGATCGCTGTAAGTGATCATTTCACGCAATAAGGCATCGCTACCCGTGTTAATCCAATAAGGCCTAGGTTGCTTATCAATACTATCGAGAAAACTGAGTACCGACCAAGGATTATAAATCACCCGATTGCCAAACAAGTAGCCATCGTACCAGCGTTTCAATATTTCTAACTCGGTGAGCGAAAAATCCGAGATCAACTGTTTGATTTCGGGTTCCGTGAATCCAAAACAATCCTGAAATTCAGGGCGTAGTAGGGATAGCACATCCAGATTATTCAGGCCCGAAAAAAGGGATTCTTTGGCGATTCGCAAAATGCCTGTGACGACACCTTTTTCAAGATCAGAATTATCTTTAAGCGCCCCACTGAGCAGATTTCGCATAAACAGCACGATTTCTTCATAGTACCCATATTGCTGCCCCGCATGGATAGGCGTATCGTACTCATCCAACAACACTATTACCCGTTTACCCGTTTGTCGATGCAGTAATTGCATGAGAAATTTTAAGGCTTCTTCCCAATCGACAAGCTGCCCGCTGCCTTCCATAATTTTATCATAGTATTGTTTCTCAATTTGTACACCTTCTGTGTAAACTTGAGCTTGGTATTCCAGATACAAGCCTTGTAAGAGCAAACGAATTTTAGAAAAACAGTGTTCCAAGGTTTTTTCCTTGCAATCCTTGAAACTCAAAAAAATAACGGGGTATTGCCCTTGATATGACATGGTTTTTGTATCCTGCTCAATCGTTAATCCCTTAAACAAATGAGCCAAACTCTCTGGCCGTTTTTCAAAAAAGTAACGGAGCATGGAGAGATTCAAAGTTTTGCCAAAACGCCGAGGGCGTGGCAGCAATAAAACTTCGGCAGAACGATTGATGACTTCTTTGATAAACCGACTTTTGTCCACATAGTAATAGTCATCAATTTTCACGGAGTTTTTTAAAGTCTGAAATGCCAATTGGTAATTTATGAGACATGATAGGGCTCCTTTTCAAAAAGATTGATTTCAAAATATTGCGTTTTGATGATATTATCAGTAGATCGAAAACAAATAAAAGCAAAATGAATTTTGCACTCCATTTGGGCCGCAAAATAAATTAAATCGTCTTGTCTAGGGCGCATTCCCAAAAAAAAATATCAATCTCGCTTGAGTTGTACTTACTTAAGCACAGTGAGGTGGAAATGTACACCAGGCATTGTTTATCAAGAGAAATCTTGAAGCCCCAATTGCAAAATTTATTTTGCGAAGGCTAATTAACTTAGCAATATCACATTCAAGCAACGGCGTAGATTGACTTGTGCCGTGAGAGTGCTTGATATGGGTAATGTGACATTGTCAAGTTAATGAGTAAGGAATCGTCACAAAATAAATTGGACATTTATTGTTCAGAATTTCCAGAAGGGCTTTAGCCACCTTGAAAATCTATAAAACGGGTTTTCACGTAAAAGTTTTTGTTTGCCTCAACTTTTACGTGAAAAGTTATTTCGTGGCCATTCCTAAACAACAAACTATTAAACACAAATTGATAATTATGTGGCTAAAAATCACTCTGATCCAAAAGCACAAAGGCGATAAAAGATTTTATATGCCTGAAATGTGCATTTACTGCGCTTCGCGGGAAACCGCTTACCTCTTTTCCCTGTTTAACCAACATACCGGTTTCGGAGAACAATTGGTGAGCATGATATTCGGCATATTTTATTTCATTTTCAGCATGTTCAAAAAAAATGAAGTGGCCTGTACCGGTTACGTGTGTGAAAAATGCAATACCATTTATGAAGCGGATAAACGCGCACAAAAGTGGTTTTGGGTAAAATGGCTGTTTTTTTCCATCATTATTGTTACTATCGCGGTGCCGCTTGCAGGGTTTTTGATGTTACATCTGGAAGTGGAAGTGATGATAGCTCTTTTCGGAGGTTTGCCGATAACGGTTTTAATCGTGATATGGCTGTTGTACAAGCGAAAAATGATAAAGCTCAGAAAAAGCGTTAACCCTGACTATCGTAGCGAAGCATTGATAAAGGGACTCAGGGTATTCCCCACGGGCTTTGCCCTCAGTATGAAAAAATCACGGTATAAACTGGTTGCACAAGTAAGACATCCTGTATACATCCGGAGGTTTATGGAAATGAACCGGAATGCGTGCGAAATTCGTTATAATGAGCGTAAATTACATGAAATTGAAAAGCTTGATGAATAGCAATCTTACCAGCTATCAGTTTTATCATTGTATGTAGAGACGCGATACTTCGCGTCTGTGCTTCGAGGAGACACGAGGCATAGCAAAGAAACGATGCGTCTGTGCTTCGAGGAGACGCGATGGCTCGCGTTTATACGGGAAACAATCCCTTCTCCTAAGTACTTTTGACAAACTGATAAGTACTGAACCATAAATTTTCAGGTATTTTAATAGAAGCAACCAGTAGAGACGCGATGCTTCGCAAATCTGCATAGCACCAAATAAAATACTATTTTGGTGCAAAAAACAAGAGACGCGAAGCTTAGCAAATCTACAAAAAACAAGAGACGCTTCGCTACGCAAATCTACCCCTTTGCTGTAAAATACCTATTTATTTGTGCTTCAGTACTTATAGTTTTTCAGTTATCAGTTATCAAAGCATTGATATCCACTATGTTCAAGGCCAACATATTTATCTGACAAACTATAGGTGGTAAGGAATAGCAATTATAGCAATAGCGTTAAATGAAAGTATTAACTATATTGTATTTCATCATGTTCCCAAGCAAGGGCACTGGGGTAGTATCGTTTAGAAAGCTTCACACAAGAGCAGCCACAAGGGATTTCCCCTACTATAAAATAGGGTATATAGGGCAATCCCTTGTGGTTGCCCCTATTTGTCGAGATCATTGAAAATCCAAAATATTGACGGTTTTTCCTATAACTTATTGATTTTAATCAATCCCATTCAATGAGCACAGTGCACCCACGTTTTACCCATACTATTTTCACCAATAAAAACCGTTAAAGGTTTTAAATCAATAGAAGCGTTGTCAATAACGCCCAAATTACGGATTTTAACGTTCATTGAAAATAGTTTTCTGTTAAGAATAGTTAATTTATAATGCCACGGAAAAACACAGCACGGAATGACTTTTTCCGTGTTTTTCCGTGTTTTTCCGTGGCAAAATCTACCCAATTTTAATTTAATTAACAATTAGAACCGAATAATCGGATTCATTTCCGGCGCGTGGTACTAGGGGCAGCCCTTGCGTGTTCGCCCAGGCTTTGTAATGCTTTAATTTAGATTTTCCCAATGATAAGACAAGCCGGAAATGACAAAATCGCGACTAACACAGTCGATAGAAAAAACGTGAGGCCCAATGATAAGGCCAGTTCTGTACTCGCTTCCCGGATTCGTTGAACCAGGTATATCACCATACAGATGATGGCTAAAGCGAAGTTTGCGGCGGTATGCATAATACTGACGAAAAAGCCGATGACGACAGCGTCGGAACTGGAGTTGGAAATATTCGCAGCAATGACATAAATAACCGCAATGATCAAGATATTGAGCAGTAAAATCCACTTTCTTGAGCTTGGCATGATAGATTCTCCTTTTTCAGTTATCAGTTATCAGTTATCAGTTATCAAAACAGGGTTTATGTTTAAGGCAACTCCAAAAAATTAATAGACTACCAATGGGGCAACCACAAGGGATTGCCCCTACCATGAGAATATCAATGTTTTGATAACAGATCATTGATCATTAATCGTTAGTGGTGTGGTTTCTGTGGATGAGATTCATGGTATCAAAAGGTATAATCCGCCCATCTGGGTGAACGATATGCACGCAAGACTTTTTAACGCCTCTGATATCCATATTATAGGCATCATAAAACTGTGAGATGATAACACGAAACAGGTTCTCGTATTTGAGTTCAGGTACGTCTATTTTGGGTAGACAGCACATAATGGCTCGTAATTCATCTGTGGCACTTTCTGTTGAACAGCCTGTGCTAAACAGATTATAGAGCTTTTGCTTGATTTCCGGTACGTGTTCAAAATTGATCGTGTTCCCTGACATCGTTAACAATTCTTCTGGATCAAAAAAACGAGTCAAGGGAACGAATTCATTGCCCAGTTTGAGCGCATATCCCATAGAAATCGCGTCGGGATGACAAGGAACGGGAATCAAATCTTCGGGTAAAAACAAATCCGTTTGTTCTAAAATAGCGGTTCTCACTTCTGAAAGCGTGATGCTATCTGTTTTGGGATCAAAATGCTCGGCTCTACCCGCGAATTGAGTCGGTTGAAAGGTTACGCCTCTCACGCATTTTTGTTTAACGGCAAATTCAATGATTTTGCCAATTTCGCTGGTATTCAGGCCCTTTTGCAAAGTGACGACTAAAGTCGTTGAGAGATTCAGTTCATTCAAATGTTCGAGTGCTTTCGCCTTAGTCTCATTCAAATCCAGGCCTCTCAAACTTTCCCAAGTTTTGGATTCAAAGGAATCAAATTGCAAATAGATTTCAAAACCTGGCTTGTAGCTGGCCAGCTTTTCAGCAAACGCTTTATCCTTGGCAATTTTCACCCCGTTCGTATTGAGCATGAGATGCCGTATTGGTTTCTGCTTAGCTAAGTCTAAAATCTGGAAAAAATCTGGATGTATCGTCGGCTCTCCGCCGCTAATCTGCACAACATCAGGTTCTCCTTCGTTAGCCACGACAATATCAAGCATCTTGTCGATTTCTGCTAAAGTGCGATGTCTCCCATGAGTCGGACTAGAGTTAGCATAACAAGTCGGGCACGTTAAATTGCACAGTGAAGTGACTTCAACCAAAGTCATACAGGAATGTTGTTCATGATCAGGGCATAAGCCACAATCATAAGGACACCCTTGTTTGATTGCCGTGTTGAATTGTACCGGCATATCATTGGGTTTATTAAATTCACGACATTTTTTATAGTAATCAACATCAGTTGATATCAGCACTTTTTCACGGCCATGTTCTAAGCAATTTTTCAATAGGTAAACTTGATCGTGTTGAATAATGATTTTCGCTTCTACCTTTTTAAGGCATTGGCTACAAATGCTGTTGGTTAGATCGTAGAAAATATAGTCTCTAGTTGCCATATTGTAAAATACTAATAACCTGAAAGGGTTGAATGTGAAAGAAACCTGGGGAGAAATCCCCAGGCTAAAAGCTCAAGTAGGCTAAAGCCTACTAATGCAGCTGTTGGCTTGTTTGGCACCTTTGCGCCTTTGCGTGAGATTAAAAATACCTCACATTTTATACATCAAGTATGGTTTTTTTGAAGAAGACTTGATGGAAACAGGATGACTTTAGAATAATAGATCAGCCCTGCGAGACAAGCCATTTGTATTGCCGATAAACCTATCGGTTCGTATTGATAAACCGGTTTTAAAAATTCAATGCCCAATCGCCAGCTCAGATAGCTGATCATAAACAATTTAAACAAACTCCCTTCGGCCAGTATCCAGTGTTTTCTAACGTTTATCAGAAAGAGCCCAATTAAGATTAATACCCCGATTTCATAAAAGGCTGTAGGATGTCTTGGGATGCCGTCGCCAAGGTTCATACCTAGAATAAAATCGGTCGGTAAACCGTGTGTACTATCTTCTATCCCTGATAGAAAACAACCGATTCTGCCGATTATCATGCCGAGAATGATCGGTAAACAAAATAAATCACCTGATGAGTGTTTGACACCTAAAAATTGTTTGGCGATTTCTACGCCGATCAGCCCACCCAATAAACCGCCGACAATGGTTTTGCTGACAAAAAAATAAATCACACTCTGTTGTGATAAGCTGATGAGTTCAGGATGTTCTAAAAAACCGAGCAGTTTTGAAAAAATGGCTGCGCCCAATGCGCCGCCAATAATAATCCAGAGCCTTTGCTCTGATGTGATTTTGTCGGTAACTTGTTTCCTCAGAATCAAATAATATTGGAATCCCAGGATATAAGCTAATATTTCAAAAACCAGATGGGCATCAATCACCCATCCTGCAATATGAAAATCAATTGGAAAAGTTATCATGTTTTAAGCCGAATGGGTTATAGCAATAGTGTATAACCCATTGATTTATTAAAGATTAATGAATCGGAATGAAGCCATAAGAATCAAAAGGCTTCTTAACAGACTTTTCTATTCTAAAGCAATCTGTGAAATAGGCAAAATCTGTTTTAAAAAATCCGCGTTAAAATTTCTGGAACTGTTGATCCTTACCCCATTGGCCTTTCTCAAAATGACCATCAGGATAGCGCATGGTGCCAGGGCCATCAGGTTTTCCATGACGATATACGCCTAAATAGCGTCGTCCGTCTGGATAAATCATCATCCCATTGCCGTGAGCTTGATTATCAAGTACGAATCCTTCGTAGCGTGATCCATCGGGATAGGTGATCGTTTTGCGTTCAAGAGGCGGATGTTGAGTCGCTGGAGGTTTAGGTTGGGTATACGAGGATGAAAAACAACCTAGCCCTGGAAAATAAAGAAATGTCGCTACGAGTACCAACATCAGAATCTGAAATCTGTTTTTTTTTGAAGTCTTCATTTTGTTCCTTTCCAGGTTTTAGCTGGTATTTTGTTTTTAGGGGAATGGGGCAGGCAACAAAAACACGTTACCCACCCTACAGGATATTATTTTTTTGGATAGATGGTGGGCAACAAAAACACGTTACCCACCCTACAGGATATTATTTTTTTTGGATAGATGGTGGGCAACAAAAAACCGTTACCCACCCTACAGGATATTATTTTTTTGGATAGATGGTGGGCAACAAAAACCCGTTACCCACCCTACAGGATATTATTTTTTGGATAAATGGTGGGCAACAAAAACCCGTTACCCACCCTACAGGATATTATTTTTTGGATAAATGGTGGGCAACAAAAACCCGTTACCCACCCTACAGGATATTTTTGGGATGGTGGGCAACAAAAACACGTTACCCACCCTACAGGATATTATTTTTTGGATAGGCCTAAAGGCTTAAAACCTCTGTAATGATGGCTTGGCGTTGCTCACGGTGAACTTGAAAATCTCCTGTCGCGGGTGAGGCTGATGGGGGCCGACCTATGTATTCTAATTTGCTTACCTCACGGTGACTGAGATTCGTGACTTCCATGTGGGCACGCATATACCACCAAGCGCCTTGATTACGGGGTTCTTCTTGTGTCCAGATGTACTGTTTCACATGAGGATAACGATCCAGTATGCCATCTATTCTCTTTTTGGGGTAGGGATACAGCTGTTCTAAACGAACGATAGCAATGTTATCAATACCCTGTTCTTGACGCGCTTCTAACAGTTCAAAGTAAACTTTACCACTACAAAAAATTAAGCGTTCAACGGTTTGTGGATCGATCTCTTCTGTTTCATCAATGACGATTTGAAAACCGTGTTCTGTGAAGTCTTTAAAGTGAGAAACGCACATTTTGTGGCGCAGTAAACTCTTGGGTGTCATCACAATCAAGGGTTTTCGATAAGCACGTCGCATTTGTCGTACTATCAAATGGAAAAACTGTGCAGGGGTACTGGGCACACAAACTTGGATATTATCTTCGGCACATAATTGCAAGTAACGTTCAATACGCGCTGAAGAGTGTTCCGGCCCTTGTCCGTTATAGCCATGCGGTAAGAACATGACTAAAGCACTGTAACGTTGCCATTTTGATTCCGATGAACTGATAAATTGGTCGATCACGACTTGAGCATTGTTGGCAAAATCTCCAAATTGCGCTTCCCAAATAACTAAGGTTTCTGGTTCGGAGGCACTGTAGCCATATTCAAAACCAAGCACAGCTGCTTCTGAAAGTAGCGAGTTAATCACTAAAAATTTAGCTTGTTTATCAGAGAGATGTTGTAAGGGTAAATAGGTTTCACCTGTATTCTGATCATGAAACACAGCATGGCGATGAGCAAAAGTACCCCGTGCGCTGTCTTGCCCAGATAAACGGACTGGATATCCCATTTCTAACAGCGTGGCATAAGCCAGTGTTTCGGCACTGCCCCAATCAAGCGGTAATTCTCCTTTAGCCATTTTACGACGTGCTTCTATCAATCTGGAAACGCCTCGATTGAGTTGAAAACCTTCTGGTATGGTGGTGAATTGGGTTATCAAGTGTTGCAGTTTTTCTTGGCTAAGACTGGTATGAGCTGGGCTTGTCCAGTGTGTTCCAATATAGGGCCTCCAATTGACACCGTGTTTAAACTCTTTACTCACTGGGCGGGAAACCACTTCATTTGTTTCTAAGGCTGACCTATATTGTTTTAATAGTGTTTCCTGTTCATCCTGCTCAATAATCCCTTCCTTGATTAAACGTTGAGCGTAAATGGCCTGCGTTTTCGGATGGTTTTTGATTTTATTGTACATAACCGGTTGCGTTGCAAACGGATCATCTGATTCATTATGCCCATAACGGCGATAGCAAACCATGTCAACCACGACATCTTTATTGAAGGCCATCCGGAAATTAAGCGCCAGTTTAGTCACGAATAATACGGCTTCTGGATCATCTCCATTGACATGAAAAATCGGGGCTTGCACCATTTTAACGACATCTGTGCAGTAGAGTGTGGAACGTGAATCTAATGGATCGCTGGTGGTAAAGCCAATTTGATTATTAATGACGATATGCACGGTGCCACCGGTGCCATAACCGTGCGTTTCTGATAAATTGAGGGTTTCCATGATCACGCCTTGCCCCGCAAACGCGGCATCGCCATGAATCAGTATTGGTAAAACTTGGTTACGTTGCTTATCACCGTATCGTTCCTGACGGGCACGTACTGCTCCTTCTACCACTGGATTGATGATCTCTAAGTGCGAGGGATTAAAAGCCATGGCTAAATGCACCAATCCGCCTGGTGTCATCACATCGGATGAAAAACCGAGATGATATTTGACATCACCCGAACCTTTTTGGATGTTCGTTTTACCTTCAAATTCTGAGAAGATATCTATTGGGCGTTTACCTAAAACGTTGACCAGTACATTCAAACGACCCCGATGTGCCATGCCGATGATGATTTCTTGAACCCCCATCCCCCCAGCTTGTTGAATAAGTTGATCAAATAGTGGAATCAGGCTTTCGCCGCCTTCCAGCGAAAAGCGTTTTTGCCCAACATATTTTCTATGCAAATATTCTTCTAGCCCTTGTGCGGCTGTTAAACGTTCAAGAATATTGCGTTTGGTTTGACTGAGAAAATTAGGTTTAGCTAATGTTCCTTCCAAACGTTGTTGAATCCATCGTTTTTGTTCAGTATCTGTAATATGCATATATTCAGCACCGATACTGCCACAATAAATGGTTTGGATTCGTTTGAGAATATCCGATAATTTTTCATAGTCGACACCGTATAAAGAACCGGTATAGAAGACTTTGGACAGATCAGTTTGTGTCAGGCCATAATATTCTGGATATAATTCTTCAAGATCCGGCCGTGCTTGCAAGTTCAAGGGTTCTAAATTGGCGTGTTGATGCCCTCGAAAACGGTAAGCATTAATAAGCCGTAGAACAGAGGACTGTTTTTTAGCCCATATTGCTTGTGTTGTCTTTTCAGTATCCTGATGTAAATGGAAATGGTTATAATGCGGCGTTAAGCGCCGCGCTAAAGCGGCTCTAATCGGTGCATGTGGCATTTCGGGCTGTTTGAGTGGCTCTTCTTGTTGCAACTGAGCGAAATACTCACGCCATTCTTCGCTCACATCAAGAGGATTGACTAAGTATGCTTCATATAAATCGTCAATAAAAGCCGCATTATAAAGGTAGGAATGATCATTCATTTTTTTTAATTATTGATTGTAATTTGTCTTTTGGAATATTTCAAAAATCATCTCAAGCCAAAGCCTTGTAGGGTGGGTAACGTGTTTTTGTTGCCCACCATTCCCCTCTATATATCATTGGGGTTGGTTAATCGTTTGTAATTCGTTTATCTCTTGTAGGGTGGGTAACGGGTTTTTGTTGCCCACCATTCCCTTATATTGGGGTTGGTTAATCGTTTGTAATTCGTTTATCTCTTGTAGGGTGGGTAACGAGTTTTTGTTGCCCACCATTCCCTTATATTGGGGT
>Ga0190344_1000295_pt1 | contig 27555 bp, 43 predicted proteins | sample 48721323_MG_FD_161662 | JGI IMG/M metagenome (GOLD analysis project Ga0190344, IMG submission 161662) | Hydrothermal vent microbial mat bacterial communities from Southern Trench, Guaymas Basin, Mexico - 4872-13-2-3_MG | ecosystem: Environmental > Aquatic > Marine > Hydrothermal vents >... | reverse complement strand
TTTCGTTTACATAATCCAATGAGTTCAAAGTGCCTAAAGTTGCTACATTTAATTCAATTGCAATGTTTTCATTAGGGTTTAAGGTTTTGCCTGTATATGTGCAATAGTCTACTTTGTCTTTATATCTTACTGGAATTTCCATCTTGCTTAATTTGCACCTTCTACCTATTACTATCTGGCAATTTTCTATATCATCCTGGCATTTGTACTGACCTCTTGGCAAATAAACATAAGAATTGTTTTCTGGATAATATTTTGTATAATTTTTCCATGTGTCATTCTCGCACACTATTGTTTGATCGTCAAGATTGACATCTAGTATTCCAGCAGTCCATTTAAAGCATATACCCATCCTGTAATAGTAGCCTTCTTTACTTGTGATATTAAGGATGATCTTATCATCTTTTAACTCGCCTTCAACATCCAGTTTTCCTATTTTTGCCATTGAACAGGTAAAAACTGATCTGTTTATTTCTTTCTCCTTGTTTGTTACTTGCTTGTGACCCTTAACTAAATAATAACCATCACTCCAACAGTGGAAATGGAGTATTTCGTTTTTCGGCACTGTCATTTCAGTGTAAGAGCCTTTTGTCAAAGTGCCATCCTTTAGAAAAGTATCATTACCATAGGTTAAGTAGTAATTGGCATCAACTGATTCCCTGGTATCGCCATCTTCAGCTATGACATACATCTTTATTTTTTCATACTGGGGTGCATCTTCCTCTTTATCATATGTTAGATATATGAATACAAAAGCACCGCCAATTACAAAAAGAATCAAAATAACTGCCAATACTATACCAGCATTACACTTCTTTGAGATTGCCATTTAGTTTTGTCCTATTATAATATCCTATGAAATTCACAGGAAAATATACGTCATCATAACTGCAATTATAAGTATTATTTAAAAATGTGCAGGTCATATTAAAGATTACATCATTGCAAATCTTATCGTTTATGCCATCTATTATATCATTTACTGCGTCACTGTCTATGTCGTATTTCATGCTGAGATTTATCTGGTTATAAATCTGATGATCGCTTTTATACTCATTATTGAAATAATTAGTTGTGTTTGATTGGATTGTACTGTTTGCCTCGAAATATACAGGAAACGAGGGGTTTAGCTGTTTATCAATGACATTGCTAACATTGCTGTTAATTAATGATAAAATTATTAATAAAATAATGAAGAATGCAAAAGCAACTATAGCAATTGTATAAAGATACCATTTTTTAGTGAGAAATAATCCATATTCCCTAACTCTTGGATGATTATTATAACTTTCAACATAATCCCTTATTTTGTCTTTTGCTTCTATTTCCTGCTTATATGAGCCTTTGTCTACCACCTTATCCTGTGGAAATGTTACATTATATTCTGGTATATTGCTCACTTTTTTGCACCTATCAATTTTTTCAGAATTAAGTTAATCATCTTGTTAAAGCTTCGATCTTCCTCTTTGGCTTTCTTGCTTATGTAATCATGCACATCTTTATCCAGCCTGACAGATGTTGGTATTGTAGTCATTATGAATATATTTAAATCACTTATATTTAAATTTAATTGTTTTAAACTATCTAAATGCGTAATGTATTATCAGAATCACTGTTATGCCAACGCCCAAAATACCAAGAATGTATGCTGTGTATGCAAGAAAATCAGAAAAAGACAAAATAAAAAAAATAATGCAGTATTTAACTGCAAGTTATGGTATCAAGTGTCTGGTCTGTGCCGATAGCTGTCGAGCTTGATGCGTCAGTCTCATGTCCATACCCAATGCCATCACCTAGAGTTTTTCTGTAATAACCCTTTTGGAATGTATATGGTGTAATGGTCTCATCTGCACCACCGCAACCGTCACCATCACCTTTTACAGTGATAACTCCAGTTTCAAAGTAATCATTCTCTTCCATTAGAAGAACCTGATTGCCTGGTTCTGCGGAATCGGCATCTATCTCGAAAACATAGTCCCAACTTTCTTTTCGTGAGTTTACCCTTGTGTTCAGGTCAGATGTCACAAGTTTTGCTGATGTTGCATCCATACCATAAAGAGTTACTCCCCCTGTTGCGTCAATATCGGATACGTTTGAACTTGCTACAGTATCAAAGTAAATACCACCAAGAGGCAGCCATCCGCTTCCACTGACAGCACTGTTCTTCAGCCTTAACTTATCCAATGTGTCCTCATTGTCAGCAGTGACAGTCAAAGTCTGAGAAGCTGTGAAGTTCCCATCCTTAAAAAAGTCACCTGTTGCACTTGTAGACAGATTGTATGCGTCAAGTGTTACTGTATCATATTCGCTTGTGATCTCGATATTTGTTGGTTCATATGTTTGATATGTGCTATCGAAAGCCCAACAAGTTACTGTGCTTCCCAATGTAGTTTTTACATTAGTATACCCTGAAGTGGATGCAGTTGTTCCGTCTGCCAACATATTACCCTCATCATCCTGACAGTAAAATGTTGCTGCAACTTTAGTATTGACATTTGTCTGGGAAATGTCCCTTACATCAACACCAAAAGTGGCTATTCCACCTTTCTTTACTTCGTTTGCTGTTTGTGCCACTTCAGTTTGGACTGATGGACTCACTGCACTCTGTGAGGGTAACAATCCAGGAACAAAAATGACAATACCCAGCATGGCTACTACCAGGACAGCAGCAATTGCAATCACTGTACCTGCCACCCCAGTTCTTCCTTTCTTATTCAAATTTATCAACCTCCTATTGTTAATATTATACCTTTTGTTATGATATTTATAAATGGTTTAGTTATTTGACTAAAGTTTTAAATATTACTTATTCCAAAATTAGATTATGAAGCCAGAAACAGAACTCAAGTATATTGCTTTAATTCTTCAATCAAAACATAAAAAAAATTTCTGGGTGTCTGGCATACCCACATCAAGAAGTGGTTTTGAAAGAGTATGCAATTCTCCTGAAAACAACAAATGCTTCTTTGAATGGTTTGATATGCTTGTAACTAATGGCTGTATAGAACACACAGATAAAGGCTACATAGCAATAGAAAGGAAACTTGTCAAACTTGCAGAGAATAATAAATTATACCCGTTATTTGAGAAATACATCTTTACACAGATTACTTGATTATAAGAGTGTAGAGATAATATCCTACAGAATAAATGCCATGAAATGGCAGCACTTTCTTAAAAATTGTCAAATATGCAAGAAACTTGTTAGTATCACCAAAATTCAATACAACATCACCTATTGAATAATTGTAAATAAGCATGACTGTATTTGTGACAAAAAGATATATTATAAATATTATACTTGCCTTAATAAAGTTTTGGTATGGCTCTGAAGTATTGAAATATTTTATAAGATTGTATATGGCGATCAATGGCACAAATATCAGCCAGATCAATCCGATTATTATGTATATAGTGTATGACAAATGAGCATAGTATTTTACATTATTCCACAAACCTTTTTCTGGCTTTGCCATACCTATTACTTCTGTAGGGTTATTTTGTAATTTGTCTATCATCTTGTCTAACTTTGAATCTGCGGTTAATATTGAGGTGGCTAAATCAAACAATGGATAGCTCCAGTTGTTTGTCTCTTTTGCTATCTTTAATGAAGAAATTACTGATGGTAATACAACAAGCAACAGCACAAACAAATACCAGTGCTTCTTAATGAAACTAATTAGATATATCGTTTTGCTTACAGATTGTGTTCTTGCCATAGTAAAAAGTGCAGGGTATTTTTCAACCCTGCGTTTTGGGGTGAGGATCAACTCATGTTAGAAATTGCCTCATCATTGTTATTATCTTGATTACTACTATATATAATTTTCTCAGGTTTTGTTGCCTCATATACATACAATACCATGAATGGAATTAAAATTACTATTAATGCTAACTCCATCTGGGGTTCAAATTTAAAGCTGTTTATGGATATTGTACTTATATAGCCATTGAAATATATGTGGAAATAGGTTAATATCATTGTGGCACTTAATCCAACTAATCCAGTCAGTCCGATAAGTTTAATGTAAATGTTGATTTTCTCACCACCACTTTATAATTCCATCATGATTATAATTGCACCCATGACCATACACCATATAGCCATAACTAACATACTATAAATTACATAATCATTCCAAAACGATTTCCAGTTCATTCTTCATTCTCTCCTGCCTGTATCTCAACTATTCACTGTTTACTCAGCTCGTGTTTATTCTTGCAGTTACAACAAATCCAAGTATTATCAGTATCGTGACGGTGGTTTTTCATAAAAACACCTCAAGGATACCCACTAATTTATTAGTGGGAGGAATGCCATCAAAAAAAGAAGCGACATTAAACATCCTGCTCTAAATATTTTAGCTTAAACTTTTGTATTCTGTCTAAAATCATATCTGCTAATTCATCCTGAGATTTTCTAAACATATCGTTAGATTTCCTTAAATTATCAACATAATCCTCTACATCTCTTTGAAGTTCTTTTATAACTACTATCTCCATTGAATTATCTTTATGAGAATCTTTTATGCTCTTATCTAAATAGTTCTCTTGGAATCCCCGCATCTTTCAATCACCTTCTTTATTGAACGGATTGCTCTATCAGTTTGCTCAGCTTCAAGTAGTTTTTCTCTATAATCTTTTAGTTCTCGACCACACATTATACATCTTATATCAGAACACTGTGCTCCACAATTATCACATATCCAGTTAATTTGAACATAAGACATTTCTATTCACTCCATTTTTTCAACTGTTAGGTTAGGAATTACCATCTAATTCCAAAATCTCTAAAAATATTTTCTTCTCCTTAACGTATTGTAAGGTATCAGCATTTCTTTCTACAGCCTTGAGGCATATGTCTTTAGTTTGGTCCCTAACATATTGTAAAGCATAGCCATTGTTTTCTACAGCCTTAAGGCATATGTCTTTAGTTTGGTCCCTAACATATCGTAAAGCATCACCATCATTTTCTACAGCTTTAAGGCAGATGTCTTTAGTTTGGTCCCTAACATATCGTAAAGCATCACCATCATTTTCTACAGCTTTAAGGCATATCTCTTTAGTCTGCTTCTTAACGTATTGTAAAGCATAGCCATTGTTTTCTACAGCCTTAAGGCATATGTCTTTAGTTTGCTCCTTAACGTATTGTAAGGCATTACCATTGTTTTCTACAGCCTTGAGGCATATGTCTCTAGTCTGCTTCTTAACGTATTGTAAGGCATTACCATTGTTTTCTACAGCCTTAAGGCATATGTCTTTAGTTTGGTCCTTGACGTATTGTAAAGCATCACCATCATTTTCTACAGCTTTAAGGCATATCTCTTTAGTTTGGTCCTTGACGTATTGTAAAGCATAGGCATTTCTTTCTACAGCCTTGAGGCATATCTCTTTAGTTTGTTCCTTAACATATTGTAAAGCATAGCCATTGTTTTCTACAGCCTTGAGGCATATGTCTTTAGTTTGCTCCTTAACGTATTGTAAAGCATAGCCATTTCTTTCTACAGCCTTGAGGCATATGTCTTTAGTTTGGTCCCTAACATATGGTAAGGCATATGCATCATTTTCTACAGCCTTGAGGCAGATGTCTCTAGTTTGGTCCTTAACATATGGTAAGGCATAGCCATTTCTTTCTACAGCTTTAAGACAATATTCCTTATCGCTCCATTGTTCAAACTCTATTTCTTCCTGACTTTTTCCTTCTTCGATTTTTTCCATTTTTTTATGTTTGAAATTCCAAAATCTCTAAAAATATTTTCTTCTCCCTAACATATCGTAAAGCATAGGCATCATTTTCTACAGCTTTAAGGCATATTTCTTTAGTCTGCTTCTTGACGTATCGTAAAGCATTACCATCATTTTCCATAGCTTTAAGACAGATGTCTCTAGTTTGGTCCCTAACATATCGTAAAGCATAGCCATTGTTTTCTACAGCCTTGAGGCATATGTCTCTAGTTTGTTCCTTAACATATTGTAAAGCATAGCCATTTCTTTCTACAGCTTTAAGACATATGTCTCTAGTTTGGTCCTTAACATATTGTAAAGCATAGCCATTTCTTTCTACAGCTTTAAGACATATCTCTTTAGTTTGTTCCTTGACATATTGTAAAGCATTACCATTTCTTTCTACAGCCTTGAGGCATATCTCTTTAGTCTGCTTCTTGACATATTGTAAAGCATAGGCATTTCTTTCTACAGCCTTGAGGCATATGTCTTTAGTTTGGTCCCTAACATATCGTAAAGCATAGGCATTTCTTTCTACAGCCTTGAGGCATATGTCTCTAGTTTGTTCCTTAACATATTGTAAAGCATAGCCATTTCTTTCTACAGCTTTAAGACATATCTCTTTAGTCTGCTTCTTGACATATTGTAAAGCATAGGCATTTCTTTCTACAGCCTTGAGGCATATGTCTCTAGTTTGGTCCTTAACATATGGTAAGGCATAGCCATTTCTTTCTACAGCTTTAAGACAATATTCCTTATCGCTCCATTGTTCAAACTCTATTTCTTCCTGACTTTTTCCTTCTTCGATTTTTTCCATTTTTTGAAAACCCCCACCGTTTGGTGGATTTATTTTGGGAGTATGTTACTTCGGCATCTCCCTTTCAAACAGTTGTTTTAATGCCCTTCTTGTTGCTGCTGAAAAATCCCTATCTGTCAGTCGGCAAAACTTCTCTAAGTCTTTTCTTAACGGTTCTGAAATTTGAATATACATTGGTATGTTTTTAGGCATGATATATCTCCTCCACTAATAACGCTGATATAATAATTGTTTTTTTCTTTCTTGGATAGGGTTGTAATATTTTTTATTGTTTTCTATATAAACTTATCTATTATCTATAATATATATTAAATAACATAATAATATATAAATCACCCACCCTTATATGGCTTAATGGCTAGAATAACCAAAGAGTTAATTAGGGTAAAAAATGACCGATTTGAAAAGCATTTAAAAGAAAACAATTATTCATTTGCTTATTTTGACCTTTTGAAGGCATACCTTCGATCAAAGCATTATTTGGGGATACATAAAAGTGAGCATAATGTCGTCAGGGAATTTGTAAACTTTATAAGGTCTGGTGATTTCACGAAAATTAATAAGATTATTTTTGATTTTAGCTCAACTATTGATCTTGCACTGTTAGCCATAAGGAAGCAACAGGATAGGCAAGAGTACAGAAATAATTATTATGAGCCAGGTGTAATTGGAATATATAAGGGGCAATACCCAGAGGATTGAATATTATGGATAAGCCACTGTTTCAGACAACAATTAACCAATTGACGCAAGCGCAGCATCTTCCATTGGGTGCTGGAGAATGGATGGAAGCGAAAGTTACTAAGAGGCTGGTGCAGTATCTCATAATTGCCAAAGGAGAGTTATGGATAAAAAAAAACAAGGATTTAGTAATCAACCATTTTGGGGCAGAATATCTCAATGAAAATTATGCAGTTATCATTCATGAGAAAGGCATACAATGGTTATCGCAGTACATAATGGAATATTCCAAACTTAAACAATTCCTGGATATGTACCAGCATAAGGCTGCCAAACCCAAAATTGCATTTGACCTTGTTAAGGACAAGAAGAATATTACCAGCACTGAAAAAGCTGGCTTGGCAGACAGTGGGATTGAGATTGTGCCACTGATGGATACATTTTATAGAATACAAGCAATTGTTTTTGAGGAAGTTGGAATATCAGAAGCACATTTGAATAATGCCTTCCAGCAGAATATTGACTTGAAGATTGAGAAGAAGGAGGATAAAAGTGACTTATGAAGATTTTGATAAATCGCAATTCGACAGCATAAAAGATAATAAGAACAATAGCAATAATGATAATTTCATATTTGATGAAGAAGAAACACAAATTAAGGAGAAAATAAAGAAACTGTCGAAAAGTCATGATTTAATTGACAAGGCGAGACTGTACCTTATTGCACAGATCGAATTGGGCAATCTCCCTAATAAAGAATTGAGAGAATTGTTAAGACAACTTGATGATGAATGGGATTTTGGCAATGAAAGTTATAAATACAGGATTGAAGCATATGTTGAGAAAAATTATCCTGAAATGAATAAGATTATTGGGGAATTTTTTAAAAAACAATGAGATTTAAGGAATTTAATAACAATACTGTATTCACAATCCTTAATGATTGGAATGCAATCAGCAGTTACACAATTCTATGTTTTGGTGCAAAAGGTTCAGGAAAAACAACATTGTGTGAATCAATTATCGGGGAATTTTTAAAACAAGGTGTTACTGTTATTGCAATTGGTGACCCTAAAAAACAAAACGAATTAGCATATGGGTTGTTTGAACCAACTGAGCCATACCATTTGAATGAATTAAGAAAAGTTGGCAAGCCAAAAGGAAAACTGCCATTGAAAATATATCATCCATTCACATTTAATCTGCCAAGAAATATAAAAATGTATCCAATGCAATATTATACAATTTCCATTAAATGCCTTTCAAGGGAAATATACAAATTTATTCTTGAAACTGTATTTGACAACTTGCATATCAGATATTTAGTTAATATTCTACCACAATTGAATGACAAGGATAATTTATGGGATTTATTGCATAAGATACAAAATATGCATATTGGAAAGAGAAAGGGTGATAAATTCCAGTATAATAAAAATTTGTTCAATGTTCTGCGATCAGAAGGAAAACATAAGAACATTGAAGAGCTTGCATCATATTTCATTGATTTTAAGACTAATTATTTCTTAAATTCTGATAAGCATCCTATGAATCTGGATATGCTCAAAATTTGCAATGATAATAAGCATGTGCATTTCTTTTCAACAACTTATGTTAATGATGCAAAAATGGAAGCACTGCTTGCAATGATACTCTTTGATATGATAATCCAAAATCAGCACCATATCAACAAGAAATTATTGATATACTTTCCTGAACTAAAAAACACATTCCCTTTAAAGGCAAAAGGTTTTTATTCCCAACTTGAAGACTATTTTGCAAAAAAACTTAATTTAATCAGAAGCAGTGGTATTGGGATAAGTTTTTTGGGTGATACGCAGACTATTTCTGATGTGAACGAGGCAATATCGCAAAATTTTGATATTGGATTAATAGGTCATGTGACATCACCAAAAGACCTGGCAAGTTTGAGCAAAATATTTAAGATTGATGTTTACACAATTCGGAATTTGTTATCGAGAAATAAAAAGGGGGAGTTTTCTGTGCTGGGTATTGAGGAAAACCAAACATTCAGGGCATTGATGCCAAGCCATATGCATTGTGAAGAAGAATATCAATTTTACAATATGTACAAAAAAATCATGCCAGAAAAAATGAACTATGAACACAGAGATATATATGAAGCTATAAGAAATGAGTTTAAGTCGTATGATGACAAAACAGAAAAGGATGTGATAAAGTTTCTGGATAAAATAAAAATGGAAAATGAAGCTAAAAAAGAAAAGAAAAATAGCAAGAAAGAAATCAAGATAAAAACTGATGAAATAGTTGAGAAGGCTAAAAAGAAAGTTAATGAAACAAAAGAAAAACTAAAGCAACTTGTTTATGAAGCCAAAGTAAAAGAAGATTTGAGTTTTAGGAAACTATCTCAGAAGTTTGGAATAAATAAAGTTACTGCTAAAAGATATTACTTGGAAATGAAAGAAATTAATGAAAACAAAAGGTATGATGACATTGATTGAAGATAATTATAAACGAAAAAATTTACCAAAGCATATTACCCAGGCAATTACTTATAGATATTGCAATACTTGTAACAAAATTAAAAAGTTTAGATATAATCTGAAAAAAAAACATTCAAGATGTTTGACTTGTAAAGGATTCAAATGTATTTCATTAATTCATGCTTACAATAAAAACTTAATAAGTAAAGAAGAATATGAAAAATACAAATATAGAACAGGGAGGTTAATTAAATGCTAGAAATATATTTTAAAAATATCAAGAAACAAAGCAATGGAAGTTTTTTGATTAATTTTCAGATTGAAACAGATAAATTTGATAAAGCAACTATGTTGAGCATTTTTGTTGAAAGGGAACTGAAGCATATCATTGAAAATCAGAAGAAGCTGAAAGAGTTTCTTGCTGTTCCAGCAGAAGTACAATAGTGGGCAGCAATGTCTCACCCAATACTTCCCCTCCCAGAATTTTTTGGCTACTATTATCTTAATAATTTTCTATATAGAGAATTATTACGCAAGAAGAACGGTAAAAAACTTTATAAATAGAGAAATTATGCATACGCATTATGACCATGTTGAACTACCAGAATATTATTTAACCCAATTCAACACCCATATTTATATTAAATTTATCGACGATAAATCATTAATTATCTGCTTCGGTATGTTGGTTTTGTTTGGGGTTCCTAACGAAACTGGCTACATCATGGCTACATAAAAAGATGACATTTCAGAATATTTTACCGACGTGGGAATATGCAAAAAAAGGGTGGTTACTAAGTGGTCATTTTTTGGCAAAGTGACCGGAAAGGAGGCAAAAATGAGATGGAATGTTGAACCAATTGGTAACCGAATGGTGCTTGTTAATGATATACACAAGCAGCCGATAGATGACTTCATACAATGTATAAGGGATGAGAATAAGAGGTTGAGCAAATATGAATGAATACAGCTATTGTCCGAACTGCATGATTATCACACCAGACAGCAAAATAGATAATTCAACATATTGTGGCTATTGTGGGTGCTTAAAGAATGGGTAGGACATTCGGTGCGGTTGATAAAAAACCCAGGAAAAGAAAGCATAAGCATAGGAAAAGATATAGTGAAAATTACAAGAAATACAAGCCGAAAGAGGTTAATAGGGATGTTCTAAAACTCTACATTTGGAAGGTTGAGCCAATGTCAAAAAGTGGGCTTCATAACTGGAAAGCTAGGCTTAGAATAAGGGCAAAGCCAGTAGTTTACAAGCCATATCTTAGGGTTGATGTTAATGTAAGTGAGATTAAAAACAACAAAATGATGGGTGAATGGGCTATTAGAAAGATTGCTAATGAGGGCAAATATCAAATAAGGGCATGGGGTCATGCGACCAATAAATACAAATGTTCTGCTAGAAAAATAGCAACAGTAACCCTAAAACAATCTCCTGAAGGTCTTAGGGCATCTGTTGAACCTCACACAAGATTAAAAAGGTATAGGTGGTTTTACGTTGAAAATTAAATGCTCAAACTGTGGGAAAGTTACTAATTACTTAAAAAGTGAATATGAAGGCAGAGAGTTTACATTCTGCAAACACTGTAATAGACCATTAAGCATTTGCAGGTGGTTATTATGAGAGAGCCGGTTATAACATATGCTAGGAAAAGCCCAGATGATAATTTAAGCACTGAACAATCTATAGCGAACCAAGATAAGCTGTTTGATAGGAAATCAGAAGAAAAGAAATGGAAAATAGAAAAAAGATTCTATGATCTTAACATAAGCGGTTCTGATAGGAATAGGAAAGGGTTAAAGCAGTGTATTGAATATGTCAAATTTCATGGTATTAAAATCATTATGGTTAAGGATCAATCGAGATTTATGAGAGATTCAAGTTTTTTTATGGATACTATCAAAAACTTGGCTTCTGAAGGTATTTTAGTATATAGCTGTAAAAAGGATGATTATCTAAACATTAAAGATTTAGGCACTAGGATAATGGCTAATGTTGATGAGCAGAAAATATATGATGGACAGAAAGATGCTGAATTAACAATGGAAAGGTTAAAAAGTGAGAACAAACCAATTGGCAGGTGGGCTTTTGGATATAAACCTATCAAAAAGAAATACACTGATAAACATGGCAAATCTAAAATAAAGGTCGTAGGACTCAAAATAAACCCCAAAAAAGCTGATATTGTAAGAAAGGTAATAGAACACCATAAATCAAAAAAACCCCTTAAATCGTTCTTAAAATGCCTTAGAATCAATAAATCACTCTATTATCGGATAATTAAGTCATATAATCAAGGAATTTATCATGGATATGTCGTCTATTTCAAAAAAGTCAAGAATGCTGATGGGTTCATAGTAAGGAAAGATCAAGTCAAGTATAAAGGAAATTTTGAGCCCATATTTAAGGAAGGGGATGATTCCGATCAATAACTCAAAAATCTTAGTTATCACATACATAGCTTTGTTGTTAGCATTCTTTTTTCTAGGTTCACTGCTTGGTAATGAGTTATTTATGGGTATGCAGACATTGAAATCTGATGTCCATACCTGTGAGGGTATTAACATCTTTTATTCAAATGTTTCCTTTTGGACTGATGAGTCAATAATGCATAAAGTGTATGAAAATTGCTACAATAATAATAACAATTTAATGTATGAAGTTGTTAATCTATATGAGCCCATTGATCTTTTATCATGCGAAAATAAGTCAATAGATTGTGAGGATTATGCTCACATGGTGAGATGTTTAGCACAGAAATATGATATTAAATGCAGGTTTTACATTGAAACAAGATCTTTCTCTGTTGGTCATGCAGGGACAGAATGTTTTATTGATAATGAATGGTTTGAAGTGAGCTAATCTTTTATAATTGTTTTGTTGCCCCCATTTATTGCTTTAGAAATAGCTTTTTTATCCTGTTTCACTAAAGCCTTAATTGGGTCTGTGCCAGATTTATAAGAACCAGAATTACCTTGATTAGCAAAAAACCATTTTCGTTATGCTTCTGATTTAAAAGGCAACCGAAGTCACCTTTTCTTTTTTGCTTTTCTCTTTGTTTTTCTTTTTGCTTTTTTCCTTTTCTTTGGCATTTATATCAACCTCTGATATTTTTTTTAATTTGTTCCTAATGTTCTGCGAAGTTGTTTTTTCGCAGTACCAATTTTAAGTTTTCCTGTAAACATATTTAACATAAACAAGAGAAATGCAAAAATTAAAACAGCGACACGACTGTCTAAGAATCCATTTTGAATATCATAGATAGTATCCCACGTCGCTTGAACAATTATAAGGGCAGTTAGTGCAAAACTTCCAGCCTCGGTAGCCACTGGGTATTTTATACCACTCAGTAAACCAAGAGTAATACCTATGGCTATAAGCACACCCATGATGTAATAATTAGCATTGATAAGATTTAATCTTACTATACCACTGTATATGGAAAATCCAAGCAATCCTAAAGTAAGAACCCCAACTACTATACTGCCAAATATTATTTTCTTTTTCATAATTTGAACACCTTATGCAATATTAAATCAGCCCCAACAAGCACAATAGATATGAACACTGTTATGAATGCTAATTGTCTCCAGAACCCAACAATACCCATTATGGCTATTAGCCAATTTACAGCGAAAAAACTGAAAACAAGCAAAATTATCAGTATGATATAATGTACTGCTTCTAATCCATATTTCTTTTTAATCCTGATCACCCCTTGAATATCGGTATTATATCCCTTGCACTGGCTAAATCCAAAATTATTGATATGCCTATAATAACAGAACCTAGCACTATTATCCAGATTTGATATTTTCTGTCTATTTCACCTAATAACCTATACACCATGAAGAATGTTAGGAAAGATACAATAATCAGAAAATATTTCAATATCTGCTTGAATATTAGCTTGTTTCTTCTGTTTTTTTTAGCCATTGTTACAACTTGCTCCAGTCCAACTCTATTCCCAATTATAGCCTATTGTTTCACATACATCCCTTACACTTTGCTTAGGCATTTCCTAGTATTCTCCACGCTTCTATGCCAGAAGGTGCTTTTGCCACTGCAAATTTCCTTCCATTCTTCACCCTAATCTCGTAGTTGTCTGTTGTAAACTTCTTCTTTGCTTTGACATCATAAAAACTTAATTCTTCCATATTACATCACCATTACACCGCTTTTTATTTTCCCTATTTAAATAATTTTCTATCAGTATCTAGCCCCATCTAACACAGTATTTATATAGGTGTACCATTTAGTATTAACTATGGACTTATTAATCCTGACAAAACAAGACCTGCAAATATTGACTGAAAAAGGAATAATATTTGCTGACACTGATTTAAAGGATAGAAAGATAAAGGTGGTTTACATTGACTAGGCAAAAACAGATCAACAAAATGCTTTCAAAGATAAAAAGCAAAAGAAATGTTTACTCAACATATGGAAGGATTGTGAAAATAACTGCTGGAACTTTGGCTTTAATTATTGCTACTTTGCCATTATGCACAGCATGGTTATATCCCCTTGTGCCATTTTTGAGCAAATATGAGATCGTGAGGGTTTCAATATGAAGCCTACTTTTTTAATTTATTTGTGGGTAATACTGGCATTTACTACATTTATTTTGTATCTGAGAGGTAATTTTGAAGTTAATGAAACTTCTGAAATTGTAATAGGTTTTTTGTTTGGTGCTTTGTATGTTTTTAGCTATTATAAAATAAGAGGTTTTGAATTTGAACAGCATGAACTCTGAGAAATGGAATAATTCCAGTCCAGAAGAAAGAAGAAGGATGTTTAAGGATTATATACAATTAAGGGGGTGGGATAATGATTAGAATAGCAACTAAATGTGAAAATAAACTACAGGATGAAATTGATTACATAAGTTATGAGGTGGGAAAATGTACCCAGACGAAAAAACAGTAGAGATTAGATTAAAACATATAGAACAAGAACTGCCTGTTTTAATCAAAGAAAAGGAAAGTTTAGATAGAAATATTGAGCTTCTTGAAGAAGAGAAAAAACTAATAATGCAACTGAACCATGTCAGAAACCTTGAAAAGAATAAGTGATGGAATTTACCTTGTCAATGGCTCAAATGGCAATAAATACAATGTTGATACTTATTTAGATTTCTGTGAATGCAAAAGCCATTACTTCAACAGAATCAAAGCATTTAAAAATAGTGAATATCCTAAAGACTGTAAACACTTAAAAATGTGCAAACAATATGAAAAGGATAAAGATTTGCAGAAGCTCACACAAACTTGAATGCCCAATGGATAGATATGTATCAGTAAGGGAGTGTATTACCTGTCCTCATTGCTCTTCTATCGTGCCTAACGAAGCTGTATTATGCAAGAAAGGTCATAAGAATGATATAATCATTAAAAGACCACCCTATGCAAAACGTAGAAAAACCAATAAAGCCACAGATGCACCCAACATCATACTAAGCATAAATAAGCCAAATAATGCTTTCCGATAATTATCATTAATTACTTTTACTTGCTCCTGCATCTTTCTCTCCCTCCTTTAATATATTAAACTTTAAAATCTCCTTTATTAACTTTTTCTTGGCTAACAACTCACCCTTGGTTATGCCAAGCCTTGTTGTTTCCCTCATAAGGGTTTCAAGAGCCTCATCCCCAGCAGATATATTTGAACCATAAACTTTTTGTATGTATGCTAATTGACCTTCTTTTGAAAGCCAATTGCCTAACTCTGTGTCCCTTAAATGTTCTGGTATATCTGCTGGATTTCGGCTCAATACATATAGCCTCTCTCTTCTGGTAGAGCCTGAGCCTTTCGGCATTCTCTTAATCATCTCATTTGCCACTATGAAAGTTTGGGGTTCTGGATCATCAATATCTTCCCCCTGTTCCCTATCAGTTGGGTAGAATGTTATCCTGTGTGTTTTATTTGGACATGGCTCTTCTTTAATGACATAACCCATTGAATAGCCATTTGTGAACTGGGTTTTTGTTGTGCAGTCTATTATTGCAGCATTCTCCCTTAAATCAATCTTTCTTAATTTACTATTGAATTTTATATAGACTATTATGGTTGCAACTGTCAAAATCACTCCAAAAATTGTAATTAAAGTTGGCAGAACCCAGCCCAATCATACCACCCGAATACACATATCAATTATGTCTTGATCTGTTAGATAGTTCATGAGCCAGTCCCTTAACTCGTTCTTTCTCTCAAATTCTTTGTATCCTGCCATGCCTTTAATTGTCACTAGGTATCTTACCACTTTTTTTAACCTTCTTTATCCCCAGATATTTTCTTAAACCATTCAATTTTGCTTTTTGATCTTTCAGTTCCTTGTTCAGTTCCTTTATCTTGGATTCCAACTCTTTCATTTCCTTTTTTACTTCTTCTTCGATTGCCATCTTTTTACCTCCTTATTCTAAATCAACCCATCCACAATTCTGGCATTTTCTTGATGCCAAATCAAATTCCCACCTTCCACACATCCTACAATAGCCAGGATTATCCATCCTTACCATACCTCATTCCATAATTTCAAATATTCTTTTTTTAATGCTGTGTATTTGTTCAAAAGTTCCTTTTTTTCTTTTTCCTGTTTGTCAAGATGGTTTCTTAATATATCGTTGTGTTTTTCAATTTCCCTATATTTTTCTTCAAGATTAGATGCCACTTTTCAACTCCTCCTGTTTTTTCTCTTCCTCTTCCTTTTTCTTTTGTTCGCTTATTCTTTTTGTTGTTATTTTTGTGACTGGTCTGCCAAACTCGTCAGAACTTATTGTCTTTTCTTCCTTTATTTCTGTCTCTGGGTTTACTGCCATAAGCCTTAAAACATCTTTAAGTTTTTCATCTGTCGCATCCATTAAATAGCTGAACACAAGCCTTTTTTTTGTTGAATCCTTTAGATTAACTAAAAAATCTATCTTCATGTTTGTCTCTGTGCCTTTTCCCCATAAATGGTGGATAGGTGTTCTTTCTGTGCCTGGCTGACCAACATTACATATCCTTTCACCCTCTACTATGAAATTGTCTGGATTGTATTTGTCAAATTTTACTTCATAAACTGCCCTCTCTTTGGAGTCTTTTGAGTCTATGCCTTTTACTTTTTCCTCTGTCTGTGATATCCGTATAAACAAATAAACTAACCCAACAATTGCCCCGATTATTAATTCAACTATCAAAAAACCGAAAAACCACCACCATGTAGAAGGTGGATCAAGGATTAACCTTGTTACAATTAGTACAAAAATCAATGGTAATAAGGCTATGCATAATATGATTATTAAGATTGTCAATGGTTTGAACTTCAACTTAAAATCCCCTCATTTTCTTGGTTCTATACTTTGTAATGGTATAACCTATTATGATTATTGAGCATATTGTCCCACCAAACAACAAAATCAGCCAAAATGCCAGATTGCTTGAATCCTTCTGGTTTTCCAGTTCTATCTGTTTGGCTTTTATATCCTCTAATTCTTGTTTTATTAAAGGCAATTCATTGCTTATTGAATTTAAGACTTTCTTTATCTCATTATTCAATGTCTCAACTGAACTGAAAACCTCACCCTGCCTCCGTATCATAGCATATGCCTCTTTTTGTGTAATATTTATGGGAATTTCTGGGTCTCTGTAGATTATCTGGGGTTGGGTTGATTGAGATAGTGTATTATTGCAAATAAGTGTATTAGGGTTTGCCTGGCAGTATTTCATATAAAATGCTAAAAAACCTTCCTGGCTTCCCAAATCCTCTAAAACCTTAGAATAAGGCACAAAAACAGCCAATTTCTTAGTAAGGGTGTTTGTATTGCTTGACTTAATTTCCAGGCTAATATTGTGGGTTCTGTTAGTTTCAGAGGTCTCAAAGATTAGGGGGCTTATATCATACACAACAAATACATTCTTCCCTGCATCAAGATCGAAGTTGTTTTTTTGGAATTTTGCCCAGTTTGGGGTGCTTTTTAAACTAATATCCTCTGCTATGAAATTGCCATTGTTCCTTATTTCCAATATGCCCTGGGCAGTGTCATTTATCCCTATTGTATATGAGTTTATATTGTTTATTACCTCTAAAGTAGTGTTTTCTAAGTATGCTGTGACTTTTACTGCCCAATTAACATTTAAGTCTGGGTTTTGAACTAACTGCCCCTGCGTATCATTCACTACGCTTATTTCCCCACCATGAAAAAGTGTTAAATCCTGATAATTTATAGTGCCTAATTCACTAAATACTTTTTCAAATGTCTGATTAGGGGATAAGGGAGTGTCAAAGCTAGAGCTTGTTACTGTCCTTGTGATTGTATCGTTGTTTGTCCATATTACCTTATCACCTTTCCTTATTGTCAGAAATGAGGGAACAAAACCATCACTTGTTATATAAACATTGTGTAAATCCTCCTGAATAGGTAAATCTACCTCATATTTATAGCTTACTTCAGCATTATAATTGAAAGTCCCAGTATCATTTCTAAGGATTGTATAGTTTATTATCCTTTCCTCACCTTTTTCCAAGTCAATATAAGGGAACGTGAAACCAGGCAACCCTTTTATTTTAATGTCATATAACTTGAAATTGTAAGTGTTCTTAATTAAAAAATTCTGGGTTGATTCATGGTAGGTTTTTACTGTGATCTGATAATTTGAAGGGAGTATTAACTCAGCAAATGCTATCGGAAGCAATAATACAAAAATTAAAATCAATAGTTTTTTAGCCATCTATTCTTACCATATCAATCCAATACCTATCAATCCCACTACAACTTCCCCACCTATCAAAGGTATGATTACTCCTTCACCATAACTAACACCATAAATCCAGCAAACCCCATTTACAAGAGCTAAAGCACCCAATAGGCTTACACCAATCAATTTCTTCATTCCATTATTTTCATTATAATCTTCTTCCTCTGACATTTTCTAACCTCCTTTTAACCATCTTGGTATTTCAATATCTGATGTATGGATTTTGCCTTTGTTTCGTCTGTTCCAGTTCCCTATTTCCTTACCATACAAATATCGCCGATATGTGCCTAAAAATGGCATTTCACTCTCTTTCTCCATTATGTCTTTAATCTCCTTTTGATTCAAAATTATCACCTTTCACATCATTGATTATTAACGATCTAACATATTCAGAAGTATCGACACCTAGACTTTTTGCTTTTATTTCTATTCTTTTATACAATCCATCTTTAATACTGAAATTTAATTGAGCCAATATAGGTAAAATGTAGTAAACATATAGTATTTAAACAATCTTATTCTACAATATCTATATTCTATTATAATAATCACAGAAATAGCACTCAACTTCAAAAGAATCCCAATGTTTTGAGTTCAAAGGGTCTCTGTCCAATATTTTCCCAGTTACTATGTCACGATATGGTTTCATAAAAACATACTAATTTAATTACTTGTATTTAAAGTTTTTTAAAGTAATCGATCCATCTGATGAAGAATGGCTTACGCATCTCTATTGATTCTTTGCGATATTCCTGGATTAGTGCCAAATGAGATTTTATTTGTTCTTGCAATGCCATCAATACTTCTTTATTCTCATTGAATAAATTATTTTGGCTTTCTGCAAGGTTTTGTGTTGATTCTATAAGTTTCAAAAGTGCGTTTTTTAACTCAGTATTGTTTGTTTCATTACTGGAATTTAACTTATTTATCTCTACTGCTATCTCAGGATATATTTTTTCAACAGCCCGATTACTGACATAATTCTTTATTGCAGCAGTACTCAGAAATTCTGCTTTATGTTTGTAGACTTTTTTTACATAAGTGTCATTGATTATTAATTCAGAAGGTATTTTATCTAAATAATCATCACCATGTATGCCATGTTCGCACCTATGCGATCTTGTTTCCCTGAAATTGCTAAACCCACCATGAAGTTCCATGAAAATCTTTAATGCCTTTACTGAGCCTTCTTTTAGATTATCCATTACCTCATCTATCCGCTTGTCTACCTCATCTACGGTTGATGCTGTTATTTTTCTCCATTGTTTATTATGGGACTTGTTGATTACTTCTACCTGGTTTTTCTTTACCCTTATCTGGCAATTTATGAAATTGTCATACTTATGCTCAGAATCATAGTTTAAAGCTGTATATGTGTAGGCTGTATTAAACATAGGAACCATGCTTTTGTATTTTTGCAGGGTATGGTTAGTAGGCTTTTTTGGGTTAAAAGTTGTCTTGTCAAAGTCAAAATATAGACGGTGGTTGTGTGGTTGCCATAAAAATACTACTTCTAAGTTACTATCCCCAGAACCAACCATCCTATGGTTAGATTGAGGTTCATTTAGAAAACTGCCTTTTCCATGCTTTTTCTCATATGCTTCCTTGAAAATAGGCAGAACTTGCTTCTTTACATGATCTTCTTCTTTTGACATTTTAGTTTTCCATAGGAAATGAAGGGGTCTCTCCCCCATGATATTTAATTATTTTATCCCTATACATAAACTTTTAAGGCATATTTCATGTTGATTAACTTTCTGTTTAAGTTCATAGATTTGGTCTTTCAATAGCCAGATTTCCTGGACAAGGTCTACTTCGTTTACTGTCTTGTTTACTGGGACATAATCAATCACTTCCTGTGTTATGTTGTCTCCGTTAATGTCCTCGAATCTGCCTGTTTTAATAGGCACATAATCTCTATATGTGCGATTGACATAACCAAACATTTTAGTGTGGTCTAATGTGCCTATGGCTGTTAAGTATGTTCTTGGGTCATCTGCCCAATCCAATGCTGTTTGTTTGTTATCTTTATTAAGCCTGTCTGTATTATATGGCTTAGAATGTATGCTATATCCTGCTGCACTGATGTCGCCTGCAAAATAACCATCTCCATTAGAATTAATTTCCGATACAATCACATTATCAGAATCTCTTATCTCAGAACTATAACTTCCTGCATTGTCACCCAAATCAACCCTAAAATCGCCAGCTGATTCTACCCAAACCTTCTTCCCTGCTGTAGCTGTCTGGAGTTGCAAATCTTTAGATGATGCATATAATCTGCCTCTACCCGCTGAACTAATATGAAATTGAAAATTTGAAGTTGATTGGTCATCATAACCGTAAAATGATATGCCTTTGCTGTCCCCACCTTGATATATTTTGACTGCTTCGCCAGTTCCCCCTTGTATTGTTAGTGCCTGGTTAGCTACTGATGCTGTCCCTATACCGGCATTACCACCTATATTCAAATTCCCTGAAGTTGTAAAATTCCCATACTCACCTTCACTATTCCTATGCCATGAGTATGGATCAACTTCTTCACCGCTTGGAGTACCATAGCCATCTGAAATAGCGATCCAATCTATGTAATAATGATTGTTTGTGTTGCCATTTGATGCTTTATATATCCTCATTTGAACTACATTATCCTTAATATGGTTAGTACTGTCAAAAACTGGTTGAACTATTGTAGCGAAACCTTCTGTTTCTGATACATAAGGATATTCTTCCCAAACCCCCTCTGTATAATCATAAACTTGAATAATAGGATAATCCCCAGATAAACTGCTTGTCCTGTATCTCATTATGCCTTGATTAAAATCTTCAACACCTGTAAAGTTCATTCTAATATCTAATCCAGGAGAACCAGCTTCTTCAGTAATGTTTAATGTTACACCATCATAATTACCATCTTTATGTTGTGTATCAGCTAATTGACCTTCAATTGTACCCACTACAGAATTTGATTGGGTCAAATTGTAATATACAGTTTCTAACATCGATTCATTAAAAATCAAAACATATCCATTAAAATTTGTCCATTGATCATTAGATGTCCAGTTGAACTTACCTCGAAATTCAGCATTGGTATTATTTGCTATGACATTACCATTACTGTCAATATATACATTTCCATCATTGTAAGCATTTGTGCCGTCAGCCATTCTTATAATGTTTATATCATCATCCAAGTATAACATCCCTGTTGCACCACCAGCACCAAGTATTGCTGTTCCGCTTCCTGCCGACACTTGCCCACTTGCGTCAATCTCGTTTATTGTCATATTTGATGAACTGTAAATGTTTCCATCGAATGAAGCATTGCCACCCACATGGAGTTTAGATTCTGGTGGAAGTGATTGACCCCTTCCAATACCGAATCGGCTGTTAGTGTTGTCATAATATAATGCTTCGTCATCACCGACCACAAAATTGCTGCTGCTGACAAATAATACGTCACCTTCAGCAACACCTGTTATAAAGAAATCTCCTTGAATTTGTGTTTCTCCATAACATATCAAAGCGGTTGAACCGTCTGCACCATAACAATAATTACTACCATCATCCCAATATGCTCCTGCTCCTGAATCTGCATCTCCCAATGTGCCAATATACGAACCAGATTCGCAACTTATACCAATATCTGCTGCACCAACTGTACATTTCCCACCACTGGATCCGGTGAACACAGCTCCATTGTTATCATTAACAAGCATAGCACTAACTGTATTTCCTGAATTTGTTATATTTAACCCTGTAGTTGAACTCATCATCTCGATTGTTGTTGTACCATCAGTAGATTCCCAACCCATGGGAGTGTTTTCATTCCCAATCGTAATAATCATACCAGCCCCACTGAACTCAAGACCATTTTGATCTTTATCATTCCCAATCTTCACAACTTGTGTCTGACCTGCTTGAATCCATCCAGTGGTTGTCAAATTTTGGTCTGTTGTACTGCCTCTATCGCAAACATCATCTAAATCCTGTAGATATATACTGTCCAATTCAGAGGTTGCATTTACAACATTACCATCTTTATATATGGTTGTTGCATTCGCTGTTGATGCATTTAGGGTATCTGCATGAAGAAAGTCAAACCATCCAAATGCTACTCTGCTTATTGCTGATCCTATTGAACTGAAAAAACCATAGTCAGTAGAGATATTACCAGTCGTAGTGATATTTACATCCACTGATAATGAATTTGATGTGTTCCAGTAGTATGTTCTATCATTGCTCCAATTACCAAGCGAATCAATATATGCATATATAGCAGTGTAATTATTATTTGCAGTATTAAATATATATGTTACATTGCTGTTTAGGCTTGAGATCAATGTATAATTTGAAATATTTAAATTGCTTAAATTGTTCAAAAGGATTAAATCAATTCTGGTTTTGTTGTATGTAAATTCACTGACATTGCTCTCATTCCATAGATTTAAATCATTCTGGAATAAGGAGATCAATAGTTCTTGAGGAATATCATAATCATCCCAAAAGTCACTTCTTACACTAAAACCACCAGCATTATTTGGCTGCACTATGCTTTGTATTATCTCGCTGTTTGTCTCAGATGAATGAATTTTACCCGATATATCAAAGAAATACCAACCACCTATCCCTAATATCACCAATATGAATAGTACACCCACAAATAAGATTAAATTTACTACAAAATTCTCTGAATTTGCCATTCTTATTAATAATGAATTAAGTTATATATAAAATTTTAGGTTGGCTAACACACCTTACAAACAAAACCAACCACATTTTAAGCACCCTTCCCCCTCAAAATACATCATATGGCAATAGGGACATTGGTTGTTGTGCGTAATCGGGATAATAATATTACTTTAAACCCCACTCTTCCAATTTTTTGTTATTTATTGCGGCATTAGGTATTGAGGATTTATAACCTCCTTTTTCATAATCGAGTGTTGGGACTTCATGGGCTATTCTTAAATTTTCAATAGCAAATTTCCAATAACTCTTTTTTAATTCAATCCCTATAAATTTTCTTTTCATTTGAATTGCTACAAATCCCTCACTGCCAATTCCAGCGAAAGGAGATAGTACAACATCACCTTCTTTTGACCATAACCGTAAACATCTGTATATCACATCCAATTGTAATGGGCATATGTGTCTTTCATCTTCATTTTCTGTGGCAAATTTGCCATTTAATGTATTGCTTTGTCTTATATCCATCCAACAGGGGGAGGCATAATGTTGCCACAAATCAACTGGGAACTCCTCAGCAGTATGAGTTATAGGATTAGCATTCTCCCCTGGTTTGCGAAAAGTTACTACATAATCAGGTATTCCTTGCCGACACATTGAAGAATCTTTTTTTAATTGTTTCCATAATAATCCTAATGCTTTTGTTCTTTGCATTGCTAGGACTGGGTCTTTCCATATAACAGCTTCAGAATGATAAATAAATCCTTCCTCTTGAAATGATTTAATAATATCTCCTCTGAAATCTCTAATCCCAATATAACCATCTCTAGCTTTACTAATTGGTAAATTCATACAATGAACAGATATATTTCTGCCTGACCTCAATATCCTAAATAAATCCTTAATTAAAAATTTAAAATGCTTCCAAAACTCATCATATGTTTTACTGTTCCCCATATCTCTATTGCTGTTTGAATAAGTATATAATGAGGCAAAGGGAGGGCTAAATATTGAATAATCAATAGATTCATCTTTTAATTTTTTGCATACTTCAACACAGTCACCAAGATACATTTCCCAATCTCCATTTTGTTCCTTATCTGTTTCATAATTAACTTTTTCCCTTTCCATTGATAGCACCTTCCTTTTTTGAAATTCTGACATATGAATAACTAACTCTTTAGACATTTGCTCAGCCTGTTCCTCTTTTCTTTTTATATTCTTTAATACAGCACCCTCTCTAGCATGAGCAATAAAGTATACATTAACATTTCTTTTCTGACCAAACCTCCAACATCGCCTTATACTCTGATATATTTGCTCATATGAATCTGATAAACCAACAAAAGCCATCTGATTGCAATGCTGCCAATTCATGCCAAACCCAGCTATTCTTGGTTTTGTAATCAAAACTCTTACTTTCCCAGTTGTAAAGTCCATAATTCTATCATGTTTTTCATCAATGGAATCAGACCCCTTAACTTCAACAGAATCTTTTATTAGCTGTGACAACATATGGCTTTCATCATTTCTATGACACCAAACAATAAATGATTCTTTACTATTATTCACAATCTCTACACACTTATTAACTCTCTCTTGAACAGTTACTCTTTTCGCTTCATGACGATCTATTAATCCCTTCCCCTGATGAGTAAAGGCATTGCCTATCCTAATATGTTCTATATTTAAATCTGGTAAATTATATCCTTCATCACTATACCCAATATCAGAAGGTCTTTTAATATACACACACCACGTACTCATCCATTCCCAGAATTTAGATTTTCCATGCCCTTTTATTCTCCATTTGCTTGTTTCCCCTGAATCATGAATGAAAAACATACTTAGCATTTCTATCGTAGTCATTATACCTAAAAATTCAGCTTGTGATCCCAATTCCATAAAGTCATTTGGACTTGGTGTTGCTGTGCATGATAGTTTATAAGGGGTCTTATTAGTCAATGATAATATTTTATTCCTAGTCTTAGAATCTTGATGTTTCAATATGGATGATTCATCAAGTACAATACCAATAATTGTATTGTCATCTAGTTTATCTTTAAAATAATCTATCATTTCATAATTAGTGATCATTATTTTGTCATTTGTATATTTTCTGACGTATTTTACTTCAATATTTAGTTTTTTGGCTTCGCTTACTGTCTGCTCTGCCACACATAATGGAGCAACAATTAAAACTTGCTTATTCTCCTTCTTAACTATTGCATCAGCCCATGCTACTTGCATCATAGTTTTTCCCAACCCTGTATCCGCGAAAATAGCAGCTCTGCCCCTCTTAATAGCCCATTTCGTAATAGCTTTTTGAAAATCGAATAGTTTATCTGGAAGATTACTGCATTCAAATCCAGAAATCACATCCTGAAATTCTTTTTTTTTTAAAAATTGGTTATAGTTCTCTTTCATATATATTCACCTTTCTTCCCCAATTTAACACCACAAATATCCCCTCCAGTATGTTCACAATAGCATTTTGCACAACAGTATCTTTGGTTAGGGTCTACTTCACGACCACAGTTAAGACATTTTCTCATAGTGTGTTATAACCTCGATCATATTTTTTCTTTGATAACTGTTTGCTATCCTGCATTTGTCATTTAAATACTTTATTACCCTGTTCATTTGGTTTGATGTCAGACATTCTGGGTCGTGCTTTTTACCTTCTGGATTATACCGCCAGACTGTGCATTTTTTTCCAAACTCTCCAACCCTTTTCCTGTTTGTTGGTTCTATCAATCCTTCCTCGATTAAATCCCCCCTTCTTGCACTTACCCAGTTTCTCTCGTCTATCTTTAGACCATACTGCTGTTCTATCCTGTTTTTTATATCCCAGTCTGTGGCTTCTTTTAGATTCCTAAATGCACCCAAAACCATCATTCTTTGCGATTCTTCTTTCACTTCCATTGTGTCTAAATTTAGTATGTTTAATCTAGGCATTTTCTTAATAACTCCTTGTTATCATTAAATATCTTTTTTGTTGTTATCACTGTCAATCTTACAGGGTAACTGGATTCTTTTTCTATGATTGATTTTGAACTTTCACTTTTCACTATCTCGATGGCTTGATTCCAATCTAAAACAAAAAAGTCAGATCGTTTTTTGCCTTTGAATATTGCTTCTGTGTAAAAATCAAGATTAGTATTTGACAATTCCCAGGCTATTAAACATTTCCCTAAAAAATGTTCAAATGTCTCATTCTTTCCAAATTTTATGACATTCTCTTTAAAGTTAAATGACCTATCCAACACATCTAACCTATTGTAGTGCTTCTTTTTTATCATCTTCCATCCTATTGTCTTTTTGGCATTAACATCAATTTCAAGCTTGAACTGCCAAATTGCAATGCTGCCAATTTTGCTCGTTGATATATTTTTTTTGTGTTCATTTTGACCTCTTTTTTTTAAAGAAGGTTAAAGGGGTAAGCTGCAACCCCTATAACCTTCAGATGATGGATGAAATATTAAGCTGTTAAAATCTTGTAAAAATCATCAGTGACTTTTTTAATTTCTGACAACTCAATCTTCCCTGCAACGCACAAGTCTTTCGCATAACTAAGACAATAACTCAACAAATCCCTGTCTCTCTTCAGACCTTTTTTTGGTTGAGAATCCACTAATTTTACTTGGGTGTAATTGTCCCCATCCATCTTTAATTTCACTTCTTGACCTTTCCATGCCTTGATTTGATCTAAATCCCCCATAATTGTTTCTTTTGCCCCTTTTGATACGTTAATCCAATCATCTTTTTCTCCAACTTTCAGCCCACCAAACTTACTTACTGCTTTTAATGTTCCTTGCATTTTTATCATCCCTCAAATCCTTTATTATCAAATTTTCAATAGCTTGACTCAATGTTATTGTCCTCGGTATTGTTTCTTTCCATTTATTCCAGACTTTTTCTTCGATTTCCAGTGTTATTGGCTTAATTTTAACCATCTTTAGTACCTCACAATGTTTAACTACATATTACAATGTATAACTACTATATAAAGTAATCGGTTATTTAGAATATATTTAGATACTATTTCAAAGTGAGCTGTAAAGTAAACGAGACCTAAGCTAGAGCCTTTAAATAGTTATTTTTGGGTTCAAATAATTTAATCTAATTTAATGCCCCACATAATCTAAATTTATGATATTACCACCAGCCTTTTATTCTTCCAATCACAATTACAAAGAATATTATAATCAATATAACAGCACTTACTGGCAGACCTATCGCTAAAGCAATTCTTTCAATAGTATTTTTAGATTTTTTTTTCGCCATGATAATCACTTAAAAATAAATGCACCCAAAACCATCATTCTTTGCGATTCTTCTTTCACTTCCATTGTGTCTAAATTTAGTATGTTTAATCTAGGCATTTTCTTAATAACTCCTTGTTATCATTAAATATCTTTTTTGTTGTT
>Ga0190344_1000293_pt1 | contig 27652 bp, 29 predicted proteins | sample 48721323_MG_FD_161662 | JGI IMG/M metagenome (GOLD analysis project Ga0190344, IMG submission 161662) | Hydrothermal vent microbial mat bacterial communities from Southern Trench, Guaymas Basin, Mexico - 4872-13-2-3_MG | ecosystem: Environmental > Aquatic > Marine > Hydrothermal vents >... | reverse complement strand
TTAACGGCAGCCTTGGTGAGGTTTACGCCGACACCAGCAACGGCTCAATTAAGCTTAATGGCAGCCCCGGTGAGGTTTATGCTGACACCAGCAACGGGTGGATTAACCTCGATATCAGCGGAGACCCCATCGGCGCGATTACCGCCGACAGCTCCAACGGCAAGATTACCGTAACGATGAGTGGTTACCAGCACGACCCGGTTGTTCTCTCTACCTCCAACGGTGCCATTGAGCTGCACGCTGGTCCCGGATTCGCTGCCGATACCGAACTGGACACCAGCAACGGCGCGATCGAGGTCTTCTTGAGCGACCTTCCCGCAGGGCTGGCGATCGATGCCACTGCATCCTCCGGCAAAGCCTCCACCAACCTTCCCGGTGTAAGCGTGTATAATGAGTACGGCTCCGGCTCGATTGAGCGCGATGGCGACGGTCCCACCATCACCGCCGACACCAGCAACGGTTCCGTCAGCATTACTGCCACGAAGATAGAGTAGGCAACGCGGCGCGCTACACGACTAACCTCAAAACGCCCCGATTGGGGCGTTTTGATTTGCCATATTGGATGGAGGACTAAAGCAATCCCCGCTCGTGCAGATCCTCCGCCGTCTTCTTCAAACTGTCTGGATCGCCCACGTTGAGGACTTTAATCTCCTTAGCGCAGCGTTTCATCAGTCCTGCCGCAACCCGTCCGTGACCAAACTCCACCGCCAGCTCAACCCCTGCGTCTGCCAGGTAGCGGGCATCGGCCAGCCAGTTCACCGGCTCGGAGACCTGGCGAGACAGAGTCTCCTGAATAGCTGCCTCGTCGGCGGCAGGCTTGCCACTGACGTTAGTAACCACCGGGAAGGCGGCTTCGTGGAGCTTAACCGACTTCAGCTCCTCACGCAGTCCCTCACCGGCGGAGGTAATCAGCGAGGTGTGGAAGGGACCGCTGACGGTCAGAACCACGGCGCGCTTGGCTCCCGCCTCTTTGGCGATCTCGGCGAACCTGTCCAGAGCGGGCTTTTCACCAGCAACTACGATCTGTGTCGGTGCGTTGATGGTGGCAAGCTCCACCCGTCCCAGCTCGGTAACCTGGGGGATTAGCTCCCGAATCTTTTCCTCGTTGAGACCAATGATCGCCGCCATCGTGCCGGGATTGACCTTCGAGGCATCGCGAATCAGCTCGCCCCGCTTGCGTACCAGGCGCAGTCCGTCCTCGAAGTCGAGAACCCCGCTGGCGGCGTAGGCACTGTACTCACCGAGGGAGTGTCCGGCGGAGAGACTCCAGGGAATCTTGCCCTCCGTGGCAATGCCGAAGCACGCCCAGGCGGCATAGCTGACCAGATAGATCGCTGGCTGGGTGTTCTCGGTGAGCTTCAGCTCCTCCATCGGTCCTTCAAAACAGAGCTTACTGATGTCGTAGTCGAGGATGTCGTTGGCCTTTTGAAAAACCTCCCTCGCCAAAGGGTATTCTTCGTAAAGAGCGCGACCCATCCCAACTTCCTGAGACCCCTGACCGGGAAACAACGCGGCAATCTTCATCTCAACTCCCCTGTCCGCAGCATCAAATGCTGCACCTTAAAACTGACTTTTGATTGGAACTTTATCGCCCCACTCTGTCGTTGCTGCTAATTTACGGCGGGGACTAAAGTCCCCGCCCTACATTGCCGTTACCGAAATTAACAATCGGTGGAAGCGGATAAACTCAAGGTGTTTCGGGCGAAGCCCGGTACTGTGATGCAACGCACCGCGTTGCCAGCTTGAAGCTAGCTGCCCTTCGTCCCGACCCTCTCCGAATAAAGCGACCAACGGGAGCAGATGCGCGGGAATGAGTATCAATCAAACGATATGGTTGGTCGCGAATCTATGTGCAGCTTTAAGCTGCCTAGCGCATGGAGAAGGTTATCTGGGCGGTTAGCTCGAAGAAGGAGGCATCAACTTCACTGGGCAGGGGGACGCGATCATCGTCCAGGGTGATATCTTCGTACTTGCCGGTGAACTGGTAACCGGTAGAGAGACCGACCCAGGTGATGCTGTTGAGTTGGAACTCTGCCTTGAGGCTGGCGTGGATACCCTGTGCTCCGAGGAAGCCGATGGAGAGGCTGTCGGCCAGAGAAGAATCGAGTGTATAGCCGACGCCGGGGCGTAGCCGGAAGCCCTCGCCCAAGGGGATAATACCGTACAGATCCACCGAGAGCGAGGAGTTAACCATTGGGATTTCCGTGGTCGTGCCATCGGTGTTCTCTATCTCCCAGAAGAAGCTGGAGTAGGTAAGCTCCGCCCGTACGCCAATGAGGTTAAAGGCGGAGAAGCCAAGCTCCAGATTGCCCAGCCACTTGATGCCGGTGGTGTCTTCGGGAAGGGTATCGGAGAAGGTGTTGAGGATGCCAACGCCCAGACCAAGGTCCAGCCCAAAGCCGCCGAGCTTGTCTTTGGCGAGGAGCGGGGTGGTCAGGCAGAGGACGAGAATAATGAGCAGGGTCTTTTTCAAAAGTCATTCCTGGTTTGAGGTTGCTCTTACTAAGACGCTGATTGAGTAAACATAGTTTCAGCAACGCAGTGCGTTGCATCACGCTACTGGGCTTCGCCCAGAAAATCTTCTGATACCAGAACATCAATACTAAACAGCATCATTGCTTATTCACGGCGGGGACTGCCTCATCGGCATAAATCCCCGCCCTACATTATCGTCGTGCCATTCCAAATACGCCGCTTATGGGAGCAGCAAACGCGGGGATAGCTGTTACTCAACCAAAGCTGTCAGCCGCGAGGCTTAAAAGCTCCAGCGGATGAGGTTGGCTCCCCAGGTGAAGCCGGCACCGAAGGTGGTGGTGAGGACGAGATCGCCCTTCTTCAGGCGGCCTTCTTTGACGGCATCGGCCAGGCAGATGGGAATGGTGGCTGAAGAGGTGTTTGCCATCTTGGCGATGTTGACGACGGTTTTTTCGGCAGGGATTTTGAGGCGTTTGCGGACGGCCTCCATGATGCGAATGTTCGCCTGGTGGGGAACGAGGAGGTCAACATCGTTGCTGGTGTAGCCAGACTGTTCGAGGACGGACTTGGCGGCTTCGACCATTCCGCGCACGGCGTTTTTGTAAACCTCTTGCCCGTCCATGTGGACGTAGTGCATCCGCTTCTCGACGGTCTCTCTGGTGGCGGGGTTACGGGTTCCGCCGCCGGGCTGGATGAGGAACTCGCCTCCGGCACCGTTGGATTTGAGGAAGTGGGCGAGGAGGCCTTCGCCCTCGGCAACGGGAGCGAGGACTGCGGCTCCGGCACCATCGCCAAAGAGGACGCAGGTGTTGCGGTCGGTAAAGTCGGAGATTCTGGTGAGCAGCTCCACGCCGATGACAAGGACGTTCTTCATCAGCCCGCTGCGGATCATTCCGTCGCCCACGGTGATTCCGGTAACGAAGGCTGCGCAGGCGGCTTCGAGGTCGAAGCCAACGGCGTTCCTCGCGCCCAGCCGATGCGCCACCAGAGCGGCGGTCGCCGGGAAGGCGTAGTCGGGACCAACGGTGCCGACGATGATCATATCAAGCTCTTCGGGCTTAATGCCGGACATCTCCAGAGCTTCTTTAGCGGCATTGTAAGAGAGGTCGCTGGTCGCCTCATCGTCAGCGGCAACGTGGCGTTCCTCAATTCCGGTACGGGTGCGAATCCACTCGTCGGAGGTGTCAACGATCTTTTCGAGGTCGAAGTTAGTGAGGATCTTTTCGGGGAGGTAAGAGCCAACCCCGACAATACCCGAATGTGTTCCCATGAGAGATTTTTGCATAAGTACCTTCGCAGTGTACGTCCGGCTTGGATGAAACGATATGCGGTTTTGTAACTGTTGGTAACTGTGGCGGTTACGAGAGTAACGGTTATTCGCCGTTCCGGCTCATCTGCTCGGCGATTCGCTGGTTGACTCGCTCGTCCACCATTCGCCGTGCCATCAGGAAGGAGTTCATAATCGCCTCGGCATCGGAGCTGCCGTGGGCGATGATGCTGACTCCGTTGACCCCGATCAGCGGAGCACCGCCAACGGAGTTTGGATGAGCCACAGAGCGAAAGTGTCGGAAGGCCGGCTTCATCATCAGCCCGCCCAGAGTAACCAGGGGCTTGCGGCGCATTCCCTCGCGGAGGTGATGCACCACCCAGCGAGAGGCGGATTCGGAGAACTTGAGGAGGATATTGCCGAGGAAACCGTCGCAGACCATCACATCGGCTCCGCCGGTATAAACCTCGCTGCCCTCGATCATGCCGACGAAGTTGATCCCCTCGGTTTTTTCGAGGAGCTTGTACGCCTCGACGACCAGCTCGTTGCCCTTGGTCGCTTCTTCACCGATAGAGACCAGCCCTACACGGGGGTTCTCTACCCCGTAAACATGCTCGATGAAGAGGCTGCCCATCACGGCAAAGCCGACCAGGTGGCTCGGCGTGTTCTGGGAGTTGGCCCCGGCATCGAGGAGCGCGCCCCAGCCGTGGGTGCAGGGAATCGCCACGGTAATTGCCGGACGCTGCACACCGGGGATGCGCCCCAGGTGGAGAATAGAGCTGGCGACCTGGGCTCCGGTGGAACCAGCGGAGACCAGTCCCGCTGCCTCACCGCTTCTGACCAGGCGGGTCGCCACGGCGATGGAAGCGTCTTTCTTTCGGCGCAGGGCGTAGGCGGGAGATTCGTCCATCGCCACGGTCTGGGCGGCGTGAACTACCCGAAAGCCGTTTTCTGTTAATCCCTGACGAGCCATCTCCGCCCGCAGCTCATCTTCATGTCCAACGAGGATGATCTCCTCAATCCCCCGCTGGCGAGCCAGCTCGGCTCCGGCGATGGTTGCCGCCGGGGCGTTGTCTCCCCCCATTACGTCGAGGGCGATGGCTCTGTTGGAGGTTTTTGGGGACATTGGTTGCAAGAAACCGTCCCTCCACCGCTCTCGTTCTCAAGAAAGCAAGAGACCAGACGATGGCAGGGAGTATTTGGGGGAATTGGACAGACACATCGGTCTGCCCCTGCAAAACCTTAGCGGTACTCTATCATCTACCGCTCATCCAGCTTATCAAGGTCGGGCGAACACAAGGTTCGCCCCTACAGAAGCGACAGACCGTGGCTGCTGACGTAAAACGTCTTGCAACTTCATCGTGAAGCTGTGGTGCAGCGCACTGCGCCCGACCCACAGCCTTACCCACACGAAGCGACCAACGGGAGCGTGTACGCGGGGATAGATATTATCCGTCGTTATCGAACAGCCACGAGTCTATGTGCAGCTTTAAGCTGCCTAGTCTTCTTGTTTGACGGGGATGATGATCTGGCGGCCTTTGTAATGTCCGCAGGCGACGCAGATACGGTGGGGCAGCTTTGCCTCGCCACAGCTGGGGCAGGTGCTGAGTGTGGGAACTTTGAGGCTGTTGACCCAGTGGGCGCGACGGGAGTCTCGGCGGGCGCGAGACATTCTTCTTTTCGGAACGGCCATGTTTCTCCTAAGTGCTTAAAGCATAGTGAAATCGTTAATCCTCAGGGTGAGGAGGTAATCAGTTTATACAGTTCCGGTCTCTTTGGTTGATACTATCTCTTTCGTATCGCGGGCGATGACCAGCTCTTCGTTGGTGGGAATCACCCAGACGGAGACTGTGGAATCTGTGGTGGAGACCCGTCCCTCGTAACCGGAGCCGGGGTGGGCATCGTCGTCGTTTACCTTCTTGTTCATCTTAACGCCGAGATAGCCGAGGGGAGCCATCACCAGCTCGCGGGTGATGGGAGAGTTCTCGCCAACTCCGGCGGTGAAGATCACGGCATCGAGTCCGCCCATTGCGGCGGAGTAGGTGCCAACGTACTTGCGGATGCGGTAGCAGTACAGCTCCAGGATGTCCACGCAGAGCTGATCGCCCTCGAAGTAGCCATCCTCGATGTCGCGCATGTCGATGTATCTGCCGCTGGAGAGTCCCTTTACGCCGGACTCACGGTTGAGCAGGCTGTCGAGTTCGTCCGGGGAGATGTTCTCGTTCTTCTGGATGAAAACCGGAATCGCCGGGTCAATATCACCGCAGCGGCTGCCCATCACCAGGCCTTCGAGGGGAGTAAAGCCCATCGAGGTATCAACGCTCTTGCCGCCATCTATCGCCGCCATCGAGGCTCCGTTGCCCAGGTGGACGGTGATGATCTTCATCTCTTCGATGGGTCGTCCGTCGAGGTCGGCACAGCGCGCGGAGATGTACTTATGGCTGGTTCCGTGGAAGCCGTAACGCCGCAGGCGGTATTTGTCGTAGAGCCACATCGGCAGCGGATAGAGGTACGCCATCTTCGGCATGGTCTGGTGGAAGGCGGTGTCGAAGACCCCCACCTGGGGAACATCGGGGAGGATCTCGTTGATCGCGTCGATCCCCAGCAGGTTTGCCGGATTGTGCAGCGGAGCCAGGGGGATGTTCTCGACCAGGCTCTGATAAACCGCCTCGGTGATTGCCATGGACGAGGAAAACTTCTCTCCACCATGCACCACACGATGCCCGACGGAGTCTATCTCGTCGAGGGACTTGATGACCCCGTTTTCGCCGTCGGTGAGCAGGTCGAGGATAAAGGCAATCGCCTGATTATGATCCTCGATGCTCTCCGGCTGGAGCTTGAGCTTGTCCTGACCGGGGCGGGAATACTTCAGCACCGCCTGTCCTGCACCGATGCGCTCGAAGAGTCCCTTGGCGATGACCTCCTCGGTGTCCATGTTGAGGATCTGGAACTTGACCGACGAGCTACCACAGTTGAGAACCAGGACGACCATTGCCACCTCTTTTGGGCTTCTGTTGCCGAGACGATAGGGGCGGTAGAGTAGCACACCACAACTGCAATCGTCAAGCTGCAACGCCAAGCGTTGCAGCTTACTTACGCGATTAGATTGCCAGGTATTTTATATCTGTTGCCGTCGTTATCTGCGATACCTTCCTGATTGTACGCTACTTCTTAACCTTAGCCAGTGAATAACTGCCGGAGATGTCGCCGTCGGGGTCGTAATAGACAATTTCGCCGATTAGCCGTTCGTTGGCGAGCTGCCCGTTCATCTGGACGGTCGCGCCGCTGAAGGAGAAATTACCGCCAATGTAGCTTGCTCGCCCGCTGAAGAAACCAGCCAGAACGCCGTCGTAGCCCTCTGCTTCGCCGTTGTCGGCGATGGTCAGGTCGAGGAAACCGCTGCCCGAACCGGAGTAGCTCACCGTGCCGCGCCAGTCCCCAGCCAGCTCGGCGATACGCTCCTCACCACCGCCTGTTGTCGTCTGGCAACCGAGCAGCAGGCTCAGGGTGAAAAGGGCAATCAGGCTAAGGTCGAGTCTTCTGTTCATCGCTACCTCACATGCTACACAATTCCAAGTCAGCCTTTAGTTTACCCGCTGGCTGGCAGAAGAGCAAGGGGCAACCATCTTGTGTTTTTTTAGAATACGTTGGTAGGGGCGTATTGCAATACGCCCCTACGGTGCCGGATTAACGATATTGCAAAGGGCGGATATTGCATCCGCCCTTTGTCATGCAATGTAGCTAATCGCGATGCTTACACCAGGTTACATGGTCTTGATCTGTCCCCAGGTGGTCTCTTCGATGTTGGTACCACTGTCGCTGGTGGTCCAGTCGTTGAGGTCAGTAAAGCCATCTGTAACAATCTCAGTTCCTATAGTAACATAGTAACCGAAGATGGCGTTGTCATAGCCAGCGTAGTTCTGATACTGGCTAGAGAACTCTGCGGTAACTGCCGTTGCCTGATAGATACTGACCCAGGGTGAGAAGGTCTCGGCATTGTAGGTCCAGCTACTGTTAGCGTCGGAGTCGCACATGAAGAACTGACCACTACCCGGCTGGTCGTAGCCACCAAACATGGTGGTACCCAGCACCCAGAGTCCGTCCTCACCGTGCTGATCCTGAGCCCAGCCAGCGGACGCGAAGTCTTCGCTAATCACATCGGTACCATCGGCATCGAGAACGACGTCGTCAATTGCCCAGCCCCAGAGCCAGGTGTTTCCGTTGGTGTTGTAGGTATAGGAGAGGCAGGCGAGACCGTTGCTAGCCATACCAGTAACATCGTGGCTCTCGGCGGTCAGACCCATGTCCGAGTTCCAGTTGAAAATCTCGGTGAAGGTACCGTCGCCGTTGTTAACACCGTAAACCTGGAAGACGCTCATCTTGAAGCCAGCGGCGAAACCGGTGGCATCGGAGACCCAGTTGAAGTTAACCGTCAGGTTGCTGATGGAGGTGGGGATGAGCTTCGTGATCACGGTGGCACTTGCGGCATCGGCGAACTGAACATCGCCCACACCAGCGTTCAGCTCCATGGTGCAGTAGTCGTTGGCATCGGCAGCAACCTGGGTGTAGTTTACGTAAATCGCCGCACCGTCGAAGCCGGTGAGGTCAATGGTGGTGCCGTCCCAAGTCAGGTCGGCGTTGTCGTTGGAGCCATAGACGGTCTCGCCGTCACGGACACATTCAACAGCCCCGCTACCGTCGAGCTGCCAGTGGGCGTTGTACTCAGATGGGGGAGTAACGCCGTTGCTCAGCGAGGTAGCGTTTGAGAGGCTGCTGAAGTTGGCGGCAAAAGCAACCGCAACCAGCAGCATCAGCATGAGGACTAATTTTTTCATGGTTCTCCTTGTGCAGGGGTGAAAAGAAAGTGAACAGAAAGTATCGAACGGGATAACTGTCAGGTAGCAAACAGACAGTAAGCCCCTTCGAGCGATACTATATATGGATTTGGCGATAGTGTCAAGTTCTTCGTTAAAATAATCTGAGTTTTTTACAGCCTTGCCAAACCAGCCAACCGTGTACTACTGTCTCTGCATATGACTGCCCGGAGGAACAGATGCCAATTACCGTTAAAGAACTTTATGAGAAAAACCGAGGGAAGCTGGCTCTTCGCCTGGTCGGGGATTCAGCGTTCCTGGAGCGGGAGATCGCCCGTCCGGATATCGAACGCCCCGGTCTGGGGCTTGCCGGTTACTTTGACTACTTCCCCCCCGGTCGCGCCCAGGTCATCGGGCATACCGAATCGTCGTTCATAAACACGCTGGATGACTCCCGCCGCCGGGAGATTCTGACCCACCTGGCAACCCGCTGCAAGGTTCCCTTCTTTGTCGTTACACGGGGCTTCGAGCCACCGGATGAGCTGGCGAAAGCCTGCGCCGAGGCGAAGATCCCCATCCTGCTCACGGCGGAGTTCACCCCCCGGACGGTCTCCACATTGGGCTATTACCTCCTCAACGCCCTGGCTCCGGTGAAGACCTGCCACGGCGTGATGATGGACATTCGCGGCGTGGGGGTGCTGATTCTGGGAATCCCCGGCATCGGCAAGAGCGAAGCGGCACTAGACCTCATCCGCCGGGGACATCGCCTGGTTGCCGACGATGCCGTTCTGGTGCGGGTTCATCAGAACTCAGTCCTCATCGCCCGCAGCCCGGATCAGTCTCATGGCTACATGGAGATTCGCGGACTGGGCATCATCAGTATCCCCCGGCTCTACGGAGCCAACTCCGTTCGCGACCAGAAGCGCATCGAGCTGGTTGTGGATATCGAGAAGTGGAACGAAAATCAAAACTACGAGCGCGTCGGACTGATTACCGACTACTGGGACACCCTCGGCGTGCGGATTCCCAAGACGACCATTCCGGCGCAACCCGGCAAGAGCATCTCCAGTATTGTCGAGCTTGCCGCCGCCCAGCATCTTCTCCGACGACGGGGCTATCACTCCGCCCAGGAGTTTCAGCAAAACCTCCTCCGACGACTCAACGATTCACCCATAGAGCCGGAGCAGACGCCCTACATTGACCTCAACGACGACCTGCGAGATTTAGAGTAGCAGCGCGGTGCGCTGCACTGCACCACAGAACTGGGCTTCGCCCAGAAAACCTTGAGGTTATCCGCTCCCGTTGGTCGCTGCCTTTCTCGCCCTTCTGGAGTGCAAGGATTGAATTGCTAAAGGTCAACATGAAACTTACCGCCTATCTCATCATCACCCTGTTTCTCCTGTTGCTTGCCTGCGGTGAAGAAGAAGCCCCCTGGCAGGTCGCCTTCGAGGAACTCTCCACTGCTCTGGAGAAGAACGACTCCACCGCCGCTAACGAGTACCTGACCGGGGGCAGGCTGGAGGAGCTGGGCGATTACCTCTCCCTCGGTGAAGATCTGGAAGCGACCGGGGGCTGGGCAAGCGAGGGCGAGCTGCGCCTGCTGCCGGTGCTGGCTCAGGGCAGACCGGGGTTGACGCTGGTCTGGCGAGAGTTCGAAGGCGACTGGCTCCTCGATACCGCCCTGACTCTGGAGGCGACCCGCGCCTCGGCTCTCAACGCCATCTTTTCTCAATGAGCGATTCTCGAAAACAGCTTGGGAATTGGGGCGAGGAGCTGGCGTCAAAGAAGTACGAGGCTCTGGGCTGGCGGGTGCTTCAGCGAAACTGGCACCCAAAGGGGCTGGAGCTGCGCGGCGAGCTTGACCTGATCGTGGCAAAGGGCAGCCTGCTGGCGGTGGTCGAGGTGAAGACCCTGCGGCGGAGCGGCTCTTTTGGTACTCCTCGTGATCAGGTAACCAGCGCAAAGCAGCGGCAGATAAAAAAGCTGACCGAGGCTCTGCTGGTCAGCTTTCCGGAACTGCGGAGCTACTTCGTCCGCTTCGATGTCGCCGCCATCCTCTGGTCAAAAGGCGGCAAGCCAGAGCTGACAATCATTGAAGATGCGTTTCGATAGGTACTATCCGTCCCCGCCGATCTCCTCCCCCCCCTTTTGGGAGGAAGGTTGGGATGGGGGGCTATCCATCGATTACGGAGTGAAAAGGGCGGATACCAATCCCATTTAGATTTGGTCCGCCCCTACAGACCCAACCTGAGCCGCACTTATTGACTTCACAAGCCGGAACATGCTTAAATCAGCCGGACTGAGGATTGTTTACCACCCTGCCTACACGGACGGTTTACTATGGATTTTGCCCGCCTGACCTTTGAACAGCCGATTATCAAGCTCCAGGAGCGCATCGCCGAACTGCGGAAGCTCAACGCCGAGGGCGAGATTGACTTCAGCAGCGAGGTCGAAACCCTGTCGGTGAAGCTCGAGCAGATGAAGGAGCAGATCTACTCGAACCTCTCCATCTGGGAGCGGGTGCAGGTGGCTCGTCATCCCCGGCGACCCTACACACAGGACTATATAAACAAGATTATCGACGATTGGACGGAGCTGCACGGCGACCGCACCTTCGCCGACGACCAGGCGATCATCACCGGACTGGGCTTTCTGGACGGTCGTCGGGTGGCGGTGATTGGGCATCAGAAGGGTCGCTCGACGAAGGAGAAGCTGCGGCACAACTTCGGCTCGCCAAGACCGGAGGGCTTCCGCAAGGCTCTGCGGGTGATGGAGCTTGCCGAACGGTTCAAACTGCCGATCATCAGCTTCCTCGACACGGCGGGAGCCTATCCGGGTATTGGCTCTGAGGAGCGGGGCGTGGCAGAGGCAATCGCCCGTAACATCCGCGACATGTTCACGCTGACGGTGCCGATTATTGTAATCGTGATTGGCGAGGGCGGCTCCGGCGGTGCCTTGGGAATAGGCGTTGGCGACCGAGTCTATATGTTGCAGAACGGTTACTACTCGGTAATCAGCCCGGAGGGCTGCGCGGCGATCCTCTGGCGTGATGGCGCAAAAGCGCAAATGGCAGCCGAGGCCCTGAAGGTCTCCGGCAATCATCTGATCGAGCTGGGCATCGTTGACAAGCTGTTGCCCGAACCCCTCGGCGGCGCGCACAACGGACTTGACGAAACCGCGCTGATCATCAAGGAAACGCTGGTTACCGACCTGGCGGAGCTGTCCAAACTGCCGATTGACGAACTCCTCGACCTGCGCTACAAGAAGTTCCGGGCTATGGGACGCTTCACCGAAAAGCCAGCTTAAAGCTGGACATAGATTAGCGGCTGACCAACTTAGAACAAGTTGCCCCAATCTCCGCGTTTTATCGCTCGCTCCACTCACTCAGTTATCTCAATTACAACAAGGGGTAGCGTAGAGTGTGGGTAACGGGACTCCGCAAGGTTTTGAGACAAGGGGTTTCAACCCCTTGAGGAAAATGAAGCGTATCTCAAATCCGGGACAAGGGGCTAAAGCCCCTTGTCCCGGACAGGGCAACTCATAACTCATTCAGAGGTTTCAAAAGATTCCCATGAGAATTAACATCCTCCTCTCGCTCCTGATAATTCCCACGCTGCTGCTGGCTGCCGGTGGGTACGACCCACTGGACGAGTTGTCTCCGCCTCAGGACGCGTGGGGCTATGTCTTCGGCGCAGCACTGACGGCGGTTCCGGGGAACTCCAGCTACTACCCCGGTGGTGGAGGATTGCTGGCGACCTACACCACGGGTAGCCGGGTGACCGCCTCCTACGCCATGCCGACCACGGCGGAGACGGCGATGAACCGTCAGTCCATCGGCGTTACCTATCCAATTACCGGACTGGTGCGACTGGGGACGGTGAGCCTCGACCTGCGGCGCAGCGATTCCGGCTTGATCGACGGCTACGACGAACACGGCAATCCCGACGGTTCCACCTGGCGGGACAGTAGCACCGCGCTGGTTCTCGGTTGGTCTATCGGTCTGGGGACGGAGGTCATCCTCCCGGACAACGGCGGTGTCAGCCTGGAAGAGGAGCTTCAAGCCGCTCTCGATACACCAGAGGGCGACGATACTAACGGCGACGGTGAAATCGAAGAGTACATTGACGAATATATTGAAGAATACGAAGAAGCCAGCGACTGGGTCATCGAGGTGCCGGAGTATCGCCCGACCTACTACCTCGGTCTGGGGATAAAGATTTACTCCTGCAATCTCGGTGAAGCGGGGGATCAGGGCTTCGGACTGGATCTGGGGTTAGCCGTTCCGCTGATCTGGGAGACCCTCTACCTGGCAGCGGGGATTGAGAACCTCTTCCAGCCGAACATCCAGCTCTACGACGTTCGCAGCCTGGGGCAGCGGCGTATTCACGGCGGCGTGAGCTTCCTTACCGGAGGAATGACCCTTGCCGCCGGGGTTATCGCCGACCTCCACGGCAATCTGGACTACTCCGGTGCGGTGGAGTACGGCATTGGAGAAATCGTCGCCCTGCGGGTGGGCTATCACGGCGATCTTAGCGAACGGAGCGAGATTCGCACCGGACTGGGTCTCTACCTGGGCAAGCTGTCCCTCGACCTGGCAGCAGGCTTCCTGGAAGCCGGGCTGGGGCAATCCATGCAGGCAACCCTGGGCTACACCTTCTAGCCAGCTTGAAGCTGGACACAGACTCGCGGCAACAGGCTCGGACGGATAGCGGTTATCTCCACGTTTTGCAGGCAACCCTGGGCTACACTTTCTAATCAGCTATAACGCACCGCGTTGCCGTAGGGGCGAGCCTTGTGTTCGCCCTTTATTAATTTCTGCCGCTTCCTCCGCTCTCTCCCCAGACGATAGCGACCAACGGGAGCGATAGATATCTCAAGGTGTTCTGAGCGAAGCTCAGTCTTGTGATGCAACGCACCGCGTTGCCGCAGAGGTACGGCATGCCGTGTCCCCGTTGCATAACAAAAGGGCGAAGACAAGCTCCGCCCATACGTATCTTCTTATGACAACGCCGCTTACAGGTACAGGTTCACCCCAAAGACGATGTTCATCAGATGGAGGGTCTGGTTCTCATAGTAGTAATATCGCAGGTCATCGGTGGTGTTGCGCCGGGGAACCGGATAGTCGAAGAGAACACCGTAGCCCAGCTCCAGTTCCAGGCTCATCGAGGCCTCGGTAAAGAACTCGCCACCGATGGTGAAATTGGCTCCGAAGACCGCCTCGACATCAGGATCGAGCTGGTCGGAAAGCTCCTCGAAGAAACCGTCCTCGTTGGTGTCGATTCCTGTATAAACCGCCGGAGCATAGTAGCTACCGCCGATCTGAACGAAGGGATCGAAGCGGGCGCGGGGGGTCAGGTTCCAGCGCACGCCCATTGAGGCGTTCCAGAAGTCAAAGCCCGGTTTGCCCCGATCCGGATAGGCGGAGTCAAAGTAGTCATCATTCTGCGTGTTGAAGATGTACTCGCCACGCAGGAAGATTGACCACGCCTCGGAAAGCCCGAAGCCGATGTTCGCCCCCAGCAACCCCTCGCTGGTCATGGCTTCGTAATACTCGCCGAAGGGGATCCAGAAGCCAGCTCGAGCGCCAAAGCTGAAGAGACCGGTTTTATCGATGGCAACCGCCGGTGAAAGCAGTGCCAGTACGAGCAACAATCCAAGAATCTTATGCAACGTTTACCCCTGTCGTTCGGTTCTATGCAATTGTACGCAATCGGCACAGTCACAGTACGCTGTGGACGAAGAAAAGGTTCTGTTATAGATACAGTCCAACGCCGAGGCTAATGTCGAAGAGAATCGCCGTCTCCTCAACCGTGTCGAAGGCAAAGGTGAAGGTGCCATCCTGATAGATCGGAGTAGCTATCTCGGCATCGAAGATAAAGTCCCCTGCCACGGTCAGTTCCAGAGCCAGCAGCTCGCAGAGGAAGTAGCTGCCTCCCAGAGACAGTCCGGCTCCCCAGCCCTGGCTGTCCTTGCTGATTCCAGGGATTACGCCATCGGGAATGTAATCACCGTCGCTGTCGGACATCTGGGCGGTACCCCAGAGATAATAGCCGCCGCTCAAGCAGGTGTTGAGGAAGAAGTCCTCGCCCAGGTCGAAGTTGAAGCGAACTCCGCCTGCCAGCTTCCAGAGGGAGAAACAATCATCATCGTCGAAGAAGTCATCGCCCCAGTGGTCTTCGTTGAAGTCCCCGCCGGTGTAACCGCCGCTGGCGACAATCGCCAGCCAGTCGGTCAGTCCATAGCCTGTCCACAGCTCGACTCCGAGGGAGGGCGCGTAGGCATCGCCGAACTCCCCGCTGGCGAAGGTGTAATTGCCGGAGACTCCCAGCGAGACCACGCCAGCAACCGGAGCAGCAAAGCCGGCGAAGACCAGCAGCAATACAAAGACGACGACGTTTCTCATGGCAATCTTCCCTTTTGTGTGTAGAGAACACCGGAAGGTTATTACAGATTGGGGTGCATGTAAAGTGGTTACCCAGGGCGCGGGGTGGATGAACGGCATAGTCGTGTATGCAAAAGGGCGCAGCGTGCTGCGCCCTTACTGTTGAATCTACCTCTATCTGCGACTACTCTCCAAGCTCTGGTGACCAGTCGCCCGCTTCGCCGGAGAGGTACTCGTCGATGGCACGGGCGGCGATCTTGCCCGCTCCCATCGCCTCGATAACCGTGGCGGCACCGATGACGATGTCTCCGCCGGCGAAAACGCCCTCCAGGCTCGTGCGTCCCTTATCGTCGGCGAGGATGTTACCCCACTTGTTGACCTTGAGTCCGGGGGTAGCGTCGATGAAGAGGGGGTTGGCTCCGTTGCCGATGGCGATGACCACGCCGTCAACTTCGAGAATAAACTCCGAGCCTTCTATAGGAACCGGACGACGACGACCGGAGGCATCCGGCTCGCCAAGTTCCATACGGATACAGCGCATTCCGCCGACCCAGCCCTCACCGTTGTCCAGAATCTCCAGAGGGTTCTGGAGCAGGAGGAACTCGATTCCCTCCTGCTGGGCGTGGTGAATCTCTTCGTTGCGGGCGGGCATCTGCTCCAGCGCGCGTCGATAGACGATGTAAACATGCTCCGAGCCGAGACGCATCGCCGTACGGGCGGAGTCCATAGCCACGTTACCGCCACCGACGACGGCGGTCTTGCTGCCGACCCAGGTCGGAGTATCGTAGTTCTTCGGATCGTAGGCTTTCATCAGGTTGGCACGGGTAAGGAACTCGTTGGCGGAGTAAACCCCGTTCAGACCCTCGCCCTTGAGGTTCATGAACCAGGGCAGCCCAGCACCGGTGGCGACGAAGAACGCCTCGAAGCCCTGCTCGCGCATCTCTTCGATGGTCAGCACGTTCCCGACCACCATGTTGTACTCGAACTTTACGCCCATCCGTGCCAGATAGTCCGTCTCGCGGGAGACGATATCCTTCGGCAGGCGGAACTCCGGAATGCCATAGCGCAGCACACCACCGGAAGCGTGGAACGCCTCGAAGACGGTAACGTCGTAACCCATAGCGACGAGGTCGCCACCGCAGGTCATTCCGCCAGGACCGGCACCGATAACCGCGACCTTCTTGCCGTTTGAAGGTGCAATCTCCGGCAGGTCGGCCTCGCCCTGCTCCGCTTCCCAGTCGGCGGCAAAGCGTTCCAGACGACCGATTGCCACCGGCTCGCCCTTGATTCCCCGGATGCAGAACTTCTCGCACTGCTCTTCCTGAGGGCAGACCCGACCACAGACCGCTGGCAGGGCGTTGGTGCGCTTGATGATGTTGATCCCCTCACGGAAGTCGCCCTGCTGAATCGCTGCGATAAAACCGGGGATGTCGATCTCAACCGGACAGCCAGCGACACAGGGCTGATTCTTGCACTGAGTGCAACGCCACGCCTCTTCGATCGCCATCTCGGCAGTGTAGCCGTAGGGAACCTCTTTGAAGTTATGGGCGCGAACCTTCGCCTCTTGCTCTGGCATGGGGGTTTTTTCTTTTTGCTTGATACCAGCCAGCTTGCGTGCTTTATCGTCCATTATTTCCCCTCCTTTGCCAGGTAACGCTCCATAGAGACCTTCTCTTCGGCGACGTAACGGGTCTGGCGAGACATCATCTCCACAAAGTCGATCTCTTCACCGCGCATCTCCGGACCGTCAATGCAGGCGAACTTGACCTCGCCGCCCACAGAAACCCGGCAGGAGCCGCACATTCCCGTGCCATCGACCATAATGGTGTTCAGGCTGACGTAGCAGGGAACGCCGTAGGGCTTCACCAGGTCGCGGACGACCTTCATCATGATCGGCGGACCGATGGCGAGGACGAAGTCGTAGTTGGTGGACTCGTCGAGCTTCTGCTTGAGAATCTCGGTAACGAAGCCTTTATGACCATAGCTGCCGTCATCGGTGCAGATATTCAGCTCGCTGGAGGCTGCCTTCATCTCATCTTCGAGAATCAGCAGGTCTTTGCTCCGCGCGCCGATGATGCTGATGATCTCATCACCGTCGCTGTGGAACTCACGCACCTTGGGCAGTAGCGGAGCGATACCAATTCCGCCGCCGACACCGATGATCCGACCATGCTTGCCGCCGGTCATCTTGTGATACTTGCCCAATGGTCCGATGAAGTCGAGGACACTGTCGCCCTCGTTCATCTCGCCAAGCTGGCGGGTGGATTTTCCGACTTCCTGGAAGATGATCCGGACGGTTCCCTTTTCGGGATCGTGATTCACCATGGTCAGCGGAATCCGCTCGCCGGACTCATCTACACGGAACATGATGAACTGCCCCGGCTTGATTTTCCGCGCCACCAAAGGCGCGAGAATATCCATCTGCTTGATGTCGTGCCGGAGTACGACCTTTTTGACTATCTCAAACAAGCTTAGACCCCCGGAGTTATGAGTAACAGGGATACGACGCAAACACATCTGCTGATTTTCAGATCAGGGAGCGAAGTTTAACAAAAACGGCGTGATAAATCACGCCTGGTGTCAATCGTCAAAAATTATCTTTATTTCGCGGTTGGTCGCCTCTTCGGAGTCGCTGCCGTGGACGGTGTTGCGGCGGATGGTCTCGCCGTACTGGAAGCGGATGGTTCCCTGCACCGCCTCGTTGGGGTCGGTGGCGCCAAGGACCCGGCGGGCGCGCTTGATTGCGCCGACTCCCTCCAGCACCAGGGCGACGATGGGACCGCTGACCACGTACTCGAGGATCTCCTCGTAGAAATACGCGTCTTTGTGCTGGGCGTAGAAAAGCTCCGCCTTCTCCCGGGTCATCTGGAGCATCTTCAGCCGGGTGATTTTGAGTCCGGTGTTCTCGAAGGCGGTCAGGCAGACCCCGACCAGATTCCGGGCGACACCGTCGGGCTTAATCAATACAAGGGTCTTGTGCAAAGTGATGTCCTATCGGTGGTTGGGGGTTATTGAATTGTTAGCTGGTTTCCGGGGCTTTACTGTCTGAGCCGTCTTTCGATGATTTACCTCTTAGACGGTCATAACGTTCTTCTGCTTGCTTGGCAATGGAGGGGGCGGTATAGACGTACAGAAGAATTGCTTGAAGGAGATCATCCAAAATTGGTAGGTCGTCGCCTGTCAATTCAAACGATGTTTCGTGTGCGCCTATGTTTCGAAATAATCTGAGATTATGTGCAACCTTAACCAAATTGGAGGGAATTTCATCTTTATTAGCAAGGTCTTCTAGTTTTATCGCAAGGGTCTTACCAACTGCACCACGATCTTCGCATATAAACTCAAGTACCCGACCAATACTCATGCCATAGAGGTTAGCATTGATGCTTCGAGCCCTCATAGCTTCCTTGTACTCGTGAAGAAGCTGGGGTGGAAGCCCTTTGGGTGATTTTGGCTGTACTGGGTACAAAGTCTCAGGGAAAATATCAGTTGATTCCATCATGCCGTGATAGTTGGATCGTCTCAAAGAAAACTCGTGGCATGCAGGGCATTTTATTAACTCATATTTCGTGTAAAAATCCTCATACATACCACGAGGGTCTCTATCATGATCCTGAGAATGCGTAATCGTATGTTCTGAAACTATTTCCATGCTAACCCTAGGATTGCCACAGTGATTACATTGAACATATTCAGTAGAACTCTTTTCCTTCGCCATCACAAACCACCTCCTCTGCGGCAGACGGACTGCGTCCGTCTAGTGGGCGACCGTGGACGGGTCGCCCCTACGGGTATTCTGTGAATCTTGTCGCTCTGCAAGGGGCTGAAGCCCCTTGTCTAAGGCGTATCCATACGAGGTGTTGAGACAAGGGGTTTTAACCCCTTGCTTGCCTAGAACTCTTCTTCGTGCTCTCGGAGTTTTAGCTCTTTCTCTGCGGCAGCGTAGCCCGCCTCCAGCGCCTTCACGTTGAGCTTGTGGAACTTCTGCGGGAAGACCTGCTTGATGGTTTTGATAACCGCATCCTTGCTGGCAGTGTCTCTGACCGCCAGCAGGTAGCCCAGCGCCATGATGTTGGCGACGACGGGGTTGCCCAGCTCGTCCCGACAATGGTAGGTAAAGGGGAAGAGGAAGGCGTCGTCCCGGGGCGGCTCGTCGATGTAGCTGGAGTCGCCAATCAGGATACCCTCGTCCTTGAGATCGGGAATGTACTTGTCGCAGGAGAGCTGGTTGAGGGCGACGAGAACGTCGATCCGGCTCGGCTTGATGTTGTTGATGGGGTCCTCGGAGATGCAGACCTCGCTCTTTGCCGCTCCACCGCGCGCCTCTGGTCCGTAGCTCTGGGTAACCACGACGATCTTCCAGTCATAGAGTCCCGCCGCCTGCGCCAGAATCCGCCCCGAGGTCATCAGCCCCTGTCCACCGGAGCCGGCGAAGCGAGCCACCGTCATCTGCTGTCCGCCGATCCGGCTCTTCTTTTTCTTTAGCTTCTGCATTACTGCTCCTCCCGCAAACGCGCGCTGAGGTCGGCATAGACCTTGGAATACTCCGGGCGGTTCTTGTCGTTAACAAAAACCCCGGTGAGGAACTGCCCCGGCTCCAGCTCGTAGCTGGCGTCCTCCTCCTTCTTCTTCTCGTAGCTTTTCAGGGTAACCGCGTTCTCTTTCTCCTGCTTCATCATTTCGACGGGGTCTTTGAAGCCGTTGCGCCGCCCGTAGGTGGTGTAGCAGTGGCTCATGATCTCGACCACCGAGAAGCCCTTATGAGCAATCGCGTCGGCGATGATCTTCTGCATTGGGCGAACGTGATAGCTGGTGGTACGCGCCACGTAGGTCGCCCCTGAGCCCTGCGCCAGGTTGCAGATGTCGAAGGGCGGGTCGATGCTGCCGTGGGGAGCCGTCGAGGCGAAGTGATTCAGCGGAGTCGTCGGCGAGAACTGCCCCCCGGTCATTCCGTAGATGTTGTTGTTCACCACGATGGCGGTGAGGTCGAGGTTCCTCCGGCAGGTGTGGATGAAGTGATTACCACCGATTGCCGTGGAGTCGCCGTCGCCCATCGCCAGGATAACCTCCAGCCTCGGCTTTGCCATCTTGATCCCGGTGGCAAACGCCAACGCCCGTCCGTGGGTGCCGTGGAAGGTGTTGAAATCGGTATAGACCGGCATCCGCCCGGTACAGCCGATCCCCGACGCAAAAACGATATCGTCTCGAGGAATCTCCAGCATATCCACCGCTCGCAGCAGCGCGCCCATGATCGTCCCCAGACTGCACCCGGGACACCAGACCGACGGATACTTCTTCTTCGAACGAAGATACGAAACTGTTACAGCTTGATCCGACATTTTTATCCTTCACGAGTGGGATTGATAGCTGCTTTATGCCAATCGCCGCGCTCATCCACTCCCGTTGGTCGTTCCGTTAATCCAGTTTTTCGTTAAAGAGGGACTTTCCTTTCGCGGCTAATCGTCATAGACGAAAAATGCTTTCTCCCGCGTATGCGTTTCCGTTGGTCACTCCGTTAATTCTGTCTTGGGCTAACTGCCGAATTAATGTCTCCACCGTAGGGGCACGGCGTGCCGTGCCCCTACAAATCCGCAATCAACTCAAGGTCTTCCGCAATCTTGTGATGCAACGCACCGCTTATATCTCCAGCGGGATGGTCGTGTCGTCCTCTATGTCATCGCCCTTGACCTTGGTGATGATCGTCGCGGCGACGTCGTAGGGATTGAACAGCTCTCCGTCAATCCGGTTGAGCGGAATGACCCGGGTGCGACCCCGGTTGAGCCGCTCGACGACCAGGGAGATCTGCCCCATGTTGAGTTCCGGAACGAAGATGGTGTCAACCTGCTCGCAGAGCCGATTGATGGCATCGTCCTGGAGCGGCCAGATGGTGATCAGGCGCAGCATCCCCAGCTTGATTCCCTGCTGTCGGGCAGCGTAGATCGTCCGGTGCATCACCAGCGAGGTGCAGCCGTAGGCGATGATTGCCACCTCGGCATCCTCCAGCTGAATCTCTTCGTAGAGCATCAGTTCATCGTCGTGATGGTTGAGCTTGCCCATCATACCCCGGAGCATCCGGTCGGCCTCGGCAGGCTTGCTGGTCGGGAAGCCGTACTCATCGTGGGTTAGCCCGGTAACGTGGTAGCGATAACCATCGCCGTATGCCGCCAGCGGGGCGACACCGTGGGAGGTCAGCTCGAAGGGCTTGTACCAGTTCGGCGGCATATCCGGGGTTTCTCGCTCGACCAGGGGAATCTCACCGGGTTCCGGCAGGGCGATGACCTCGCTCATATGCCCGATGATCTCGTCGGAGAGCAGCACCACCGGGGTGCGGTATCGCTCGGCAAGGTTGAACGCCCTCACGGTAAGGGTGAAGGACTCGGCAACACAGTCCGGCGAGAGGACGATGATCGGATGGTCGCCGTGGGTTCCCCAGCGGGTCTGCATCACGTCGCCCTGTCCAACCTTCGTCGGCAGACCGGTGGAGGGTCCGCCCCGCATCACGTTACAGATAACACAGGGAACCTCGACCATCGCCGCGAAGCCCAGGTTCTCCTGCATCAGCGAGAAGCCCGGACCACTGGTAGCGGTCATGGATTTTGCTCCGGCGAGGCTGGCACCGATGATCGCCGCCATCGAGGCGATTTCGTCTTCCATCTGGATGAAGGCTCCGCCCAGTTTGGGCTGCTCCTCCGCCATAATCTCGGCAACCTCGGTGGAGGGGGTAATCGGGTAGCCACCGAAGAAGTCGCAACCGGCATAGAGCGCGCCGTAGGCGACCGCTTCGTTTCCGGAATAGAAACGCAGCTCTTTCTTTTTATTTTTTGCCATCGTCCGCCTCCTTGGAGTCAACGGTTGTGGCTTTATTCCTTGTCGGTCTGGGGCGCACCGTAATGGCGAGATCCGGGCAGAGCCGTTCGCAGAGTCCGCAGTAGGTGCATTTGTCCGGGTGGGCGACAATTGCTTTACCGTGGCTGGACAGTTCCAGGGTCTGTGTAGGGCAGAAGGTAACGCAGATGTTGCAGCCCTTGCACCACTCCTCGTAAATCCGAACCGGGAGCTTTTTAACCTGTTGGCTGGTCATGGGACCTTCCTGGGGAGGATCTTTCCTTAAACGCACCGAGGCTATTGTGCTAACTTTCTTATGTCTGGTCAAGGGGTTATGGCGTGTAGCCGAACTCTCGCAGGGTGTTCTTGTTCTTGCGCCACTTGGGGCGAACCTTGACCCTGAGGTCGAGAAAAACCTTTGTTTCGATCAGCTGCTGGAGCTTCTGCCGGGCGCGGGAGCCGATCTTCTTCAGCGTTACTCCCCGCTTGCCGACGACGATGCCGACCTGGGACTTCCGCTCCACGTAGAGGGTGGCGGAGAGATAGGTCATCTCCTCAGAGCGGGGGGTGTACTCATCGATAATCGCTTCGAGGGCGTAGGGAATTTCCTGGTGAAGGCACTCCAGCACCGCTTCGCGGATTAGCTCGGCGGCAAGCTCGCGGAGGTTTTCTACGGTAAGCTGCTCGACATCGTAGTACGGTGGTGAGAGAGGCAGCAGTTCACCGAGTTTCTCCAGCAGTTCATCGAGTCCCTGCCGCTTCAGTGCGGAGATTGTAATCATCGGTGTGGTAAGCTCTTTAAGAACCTTCGGCAGTTCGGCTTCGGCTTTGATAACCCGGTCAATCTTGTTTGCCGCCACGATGAAGGGGCTGCGGGAACGCCGCGCCAGCTCGATCAGTTTTTGATCCTCGGCCCGAAAGTCGCTGGCATCAACAACCACCAGAACGGCATCGGCATCCTTAACCGCGCGATCAGCCGTCGCCAAAAGACGCTCGCCGAGAGCATCCTCAGGAGCGTGATAGCCGGGGGTATCGATGAAAATAAACTGGTGGTAATCGGTAGAGAGAATGCCGCGCAGGCGGCGGCGGGTGGTCTGGGGCTTAGGGTTGGTTGGAGCGACCTTCTCGCCGAGAAGGGCGTTGAGTAGCGTGGACTTCCCAGCGTTTGTGCGCCCAAGGAGGGCGATAAAACCGCTGCGGAAGGACTCTAAGGGATCACCCGATTTTTCCGGGTTCTCCTGGGCTGACTGTTCCATATGATTGATTGGGGCAATGCGGTATCATCTACCGCCAATGCTGATATCAACAAGCGTCCGGGAACCTTGCAACCACATCAGCCAAATGGTCTGGCTGCCAACGCACCTCGTTTCGAGCAGGCAGGAAGTCTAGCACCGGGCTTTTGGCTAGTCAACCCCAAGAATGTTGAGACAGTTTGTCGATAGTCTCACAGAGGCTTATTGATTATTTCCGCCCAAGGGGCTATGATATGCAGCGTTACTGCTGAGTGTTAGTGTTGGCACTGAAGGATAGGCAGGACAAGATGCTACCGTCGGAAAAAAGCAAATCGCTGGCGACCTATTTTACAGAGATCAGCCGCTTCCCGCTCCTCTCACGGCAAGAGGAGCTGGAGCTGGCTCGTCGCGCCAAGGGCGGCGACGAGGGCGCGCTCAACAAGCTGGTCGAAGCCAACCTGCGCTTCGTGGTTAAGATCGCCAACCGCTACTCCAATCAGGGGCTGCCGCTGGAAGATCTGATCTCGGCGGGTAACGAGGGACTGATCATCGCCGTGCGCCACTTCGACCCGGAGCGGGGCAATCGGCTGATCTCCTACGGGGTCTGGTGGATCCGCCAGTCAATCAGCCGGGTACTTGCCAACGACTCCCGCACCATTCGGCTGCCCTTCTACATCTACTGCGACCTCTACCGCCTGCGCAAGGTAACAACGCTCTTCCACAGCCACAATGGGCGCGCCCCCAAGATGAAGGAGCTTTCCAGCGAGCTGGGGATGAGCTTCAAGAAAATCAAGAAGCTCCAGCGGGTAGATAAATCCGCCCTTTCGCTCAACCATCCTCTGATTCCCAATGAAAAGGCGGAGATGATCGACGTGGTTCCGGATTCCGGGAGCGACACACCGGAAGAGGTGGTTCTATCGAAGGACCAGCTCAGTCATCTGATGAAGCTGCTAACCAAACTATCCGAGCGTGAGAGCAAAATCGTCCGTATGCATTATGGAATTGGTCAGGAGGCGATGACCCTCCGGGAGATTGGCGAGGTCTTCGACCTCTCACGAGAGCGAATCCGCCAGATCGAGGTCGCCGCCTTCCGCAAGATTCGCGAGATGTCCTCCACGGCCCTTTGAACGAACAACCACATGTTTGAGGTATCCGAGCAAGCCGGAGTCCCTGGTATTAGCCCCTCACCCCGGCCCTCTCCCCAGAGGGGAGAGGGGGAGAGATCTCATGAAACTAACCGAGCTACAGGAAAAGCTGGTCTGCCCGAAGTGCCATTCATCGCTGACGTTGAGCGAAGACCCCCACGGCTTCGTCTGCAAACGCTGTCGATTGCGCTATCCGATTGACGACCACGGCATTCCGATCATGCTCCCCGACGAGGCGATTGCCCTGACCCGGAAAGAGTTGTAGCCGATGGCTGAAAAGAAACAACAATAGGCTATGAAAGGAATAGGGGAGGCTAAAATGAAAGCTACAGACGGTGAATTCAGTTTGAAAGGATGGTTGCGGTTTGGTGAGTTACATTTAGAAGAAGCTGATACTACTGAAATCCTGCTTTACCGTAGATACTCGGTTGAGAAGAGCGGACTGCCCTCTGAACGTATTGAGGCTGCAGACCAAGATGTATTGAAGCGATTCTACTCCTACGAACGGACACCGGAGTTCGAGGAGCAGCTTTCAGAAGCCTTTGAGTATAGCCGGGGGCTGCCCCCCTACCGTGACTACTGGTTCTTCAACCTCGACAAGATCATCCTGGGCGAGTGGCCACTGGAGAAGGTGCCGGAGCATCTGCGGGACATCGTGAAAGAGGCACGGGGTGAGTAGCAGCCTGGCACAGACAGACCTCCTGACTGCGCCGAAGCCACCCTACAAACCACAGAATCAAGTCTTAGCAACAGTTTAGAGATATTACACCCACCACAGGCTTTTGAACGCCAGAGGCATTTATGGATACCATCAAGCTGGACTGCAAACTACCTCTCTCCCCCGCCGAGGTCTGGATCGTCCTGTTTTCTAAAAGCTCCCGTCGGGTCTGGTGGGGCGACCGGGTTCAGCTTCATCCTGAGGAAGACTCCCGCTTCCGCGAGTACTGGCGCGATTCCAATGGTCGCGACCGCCTGAGCAAGGGACGGGTGCTGGAGCTGAAGGAGAACGCTCTGGTACGCCTTTCCTGGAAGGACGACGACTGGCCGGAGTACACCGAGGTCGTCTTCACCCTGACCGCCGAGGGGGACGGAACCCGCCTGGAGCTGGTTCACGATGACTTCCTCAAGCTGGGAGCAAAGCTCCACTACAACGTGGAAGAGTACCTCCACGGCTGGGAGGCTCTCCTTGAAGACCTGACCCAGTACCTGGCAGCGGGCGGTGAGGAGCTGGAGGAGCTGTTGGAGCGGGGCTTGACCGACGAGCAGTGTGCCTTCCACGAAGAGGAGTTTAAGGGCAACACCAAGGGTCGGATTAGTTATGAAGACTTCCTGAAGCGGCTGCGCGAACGCCTGGAGCAGGCGCGTAATGTGGATGCCGACGAGTTCCGGGCAAAGGTAGAAGAGGTCGCCGCCGAGCTGGGCTGGGGTGCCTGGGTGGCAAAGGAGAAGCTCGCCGATTGGACCAGCCGTGCCAAGAAGGCGTGGCCAGAAGTCGAACAGGGACTAATCAGCATCGGCAGGGGTTTCATCGAGAGTATAACCGCCTTCGGCAAGGCATTCCGCGAGGGTTTTGAAGGCGGCAAACCAGAAGAGACCGAGAACGAAGAGTAAACTCACCGGGATGCTGCCCGCTTATTAGCCGTGAGCGTCTGCAAGAAGAGGTCGCAGCAGTACGTCCTTTACCGACAGTGTATGTCAGAAGATGCCCCCTGTATCCGATAAACGAGAATACTTTTCAGGTATTCCTGGCTGATTGTTCAAAGGCATTCATGAAACGACTCCTCAAAGCCCTTAGCTCGCTCCTGCCGCTGCTGCTCATCGGCGGGTTGATCGTCGCCGGACTCTTCCTCTTTGCCCAGCGGGCGTTTGCTGGCATGGAAGAGCTACAGGCAGAGCTATCCTCCATCGAGTCCGACCTGCGCATCCAGCGTACGGCACGGGAAGAGGTGCGCCGCCAGGAGCTGGGCATTCTCGGTGAGCTGCAGCTTCTTCAGCAACGCGCCGAGAAGGGACGGGCGAACCTCCGCCGCCTGCAGGATACCTCGGACACTACCATCCTCGCCATCGCCCAGACCGAAGCAGAGATAACCCGGCTTGCCAAGCTCGCCGACGAACGCCGCTTCCTCCTCGGTCAACGATTGACCCTGCTCTACGAAATCGGACGCAACGGCGGCGGACGCTTCATCTTCTCCGCCCAGGACTTCTCGGCAATGGGGCGACGCTTTCTCTTTCTAAAGGCGTTCGCTGCTCAGGACAGGGAGATTTATCAGGAGATCCTCGATGCCGTAGCCGAAGAGGATCTGAAGAAACAAGACCTTCAGGTCGCCATCGAAACCCTTGAGGAGCTGCGGATTCTGGCGGCGGAGGAACAGGCGTTCTACGACAAAGACCTCGACGACAAGCAGGAGCTGCTGGAGAAGGTGCAGCGGGAACGCTCTGCCTACGAGGCGGTTATCCGAGAGAAAGAACGGGCGGCGGCGCAGCTTCAGAGCAAGCTCGACGACCTGATCACCGCCGATGCCAGCTCGCGCGCCGGGCATGAGGTCAGCGTGGCAGAGATTCCGGACTCCGGCGTTTACTCCACGGAGGTTCCCGACCTGCGCATCTGGCCCACCGACGGAACAATCACCCGCTACTTTGGGCGGGTCGAGGACAGCCGCTACGGCACCACCACCAAGTCCGACGGAATCGACATCGCCGCGCCGTCGGGGCAGTACTTCGTCTCTGTCCTGCCCGGCGAGGTCATCTTCTCCGACTGGTTCCAGGGCTACGGCAAGATGCTCGTCATCGCCCACGCCGACGGGCTGCACACCATCTACGCCCACGCCGACTCCGTCCTGGTCTCGGTGGGCGATTCCGTTAGCGAGGGACAGAACATCGGTCGGGTTGGCTCCACCGGAACAACCACCGAGCCGGGGCTGCACTTCGAGGTACGCAAAGCCGGGAGGGCGATTGACCCGCTGAAGTATCTGGCGAGGTAGATATTTGCTTCGAACTACTGGATAATCCCTTCGTCGGGAACACCACCCACGCCCACCCCGTATCATTAGTCGGATGGGGACGCATGTCCCCCTTGGCATTTGACCAAACCAGCGGCGACAGAGTCGCTTTCAGCAACGGAAGAAATCATGCTTAAACGCCTAACCATCGGAATCGTCCTCGCCGCTCTCGTTACCGGAACCCTCTGGCTCATTGTTGACATGGGCAGCACCGTTCTCGCCGACGAAAGCGACACCGACGTTTACCAGCTTCTGACCACCTTCAACCGCGTCTTGCAGGTGATCTCGCGGGATTACGTGGACGAAGAGACCTACGATGACCTGATCTACGGTGCCATCGGCGGGATGCTCTCCACCCTCGACCCGCACTCCATGCTGATGGAGCAGCCGATGTACGACAACCTGCGCCTGGAGACATCAGGCAAGTTCGGTGGCTTGGGGATGCAGGTGCAGATTACCACGGAGGACGACACCCTGACGGTGATGAGTCCCTTCGACGGAACCCCGGCGGCGGAA
>Ga0190344_1000289_pt1 | contig 27898 bp, 23 predicted proteins | sample 48721323_MG_FD_161662 | JGI IMG/M metagenome (GOLD analysis project Ga0190344, IMG submission 161662) | Hydrothermal vent microbial mat bacterial communities from Southern Trench, Guaymas Basin, Mexico - 4872-13-2-3_MG | ecosystem: Environmental > Aquatic > Marine > Hydrothermal vents >... | reverse complement strand
TAGCTTGTATTCTTCCATAGTTTCCAAAGGTTGCGCATCATCTTGAGTATAGCACGGCAACGGTCTCTTCAACACAACTATGGTAAAAAATGAGCCCTTCAGTTGATTACTATTGGGAGTAGGTTCCCTGACACATCCATTAGGTTAGCGAAACTTGTTTGCTGCGAGAGATCAAACATCCAGAGGTGCTATAATATCTGCGAGATGCACTGCTTTTGCAACAGCCCGACCAGAAGGTGATTACCCTTAACTTCTTCCAACATTTTCATCAGCATCTTAAGATTGTGTCCTAAGAATTGTATCATGTTACCGATTTTGACACCATGGTGGGAAACATGTGTTGTTGGCGAACTTGTTGAAAGGTTGAGATTTATTTTCTAAACAGCTTACAACTACATCTTGTGCCTGTTATAATAACTTAGCGTGAAAGAAGTCCATATCTTGTGGCTGAGCCTTATCTATCAATGAGTTGTGCTGACAGGACAAGTAAAATTAGTGTTGACAGCTATCTAATTCAACTATAGAATGTAGTCAGTCCTCCTGAGTGAGTCTCTGGTCAGAATGCTTAGCAATACTTGTAAGTATTGAGCTATCAAACTGGTAGGACTGCTGGCTGTTATTACATTCACAAAACACTACCTCTTCTTTGAGATATTGATGTGAAGCTGATGCCGGGAAAACTAATTCTTGCCCTGCTCCTTACGCCGCTGGTTGCGTTGGCTGTTACCCATCCTGGGGAGCAGCTTGTTCAGCATCGCACCGGTGGTGCCCCACTATCTGGTTTTGTTTACGACGAAGCCGGAAACCCGGTTGCCAACATCGATATTTTGGCACACTTTGTGGATGAGACGGGAGAGCAGCAGAGTTGGGTAGTGGCTCGAACCCCGGCAGACGGGCATTATTTCTTTACTCTGCCTGAGGGAAGGGTTTATCTGACCTGTGAGTACCGTCAGAAGACCATCCAGCGAATTGGCTATCCCGGAGTTGTCAATCTTTCAGAGATGTATCCTGTTGTTTACTACTGGTACCTTCCCGGTTCAGCTTCCGACTATCAAGATCCCCTGGCTCCTTATCCACAGCCTGATGGACGTACGACGGTGGTTATTGAACCTGATCCGCCAGAAACACGCGAACTAGTCGCTCCGCGTCTGCTGGAGCCGGAAAAGTTTGCCAAAGACGTGAATGAACGCCCGGATTTCCGCTGGTCAACCTCTACAGATGCCAACCGCTACGCCATTCAGATCGGTGAAGATGAAGCCCTGGACAAGCGATGGATTGATGCAATCAATCTGACAGATACCAGCTTTAAGCCTGACGAGGGCGAAGAGCTTCCCACCGGAGATTACTACTGGCGCGTAAGAGCCGGGGACGGAGAACGCTGGAGTCCCTGGTCGGAATCTTCGCCATTCTCGGTTCTGTCCACCGCCGACCAGGCGATGGAGACAATCACCGAAACTGAAGATAAAGACACTGGCTGGATCTGGTGGGCAGCAGGCGGAGTTGTTGCGGCGGGTATTATTACCGCGCTGATTCTGATTCCTCCACCGGAGCTGGATGATTTGCCCGGCTTCCCGGATAACCCGTAAATTCTTGTACACCACGCGGACTAATGCTCGACGGCTTTTTAACAAAACGCCCCCATCTCTGAAGTGAGGGGAAGATCATGCGTAGAGCAGCTCTGCTGTGCCTCCTGATTCCATTTATTGCTTTGGCTCAAACAACCAACCACACCCAAACCGACTGGAGCGGTGGGGCTGGCGAGAGTGGGCCTGTTTCTGCGTGGGCTGATCGCTTTGATAATTCCGATGATATAGACTTTTCGACCTCCGGTGAGCTTGTCCTTAGTACGGAGGCTTTGAGTACACCAGCAAAAACCGACATCGACGTAAACTTTACTGGTGTTAGCTTTGTCGTTACCAGCGATGTAGATGGCGATGGCAATCTTGACGTTGTAGGTGCAGCGGCTGGTGGAAATGAGATCGCCTGGTGGGAAAACGACGGTACTGGCGCGAGCTGGACAAAACACACCATCGCAACCAACATCATGAACGCCAGCTGCGTTGACGCCGGAGATCTTGACGGCGACGGCGATGTCGATGTTGTTGCTACGTCGCAAAGCAGTCACCGGGTTTACTGGTTCGAGAATACCTCCGGTGATGGTACAACCTGGAGTGAGACCATCATCAACAACTCCTTCACCGGCGCGCGGAGCATCCACCTGGCGAATCTCGGTGGCGATACGGCGTTGGATATCGTTGCTACCGCTGAAACAGGTAACCGTGTAACCTGGTGGCAGAACGTTGGTAATGGCTCTTCCTGGACGATGGAAGATATCACCGCTACCCTGACCGGAGCCAGAACCGTTTACACCGGAGACCTCGATGGCGACTCCGACCTCGATGTAGTTGCCGGAGGCTACAATGCCGATCAGGTGATTTGGTACGAGAACGGTGCCTCCTGGGCGGCGCACACGATTGACGGCAGCTTTGATGGCCCCTACTCTGTTTTTGTTGCTAACATTGATGGTGACGGCGATCTTGATGTTCTCGGAGCAGCCTACGACGGAGAACTGCTGGTCTGGTGGGAAAATGACGGTTCTGGTGGAACCTGGACAGAGACCAACATCACCACTGGCGGAGGAAGATTTTCTTCTGTCAATGCAATTGACATTGACAATGATGGCGATATGGACGTTGCCTCGGTAAACCACCTTGCCCTCCCTCCCCCTCCCTCTTCATCTGTTGACTGGTGGGAAAATGACGGTTCAGGAAGCAGCTTTACCCAACACAACCTCGACAGCTACTATCCAAGACCATCGTCGGTAGCTCTTGGTGATATTGATGGTGATAGCAGTAACGATGTTATCGCAAGCTCAAATTTTAACAACGATGTCTGTTGGTTCAAGGTTTACGGGTATGCAGGTACGGGAGAGCTGGAGAGCGCAATTTTAGACGTCGGTACTCAGGAAGAGGATTGGGGACAGATAATCTGGGATGTGGAACTTCCCGGCAGCGATACTCACTTCGCCGCTCAGGTACGTTCAAGCAACGATTCCAGCGATATGGGCAGTTGGTCTGCCTACATCATCAATTCCGGTACCGACATAACGGGCTATGCGAATAACGGAGACCGCTACCTGCAATACAGGCTTACTCTGGATACCGATAGCGGTGCACTTACCCCGACCTGTCGCGAGATCACCATCCAGAGCCTGGTCGTTCCTCCAGAAGCAACCTCAGCGGTGGCAGCGGATACCTCTGGTGGAGAGGGCGGTATCCAAACCGGCGATACCGTGGCAATTACCTTTACCGAAGAGATGACCCCGGTCTCCATCAACTCAGGAAACATAGACAGCTACCTTCCCCTTTCCAACGGTCATACCTGGCTTTCCGGTGACGGAAACCTTCAGGGAGCCTCCTGGAGCAGCGGTAACACGGTACTCACGATAACCCTCTCTGCCTCCGGTGGCGAGCCAACCGTGGCGGTAGGCGACAACGTTGGCTTCTCCAGCGACATTACCGATACCCTCGGTACTCCGGCATCGGGAACCGTAACCATTACCGGCACCTTTGGCAACGAGCAGGATCCTCCAGAGGCGATAGTCGCCGCAGCCAACGATACCTCTCAGGGTGGCGCGGGCATTCAGACCGGGGATTCCGTTGCGATTGTCTTTGACGAAACAATGACCCCAACCCCGGTTTACGCTAGCAACATAGATACTTATCTTGCCCTTTCCGGTGGACATACCTGGCTTTCTGGTTACAACAGCCTGCAAAGTACAGAGTGGCAGAACGGCAATACCCGTCTGGTGATTGTCCTGAACACCAACGGTGGCGTTCCCACGGTGGCGGTCGGCGATACAATTGACTTCTCCGCCGACATTGCCGACCAATACGGCAATCCTGTGACGGGAACCATTGACATCACTGGCAGTTTTGACGAATACACCGAGCCGCCAGTGATCACCCATACCCCGATCACCAGCACCCCGATTAACGAGACCCTCACCGTTCCGGCTACTATTACTGGAGATGTTGTCGAGGCACGGGTGTACTACCGTCGTGGCGGAGAGACCAGCTTCCAGTATTCCTCGATGAGCAATGGCTCTGGCAATGAATACAGCGGGCAAATTCCAGCGGATTCGATTACCGGACGCGGGCTGGAATACTACCTCTTGGCGAGCGATGGCACTTACGACGGAACCTTCCCCACGGAAGGCGGCGATTCGCCCATCGTAACCCGGGTTACCTACGACGGCGATGGAATCAGCACCGGACACTCGCAGCACTCCGGGCGCAACGTCTCTGACTATCGTCTCTTCAGCGTTCCGACGGACTACGGCTCAGGTGGAGCAACGGCAGACGCTGTTCTTGCCGATGACCTGGGCAGCTACGATATCAAGTACTGGCGACTAGGGCGTTATCAAGATGGTCAGGTGGTTGAGTACACCCAGGGCAATATCGACAACTTCGCCCCGGGGCGTGCCTTCTGGCTAATCGTTGGTGAATCAGGAAAGACCCTCGATTCAGGAAGCGGGCAGAGTCCCGATACCTCCACAGCTTACCCGGTGGAACTAAACCCGGGCTGGAACATGATCGCCAGTCCCTTCGCCTTCTCGGTATCCTGGGATGACGTTACCGCGCTAGCCGCTAACTCCGGCATCGTCGGCGACCTGCAAGACCCGGTCAGCTGGGATGGTGAGTACAACTACAACGCCACACGTTTGGATCCCTGGAGCGGCTACTGGCTGTACTACGATGGCTCTTCGGCGGCAACGCTGTACATTCCACCAGCAGCTATCGGCGGCAGCAACCGTCCGCCACTAAACGACTATCTGTGGCTTAACGATTACAGCGACTACTACGTCCCAATCTACAAGGTAACCTCACTCCTTCCTGAAGTCTCTGTCCAGCTGTTTGAGCCACCGCTTATCCGTGAAACCGCAATTCGCTCCGCCCGCTCAGTGGGCAGCTCGATTGAATCCAACCCTGTATCGCTGAATAGCGTCGGCGGTTCTTCGGCTTCTATCGTCAACTCCACCACACGCAGCGTAGCGGCTGTTGACTCACTCAACGAAGTCAACAGAAGTGGATACCTGGAATCCTTCCGTACCACAACGCCCGCTGAGGAATGGACGCTGGAGCTACGACTGGACTCCGGCGGAATGAGCGATAGCTGGAATCAGATCGGCGTCAGCACTACAGCCTCTAACTACTGGGATGCTAACGAACTCCGTGAGCCACCGACTCTGGCTGGCGCGGCGAACCTCTGGTTCGAGCATCACGACTGGCCTACCGACCGCGATGAATACGCCACTGACTTCCGCTCCGGTATCGGCGATGGCGCAAGCTGGGAGTTCATCATCCAGCCATTGGGAAACGAGACCGAGGCTCTGCTGAGCTGGAGCTGGATCGAGGAACTGCCGTCCCGCTACGATATTATTCTGATTGATCACGCTCTTGGTCGGACGGTTAACCTCCTTGCTGACAACGACTACGAAGTCAGCTTGCTATCAGGCGAGGTCAACCGTCGGTTAGAGATACTGGTCGGAACTAATGAGTGGCTCGAAGGTGCAGATCCAGAGCCAGCACGTGGAACCGTCCTGGAACAAAGCTACCCGAACCCGGCTCGTGAGCAGCTGACCATCGAGTTTGACCTGACACACAACGGTCCGGTGGAGCTAAAGGTCTATGACCTGGCGGGACGGCTGATTACAACGCTTCTTGATGAACAGGTCGCCGCCGGAAGCCGCGCCATCAGCTGGGATCTGCGCGAGCAGTCGGGCAGAGATGCCACCTCCGGCGTTTACCTCTACATGCTACGCACCAATGAAGGAACCCTGACCCGCCGTCTGGTGATTAGCCGTTAAATCATGGCTCAATAGATGCAAAATGGAAGGTCGCTTCGGCGACCTTTTTTTCTACCTGAACTGGTTGATGTATCCCCTTGACACTCTTGCCCTAACCCAATAGAATGGAGTGCATTAGCTGGTCTGTTTCTCATTTCAAAAGTCAAAGGTAAGCCTGCTATGCGCGGAAATAAGTTCACGCTGATTATCAACAGAGACAACGTTATCGGTACGTTCTATCGTGATATTAATCGGCGTGGTATCAGGCGGGGGTTCTTGCTTACGATGCTGGTCTTCATCGGAGCCATCGTTCTGCTCTTCCTTTACTCAGACAATGTGCGAAAACGCTTTGAAATTTACTCCCTCGAAATCTCGAATGAGCAGCAACAGAGCCAGCTTACCGAGACCCAGGAGAGAATCGGAGAGCTTAATCAAAAGCTGACCGACCTTCGCGGTACGAACGACTTTGTCCGGCTTGCTCACGCCCTTCCCACCATTCCCGAAGCCGAACGGCTCGGTGGTATCGGCGGAGTTGAGCTTGGTCAAGCGATGAGTGGTTTCCCCACCGTTGACTACTCCGCCCTCGACGAAACGACTCAGCGGTATTACGAACGCGCCCTGCGCCTCGAAGGCTCGATCAGTCTGGAGAACTCCCTTCTCGTAGAGACCATTGAGCGTACCCGGCGCGAGCGAGACATCCGCTCTCATACTCCCAGCATCAAACCCGTTGTCGGGCATATCGTCAGCTACATGGGCAACCGCATTCATCCGATTACCGGGCTGATCCACTTCCACCGTGGAGTGGACATCGTCGCCGCCTGGGGAACACCTATCTTTGCTCCCGCCGACGGTGTGGTCAGCTTCGCCGGAACCCGGGGTGGCTATGGAATTACCTGTTTCATCGACCACGGCTATGGCATCCAGACTCGCTACGGGCATACCTCCAAGCTCCATGTGAAGGTCGGTGATGTCGTCGAGCGCGGGCAGATCATCGCCGACATCGGCTCCACGGGCATGTCCACCGGTCCCCACGTTCACTTCGAGGTAATAGTCGAAGGCAGCGTAACCGACCCCATGGCGTACATCACCCCTGATTATGAGTTTGATTGATGCAGTAAATAGGCAGCAACTATCCCTTACTTCTGTTAGTCGAGACTCGTAGATTGAGTCCAGGGTAGCAGTGGCAGCTTAAAATGGTACGGCGTACTAACAATCCGAGATCTTTGCATAACTCAATGCTTTTGACTGTTCGCCTGTTCGGGAGGCTGCCGCCAAGCTATCAGTATTTCTGTAACTATAGCAAATACCTGATGTTATAGGACTGAAAAGATTGTCAGCCAAGTCGGACGTGTGCAACAAAGGTACTTATGCAAAAGCCTCAATCCCTTGCAAATAAGAGCAGCCGTTGGGCTGCTCTTTTCCATTGTCCTGCGAATGCCCAACTGCTACAATCATTGACGGCTCATCAGGGAGGTTGTCATGCGATCTAAGCTCATATTCCGAAGTTTTGAAGAACAGGACTGGGGTGACTTAGTTCGCTTTTACGAGGAGTTCTACAAACCGGGGTATATCTTTACTAGGCGAGAGTTCTTTGACTGGAACTTTGCAAAACCGCCCAGGATTGTTGACGGAGCCGGACAGCATTTGATTCTTGATGGCAAAAAGATAATCGCTATTCTCGGCGGCTATCCGTGGCCATTGCAAATTAATGGGCAATGGGAGCCAGGAATATCGATGCTCAATCTCTACCTGGATTCAGCTTATAGAGGACAGCGACTTGGTCATAGGCTGGTGGAAAACTATCTGAAGCTAAAAAACTACGTTATGGGTCCTGGGGTTAATCCACGTACCTTTTCCATGTACGAAAGGCTGGGAAAGCTTACCAAATGGACGATGAGACGTTTTACCCGTCCGTTGAGTCCTACAGTAGCCACCCTGATGAAATTGAATCCACGCTACCAGGAGTTTGCTAAAGGGGATAAGGAGCAAGCCCTCCAGAACTTAAAAGAACACGAAATCATCGAAGTATCAAACTCCCGGCTTGTATTCCGAAAAGTGGAGCGTTTTGATGATAATTGGGACGCTGTATGGGATAGAATCAGGGAACATTATGGCTATACCACCTGGCGGAGTACGCAACATCTGAACTGGCGATACATTGACTACCCCTATCCTCTCTATGAGTGCTTTTATGCATGGAGCGACAAGCAGATCGTTGGTCTTGTTGTGTTTCGCAATGAAACATCGGAGTACGGCTCCATCGTCCGATTGATTGACTACGTAACCCTTCCTGAGTATCACAAGGATGTTTTAAGCTACACCATTGAGTATTCCAGGAAAAAAGGGGCGATTCTGATCGATTATTTTGCTGGTGGACGACTCGAAGAAGAAATTCTCGAACAGGTTGGTTTCTACGAACCGATAAATCAGTCTGGAGCAACTATGCTGCCAATGGATTTCAATCCATTGCGTTACCGGGATAGTATGCAGATGTTTGCTCTGTTTCGCGACGAAAATGATCCCAAAATGAAAGAGGTTGTTGAAGGCAACTTTTACTTTGTAAAGGGCGATGGAGACCAGGACAGAGCTAACTAAACGAGGGAACCAGATATGCTGACAATCGTGATGTACCATTACGTCCGTGACCTGAAAAACAGCTCCTATCCCAGAATTAAGGGATTACAGCTTGAGGATTTTGATGGGCAGCTCGATTACCTCCAGCGGCATTACTGCTTTGTTGAGCTTGAGCAGGTCATTGCTGCCTCAAGAAATAGAGTTGAATTGCCACCAAACGCCTGTCTGTTAACCTTCGATGACGGATTCTCCGATCACTATGAATATGTTTTCCCCCGACTGAAAGAACGTGGCATCAAAGGGGCTTTTTATCCCCCGGTGAAACCAGTGCTTGAAAACACTGTCCTTGATGTGCATAAGATTCACTTTATTCTTGCATCTGCCGAGAGTCCCGGTGGATTAGTCAAAGATATTTTTGAACTACTAACACCACATCGGAAAGAGATCGACCTACCCGACGACGAGGAATTGTATCGGCTTAACGCTGGTGAATCGCGCTTTGATCCTCCGGAAATAATCTTTGTCAAACGAATTCTCCAGGTTGGACTGCCAGAATGGTTGCGTAATGCCTTGGTTGCCGAACTGTTTAATCGCCATGTCGATAGAGATGAGAATGAGTTCGCCCGTGAGCTTTATCTTAGCTCAGAACAACTGAAAGAGATGGTAAAAGCCGGAATGGCGATCGGGGTTCACGGTTACAGCCATCGCTGGTTTAATAGCCTGACCTTAGAGGAGCAAACCACCGAGCTTGACCTGTCGCTGTTATTTTTGAATGACCTCTACGGCAAGCGACCAGAAGACTGGACGGTCTGCTACCCCTATGGTGGCTACAACGAGGATACGCTTAGGCTGTTGGAAGAGAGGAACTGTGCCCTGGGTCTTACCGCTCGCGTGGCATTGGTAGAGAACTACTCCACGCCCTTGCTGCTACCACGCCTGGACACAAACGACCTACCGAAGAATGGGGCAGTCAGAGCTAACGAGTGGACTCTGCGATTACGTTAGAAAACTACTGCCATTAGAAGGTTAAGTTTCCCCGAAAAACTTCACGGAGGTTGCCATGCGTTCCAGACTCATCATCCTGCTGCTAGTTCTGTTCAGCTTTTCGGCATCACTTGCCTTTACCGCCTTCCGAGTGGAGTCCATGGAGCGGATGGAGCATCCCGATAGCGGTGCAGAAGGCGTTTTCTCCACCTATGCCCCGTACATCATCCGCAACGATGAGATCGGTCTGGGACTGTCTCTGGAGCCGGGCTTCCCACTGTGGCCATTACCCCGGGAAGAGGGAAACTTTGGCGAGTACACCGCCGGGATGTCCTTTGGTCTCGACGGGCGGGTCTTCTATCCGCTGGTAAATAAAACCGAGAACCGCTACCTTCTCAGCATCGATGAGCCGGAGCTGGTCTGGGTGGATCACCGCTTCCACATCTTCAACCTCTACACCTATCTGGTCGGCGATATCGGCTTCTCCACCAGCTCCCTTACCTATGAGGAGAGCAACGCCAATCGTCAGAACACGATGACCGCCCTCTACGTCCTCGGTGGGCTGCGCTTCTTCTATCAGATGGAGGACTCCTGGTGTCCCTACGGGGAGATTCTCCTCGGCGTTGACATGGTCAGCTTCACCGATGAATCCGCAAACGAAGGCTCTCGCAGGCTTTCCGGTGCCGGATTGGCAATCTCCATCTCCGGCGGCATTGAGTACATGCTGGACGATGCGCTGACTCTCGACGGGGGAATCACCCTCTATCGCGGCGACTTCATCAACCAGCTCTCCAACGACGATGGCGACGACGTAGATGTGCTGGGGCGGGTCTTCACCGCTTCACAGCTCACCCTGCACCTGGGAGTTAACTACTACCTGTAGTTGATGAAGCAGATCGCAGGTTAGCTTGGAAAGACAAAAGGAGCCGAAAGGCTCCTTTTTAGACGTTTTTAAGAACTATATTTGAGTCGCTATTCTGCTGCTTCTACAGCTTCAGTTGCTTCCTCCAGTGCTGCTTCCGCCGCATCTAGAGCTGCCTCCACCTCTGCATCAAGTGTACCGAAGTCATCCCAGTCTTCCATGTCCTCGCCCCAGTCTGCCCACTCGTCGTCCATGCCACCGAAGGCAGCGACCAGACCAAATGCCATACCGGCGAAGGGATCCTTCTCGGTGATGGCCTCGGTAACGGCGGTCAGACGGTCGGTGTCGGAGAAGAGATCCTCGGTGTAGGCTTCGAAAGCCTCGGGGGTGGTGTTGTAACCTTCAAGGACGCCAGCAACTTCGGATTCATCTTCCATGATGTAGGTTTCGCAGAAGATATCCACGTAGGTGTCGTCGTTTAGTTCTCCTGAGAGCTTACCAATCCCATCAAGATAAGCGTAGTAGTTCTCCGTCATCTTCAGCCAGTCATCAAGAGCGTTTTCTGGCAGACCATAAGTGGAACAGGCGGTACCATAGAAGCTTTCCAGCTCTTTATCAGACTCCGATTCATCGTAATACTGCTCCGCCATCTCAAGAACGTTTTGAGCAAGGTGGAATGTCATATCGTTTTTATCTTCAAAATCCTCGGTAATCTCTTTTAGCTCCCAGGCAATCTTCCCCATTACCGCCTGCTGAATCATCGACCACTCGTTGAGCAGGGCATTCTGAGCGTCAACATCCTCTTTAGAAAGCCCAGCCTGTTCCAGACCATGTTTATACGCAGCTTCCGGAGTAGCGGATTCTTCAAGTATCTGTATCAGTGCGGAGCTATGAAGCTCCACGTACTTTTCCAAAGAAACGGTGACACTAAGAGGCTTAACCAACTCGAAAACCACATCTACGTTGTATTCCTCTATCGGCTCACCTGCGAAGCCAAAGCCTCTTCCTGACAGGAGGGACATAGCGGCTATTGAGCGGGGAGTTATCCCGTAATCATCCAGGTAATCAATAATCTCATCTTCCTGGATATTCACTCTGCTTTTGAGATCAAGTCCCTCCCGTGCGTCCAGGTAGAAGCTAAAATAGCCAGCCCCATTCTCAAGCTTACTCAGAACATCATTAACATACTCAGGGGAGGTGGTTAGTTCCTCAACTGGTGTGTTTTCCTCACCGTTAAGGAGTTCGTAGTAAAAGTCAGCAATGTCCCCTGGGGCTGGAGCCAAAGCGATTAGCTCCTCATTAACCTTGCGAGCGAGAGTCATGTCTTCGGCAAGCTCCAGCTCGTAGGCGTAATAGTCGGACAACTCAAAGCCCATTCGTTCAACAGAAAGAGCTTTATTTGATTCGCCAACACCATACTCACCATCTAACTCGAGATCAATCAAAGTTTCAGCATAGTTGTCTGCATCGTAGGAAGAATCACAGGCTACAAACTGTACAGCCAGCAGCACAACGGCGATTAGCATAAGCCACTTCATCTTGCCCCCTAAGTTACGGTTAGCGTTACTGTTAACACCAAGAACAACTATATCATACTGACATAGTGAGACTATGCTAAAATGGGGGGGGTAGATGTCAATAGTTTTATTGACTAAAAGCCAAATTATTTTTCCAGTAGTGCAAAAAAGGATAGGCGAGTGCCTGTCCTGATGTCAAAGTGTAATGTCATCAAGGACGATTCGAGGTGAGCTTCTCTACCAAAGCCCTGGCAACATGGGGCGGGACGAAGGGGGATGGATCACCGTTCAGGCGGGCTATCTCTTTGACCAGGCTGGAATTGAGGTAAGTGTAGATGTCCGACGGCATGAGGAAAAGAGTCTCTATCTCCGGACAGAGACGACGGTTGGCAAGAGCCATTCGGAACTCGTCCTCGAAGTCGCTCACTCCGCGAACGCCGCGAATGATCGCATGAATCTCCCTCTTGCTGGCAAACTCTACCAGCAGACCATCGAAGGATTCCACACTGACCCTCTTACCGTGCTTCTCAACAGAGGTGGTCATCATCTCTACCCGTTTATCAACAGAGAAGAGCGGTCCCTTACCGGGATTCCGGGCGATGGCAATCACCAGATGCTCGCAAATGTCCAAAGCCCGAGCAACGATATCCAGATGCCCGTTGGTAACCGGATCGAAGGTTCCTGGGAAAATAGCGGTATGCAAGGCTACTCCTCAATTTGATAGCGATTGAAGCGGACGTTGTGCCGCACGTTTTCCATGTCCAGCGTCGTGGTTTCGTAGCGTTTGTTGGTCTCCATAAGCAGAACGGTAATCTTATAGATCAGCGTAAGGAAGCCAAGACCGATGAATATCAGCGGGAGAAACTCCAGGAATGGCATCAGTACGGCAACCATCATTACCAGTGCCGACAGCAGAAAGAGGAAGAGGGCGACGTAGTTGGCAATCATCGCCCGGAGAATCATCTTCCTTCGCCACTCGTAAAGCTCAACCTGCTTCCAGTAGTTTCCGATAATTCCCGAATTCAGCAGGTCGCCTTTGTCTATCAGAACCTGGTTGAGAAAACGGATGCGGTCAACAACCCGGGCGTGGCGATTGGAGGTGGAAATGATTAGCGAGGCGCAGACGGCGATCATTATCGCCGGGGTCAGCATCGCTCCGATAAGACTGGCAATCATGAAACCTCTGTTATCTTAGTTTCAGCTGGATAAAGTCGGGTACGTGCTGAAGGAAGCGATCAAGGGGAGCGGATGACTAATTGGTCTTCTGGGCGAAACCCAGCTTTGTGGTGCAACGCACCGCGCTGCTGGCTAAAGCCTGGTCATGTGTTGAAGGAACTCGGTATTGTTCTTCGTTTTCCGCATTTTGTTCAGGAGCATCTCCATAGCCTCGGTGGAGTTAAGTCCGGCAAGGGAGTTGCGCAGCACCCAGACCTTGCTCAGCTCCTCGTCGGAGAGCAGCAGCCCCTCCTTGCGGGTTCCGGAGCGGTTGAGGTCCATGGCTGGCCAGGTGCGTCGCTCCGCCAGACGGCGGTCAAGCACCAGCTCCATGTTACCGGTTCCCTTGAACTCCTCAAAGATAACCTCATCCATTCGCGAACCGGTCTCGATGAGCGCGGTAGCGATAATGGAGAGTGAGCCGCCTTCTTCGATATTACGCGCCGCGCCAAAGAAACGCTTCGGCTTATGGAGGGCGGTAGCATCCACCCCACCGGAGAGGATTCGCCCGGAATGTGGCGAAACCGTGTTATAGGCTCGTGCCAGCCGGGTAATCGAGTCGAGGAGAATCACCACATCGTGTCCACACTCCACCAGCCGCTTTGCCTTCTCGATTACCATCTCCGAGACCTGAACGTGGCGTTCCGGCGGTTCATCGAAGGTGCTGGAGACCACCTCGCCGTTCACCGAACGCTGCATATCGGTAACCTCTTCGGGGCGTTCGTCAATCAGCAGTACCAGCAGGGTTACTTCCGGGTGATTGGTGGAGATGGCGTTGGCTATTTCCTGAAGAAAAACCGTCTTACCGGTTCGCGGCGGAGCAACGATTAGCCCGCGCTGCCCCTTTCCGATCGGTGAGAACAGGTTGATAACGCGCATGGCAAGGGTGGGTTTTTCTGTCTCCAGATTGAGCCGTTCATCGGGATAGAGCGGGGTTAGCTCCTCGAAGACGATCTTCTCACGGGCTGCCTCCGGGGTTTCATGGTTGACCGCCTGTACTCGGATCAGCGCAAAGTAACGCTCCTGCTCCTTCGGCTGTCGAACCTGCCCGGTTATGATGTCGCCCTTGCGCAGGGCGAAACGCTTAATCTGAGAGGGCGAGACGTAGATGTCGTCGGGTCCGGGGAGGTAGTTATAGTCCGCAGAACGTAGAAAACCAAAGCCCTCCGGCAGAATCTCCAACACCCCGCTGGCGAGGATCATCCCGTCATTCTCGGTCTGGGCAGCCAGGATGCGGAAGATCAGCTCCTGCTTGCGTAATCCACTGATACCGTTGATCTTCAGCGTCTTTGCCAGACGGTTTAGTTCAATAATCTTCTTGTTTTTTAGTTCGTTCAGATCCATTGGAGATCCTTTGAGACCTTTGCGTAATTCGACGGATTTGACTTTTCGCCCGTTCGGGAGGCTGCGGCTGGATTGTATCGTTATTTGTAACCATCACAGATAACACCTGTTACAGGATGTAGATGGTTTCAGCCAAGCCGGATGAGCAATCCAGTGGTAAGCCACGCAAAAGTTTCCCTTACCACATAAATGGCAGGCTGGAGCGTGGTGCATGATAAAGGTTGGAGGTACTGGAAAGGGAGGATGGTTAGGAGTAGAGCGGATGTGGGTTGGGGAATCTGAGGCTACCTGCCCTCACGGTCGCGGATGCAACCGACGGAGCAGCTCTCCATGGAAATGTTGAACTTTTCTTTTATCGTCATCTTCGCTGGTTGCTGGATGACCAACCGTCCGTTGGGACCCATATCCAGGGCGACACGGCTGCCGATTTTGAAGCGATGGTAGCAGAGGGTACAGCCTGCCATCTCGGCGAGAATCTCTTCGCCAGAGTCCATCTTGATTCGTACAGGCAGGTTAGAGGTGGAACACTTCTCTTCAAGGGATGCCTCAAAAGAGACAATCGTCCCTCGTTTGCGCTTGAATATCGCACTCACGCGACCGTAGGCGTAGAAGAAAGCGATGACTCCGCTGGTAACCCAGAAGACAATGCCGGAGTCCTCGAAGGTAGGTTCCGCGCCAATATGCGCCAGCACAGCCACAGCCAGCAACAACAGAAGCAACACGACTCGTTTTAGCATCACTCACCGTTCCGATGGTTATTCCACACAGTGCAACTGCGGGGAGCATAACGAAAAACTGCCTTGTTGTCCAGAATACTACCCCTTAGTACCAATGTTCAAAAAGCGTCTTTGTTGGTTTTGGTTTGGTTATTGACACACCAGAAAAATCCTGTTACTGTACCCGTATGGTTTGGTTTTTGACTTGTTTCACTTTAACTAAAGGAAGAAGATGAGGAAATTACTGTTTGTCCTGCTCTCAGTTCTCGTCGTTGTGGCGTTTGCTGAAAACGACCTGCTAATCCTCCACTGTGAGGGTGGCGATCCCTTGACTGGTGTCGAGAACAATATCGGTACCGACCCGTTCTATGGTAGCGTGGACTATCTTGATGGAAGCACTGGTCTCGTTGACGCTGCAACCCTTGGGGCTTACGACTGCGTTTTCACCTGGAACAACTACCAGTACACTACTGGTCAGGGTGATGAACTGGCAGACTACGTGGATGCTGGTGGCACCGTAGTAGTTCTCGGCTGGGGAATTTTTCAGTGCTACGGTCGCATCCTTGATGATGCAGCCTACTGCCCGATTGATGGTGGTGCCAACGAACACGGAAGCACCGCCCTCGGAACGACCTACACTCACGACATTCTCGATAGTGTTAGCACCATCACCGGCATCAACTATCGTGTAGCGGCTTCTCTTGAGTCTGGTGCAACCCTGATTGCCGAGGATACGACATTTGGCGATCCATTGGTTGCTATCAATGCAGCCGAAACCGTAGTCGCGATCAACATGGTTGCTGGCGACTACATCAGCTGGAGTGGCGATGGCTGGGTTCTCTTCAACAACGCTATCCAGTATCTGATGAGTGGCGGTGGCTCTACTATCGAAGAGACCACCTGGGGACAGATCAAGGCTATGTAAGAATAGTTCTTGTTCTCTGTGTCTAGTTGCAGCAAAGCCGTCCGATTGGGCGGCTTTTACTTTCTTTCGTAGATGACAAATCTTGACACAAACAAGGGCTGAAAGTACCATTCCCGGCGTGCAGCATCTCCCTTCAATTAACAATCAGATTCACGGGAGCAGTACCCATGACCAGCCAGCCGAGACTTTCCGAGCGCGCGATTCGTATTCCAGCCAGCCCGATTCGTAAGCTGGTTCCCTTTGCCCTTGAGGCAAAGAAGCGTGGAACCCACGTCTATCACCTTAACATCGGTCAGCCCGATCTGGCGACGATCCCCGCCGGGTTGGAGGCACTGCACAAGTACAAGACCGAGGTCGTTAGCTACGGGCTTTCTCAGGGTGATCAAGACCTAACCGCCGCTCTGATAAAGTATTACGGCAAGCTGGGGCATCAGTTCAAGCCCAGCGATATCGTCGTAACCACCGGTGGCTCCGAGGCGATCTACTTCGCCATGATGGCGATCTCCGACCGCGACGAGGAGTTCATCATCCCGGAGCCGTTCTACACCAACTACAACGGCTTTGCGATTACCTCCGGCGTGAACCTGGTACCGATTACGACCTCGCCGGAAGATGGCTATCGCTGCCCGACGGTGGAGCAGTTTGAAGAGAAGATTACTGAGAGGACACGGGGGATTATTGTCAACTCGCCGGGCAACCCCACCGGGGCTGTTTATACCCGTGAGGAGATGGAACGGGTCGCCGCGCTGGCTCACAAGCACAACCTCTATGTCATTTCCGATGAGGTCTATCGGGAGTTCGCCTTCGACGGACTCAAGACGACCAGTATCCTTGATATTGAGGGGATGGAGGAGCGGGCGATTGTGATCGATTCCATTTCGAAGCGATACTCCGCCTGTGGGGCGCGGATCGGCTGCGTTATCAGCCGCAACGAGAAGCTGATGGATGCGATCCTTCGCTATGCGCAGGCACGACTCTGCCCGCCAGCTTTGGGGCAGATCATTGCCACGGCTGCCTATAACGACGAGAGCGGCTACATTGAGGAAAGTCGGGTCGAGTACCAACGCCGCCGCGATGTGGTTTTTGGGCGAATCTCCCAGGTTGAGGGAGCCGTAGCCAGCAAGCCGGAGGGGGCGTTCTATGCAATGGTGAAGATTCCGGTGGACGATGTAGAGAAGTTTGCGAAGTGGCTGCTGACCGATTTCCAGCTCGACGGACGTACCGTGATGATTGCGCCGGGACCGGGCTTCTATGCTACCCCAGGGTTGGGAAGTCAGGAAATCCGTATCGCCTATGTACTCAACTGCGATGAGCTTGAACAGGCGATGAACGTGCTGGTGGCAGGAATTTCTACCTACAACAAGCGATAACGACCGGTGATAGTTTGTTTCCGTCGTCTGCTATTGACGTTTGGTCTGCGATTTGTTAACATCCCGCCGTCTGAGCAGACTGAAGGAAAATTGTCATTATCAGGAGTGAGGTGAACCTTTGGGATCCAGCAAAAAAGTAAAACGCAAAAAGATTTCGACCCACAAGCGTAAAAAGAAACGCCGGGCAAATCGCCATAAAAAGAAGAAGTAGGACACATAACCAACATTATCGGATAAGAGTGGATTCCGCAAACGCGGAGTCCATTTTTATATCGATTTTAACAATTAATCTGAGCGAATCTATATATCGCAGTATCCACAGATACATAATAATTACCACTTACTGGTTGATGTTGATTGGATGACATAAGCACGGTCATGGGAGTTATATATCCCAAACAGCCGTATTGTAACTTGCCAAAGCGAAATCATGTTTTTATATTCAGTTTATCCCAATTGTGTTTTTCAGGAATTATGCTTTTCTCAAACTCAAAAAGACAAAACGGAGGGATTCCCTCCGTTCCATTGATAGCAACGCTATCGATACCCATAACTACCCCAAGGGTTCATCGTCGCTAAGAAACTGTCAATTTCCCATCACGGACGATGAACTCGCCACCAACAATGGTATGCATCGGCCAGCCGCGCAGCAACCAGCCGTCGAAGGGATTATTCATTCCCTTACTCTTAAAACTGCGGACATCCACCGTTCGCTCCTGCTCAGGGTCGAAGATAGACACATCGGCGGGCAATTCTGGGGTGAGAGTTCCTAAAGCCAGATTGAGCAACCGGGCAGGCTGGGTACTCATTGCGTCAACCAATCGGGAGAGTGTCAGGAGTCCCGACTCTACGAGCTTGGTAAAGAGCAGCGGAAAGGCGGTCTCCAGTCCGGCGATGCCTGGCACGGCTTTTGTGAACTCGGTCTTCTTCTCCGCCACGGTACAGGGCGAGTGGTCGGTGGCAATAATCGCCACGGTGCCGTCGGCTACGGACTCTATCAATGCCTGTCGGTCTGCTTCGCTCCGGAGCGGCGGTGAAACCAGAGCGTCGGTCTGATAGCCCTCACAGGCAGCATCGGTGAGCAATAGATTGTGCGGAGTAACCTCGGCACTGAGCTTGATTCCTCGCTCCTGAGCGTAGCGCAGCAGCTCCACAGTACTCGCCGAGGAGATTGGCGAAAGGTGGACGGCGCAGTTTAATGATTCCGCCAGGATCATCTCCCGACCGGCGATGACCTCTTCTGCCACGGCGGGAATCCCCGCTAAACCGAGACGGGTACTTATAACGCCCTCGTTGACCAAACCTTCGGCGGCAAGCTCTGTATCTTGAGGGAAGGAAAATACGGGCAGAGAAAACATCTCGGCGTAGAGCAGAATCCGCCGCATCATCGAGGCATCGTCAACGCACCGAGCATCGTCGGAGATCGCCACCGCTCCAGCCGCCGCGATTTCCCCAATCTCGGTCAGCCGCTCTCCCTTTTTACCTTTCGTTGCCGTGCCGATGGGATAAACCCGCACAACTCCATCACGGGCTGAGCGTGAACGCACGTAGCGGACGACGGTCTGGTTGTCCATCACCAGTCCCTCGGTGCTGCGGCAACCCAGCGCGGTGTATCCTCCCAACGCGGCGGCACGGGTTCCCGTGGCGATGGTCTCCCGGTCTTCACGTCCCGGCTCGTTGAGGTGGACGTTGGTATCAACCAAGCCCGGCGTTACCAGCAAACCGGAGCAGTCAATAACCTCAGCGTCTGTAGTCTCAATTTGCTCATCAACCGCCTCTACTAAGCCATCGGTCAACAGAACATCGGCGATGCCGTCTCGACCGTTTGCCGGGTCAACGACCCGTCCGCCCCTGAGAAGAAGCCGCTTCATCGCTTCTCCGATCCGCGTATCGAGAGCAGGTAGAGTGCCGCCATCCGCACGACTACGCCGTTGGCGACCTGCTCGCGCAGGTGGGGCCACGCCATATCTGTAACGGTTGCCGAGATTTCTACTCCACGGTTGATCGGTCCGCCGTGCAGAACCATCACATCGGGCTTTGCCAGTGCCAGCCGTTTGGTATTCAGCGAGAAGAAGCGGGAATACTCCCTCAGGCTGGGCAGCAGCTTATCGTTGCCGAAGTCCATGCTGACCCGAGTGAGGATAATGGCGTCGGCGTTCTCCACCGCCTCTTCGGTCGTGTGATAGACCTGACAGCCGAACTCCTCCAGCCCTTCGGGAATCATCGTTCCCGGCGCGCCGACGGCGACCTCCGCGCCCAGCTTCGTCAGACAGTAGAGGTTACTGCGAGCGGTGTGGCTATGCCGCATATCCCCCAGCAAAGCGACCTTCAGCCCCTCAAGGCTTCCCTTTTCTTTCAGGATTGTATAGACATCAACCAGTGCCTGGGTTGGATGCTCGTGCGCTCCGTCTCCGGCGTTGATTACTCCGGCAGAGATGTTGCGGGCGAGCTGTACCGGTGCGCCAGCCTGGTCATGACGAACCACAATCAGGTCAACCCCCAGTCCCTCCAGTGTCAGAGCAGTATCGGCGAGGGTTTCGCCCAGCGATGGACTGGTGGTGATGTTGATCAGGTCGGCGGAGAGGGCCTTGCTTGCACGCTCAAAGGAGATGCGGGTTCTGGTAGAGGGTGAGAAGAAGAGGTTGGCGACGGTTTTGCCACGGAGGGCGGGAACCTTCTTCACCCGGCGCGAGGAGACCTCCTTAAACTTATCCGCCGTCTCCAGAATCAGCCGAATCTCGCCGACATCCAAATCGTTGATGCCCAACAGGTCCTTATTCTTTAGCATCGCTCTCCTTCGACTTCAGGATAAAGACCCCGTTTTGCTCCTTATTCGAGCAGACCTTAACCACCTCGCCGGGTTCGGTCTCAACCCTGTAGGCGGAGTAGTCGGCCTGAATGGGCAGCTCGCGTCCATCACGCTCGGCTATGACGACCAAGCGAATCCGCTTTGGGCGACCGAAGTCAATCAGCTCATCAATCGCCGCCCGTACTGTTCGCCCGGTGTAGAGGACATCGTCAACCAGCACCACCACCGCATCGTCGAGGGGGAAGTCAATCTCGGTTATCCCTACCTCTGGCAGATAGCCAAGGTCGTTGATGTCGTCGCGGTAGAGGGTGATGTCGAGGAAGCCGAGGGGAACCTCCGCTCCACGCAGCTGAGTAAGCTGAGTGGCAAGACTGCGCGCCGGGGCTTCTCCACCAGCACGGATTCCCACCACGACAACCCGGTCATCGACGGAAAGGGCAGAGTTTACCCGTTGCCCCAACTCCTTAATCGCAGCCCTCAGGGCGGATTCATCGGCGATGGTTCTCACCAGTTCTAAGTTTGGTTTGCTTCGTGGCATGATTATCACCTTATCTTAGCGGCGTTTGGCTGAGGTAGCTGCTTCCACAGTAGGGGCAGCTCACCTGCACGGATTCTGTCTTTATGCTAATGCTGTCTTCGTCCAGCGGTGCGCCGCAGCTTTCGCAAACGAGCTTTTCCAGCTGCAGGTCGCCAACGTATTGGACAGAGCTTTTAATCTCTATCCATTCAGACTTCTCTTTATTACTCGAAGCCGCCTTAGTGTTACTTGGCTTTGCCTTCTCCTGATTAGTTATAATTAACCATATAGACAGCAAGTAGGCGACCAAAGTATCGATATACAAAACCATCCAAAGATTTATTATATCAAACATAGTGACAAGCATCAGAAGAACTGCTGCGGCAAGTACAAAAATGGTAATTGCGGATATAGTGTCCTGACTATCATCCGACATCTTCCTAAACTTTAGCTCGAATAGCCAAGCTATAAAATAGGCGAATATCATCCATAGAATTGCAATTACCGTTATGACGCTTTTTATTTTGTCAAACATGACATCTGGCAAAAATATACTAATTAACCCGACGATCAGTAGTGGGATAAACACCATCGCTATCTTAAATATCCCTAAATACATTGTGTCCTCAAGCAGCAATAGTTGCACCAGTTAACTTATTAGTTACGATACAATTACGCTCCCAGCTGGTAGAGCTGAAACAGTGGCAGAATGGGGATTTTACTGTACTTACCGTCCTCCATCTCGATTATCTTGCCCACCCAGTCCGTTGAGGGAACGAGAATGGCGGCGATGTCCCGTGGCTCGAACTTGAGCTGTTCCAGCAAGATCCATTCCCGCTCGTGGGTGTAGTCCTGAAACTTATACCCGTAATGTGCTGGATCGTAGACGTTTGTAAATCTAAGGAAATTTTTTACAGTTTTTTGATAGTACTCTGTTTCCAGAATCTCCGGTTTGGATTCTTTGCCAGAGTCAGCGTAGAGTTTTGTTCTTATCTCTTTATCAACATAGGCGGCGGGACGGCCACCCTTCTCAAAAATGAACTGCTTGGTAAACATCAGCCCAAAGCGTCCATAGCGAGCAGATAGTGATAATAATCCAGGGAGGGTGCATTCGGAAAGCGATACCTTTTTAGCCTTGTCGGAGGATAGCTTGAGGTAGCTGCTGCTGGCAATTTTCTCAAATACAGTAAAGGACTCTTTGTCCGCACTTTCTAAGGATTTGAGGATACTATTGACGTTGAGAGGGTCTTTATTGTCGATATTGCTGTAATTAAACTTCAAATATTCAAGCACATCCCGCATTGCTCCCTGCGCAGTAAAGTGAACAACAAAAGGTGAAAAATCGCGCTGACGATCCTGCAGTGCCAGGATGTCCTTCCCATGATGAGCATAGGACTCAATATCGTACAGTAAAGCCATTGTTGCTCCAGTTGCTCACGGAGATTTTGCTAGCGCAGCAGACCACTCTCAAAGGCAGCCTTGTACTCGGCAATTCCCCGATAGATAGCATAGGCGGCTTCGTGCTGATAGGTTGGGTCGATGAGCAACAGCTCCTCGGTCTCGTTGGTCAGGAAGCCGACCTCAACCAGAATCGCTGGCATCTGCGTCCCCACCAGTACATAGAATGGAGCCTGCTTCACGCCACGGTCGTTGCAACCGAGGTTGTAGACCATAGATTCCTGCACAAAGCCAGCCAACTGCTGACTCTCGGTCAGGTACTCGTTCTGCATCAGCGAGCCGAGGATGAAGGCAAGCTCGTCGGTGGACTCCATCGGCAGGTCGGGGTCAACGGCGAAGTCGGCATTCTCTAAGTGAGCCAGCGCGCGGGAGTCCGAGGTCTCGGCATCGGCAAGGAAGAAGGTCTCCGCCCCGTGGGCGTGGCTGTTGGAGTGACCGTTAAGGTGAATCGAGATGAAGAGGTCCGCCTCCGCCCGGTTTGCCAGCAGGGTGCGCCCGTGGAGACCGATCTTCGTGTCGGCACTCCGGGTCAGCAATACCTCCAGCCCCAGATGATGTTCGAGGAGGTTTGACAGATAATAGGAGATCGGCAGGACGAGCTGCTTCTCCAGCCAGCGACCGCTGTACGACCCGGTGCCGGTGTAGTTACCGCCGTGACCGGGATCAATCACAATTCGTCGAATCCGTAGCTTATCCAGATTTGAATCCGGAGCCAGGGCGGCGGGGTCGCTGCCGTAGCTATCCCGAACCTCAATCCGCAGCAGTCCCGTTTCGCCGGAATGCTCCGCCGTGTAGAAGTAATCACCGGGCCAGAGCAGAACCCGCAACTCACCGCCGCTCTCTAGTGGACGCAAGGTAACGGTGTCGATGAAACCGACTCCCTCGTACTCCTTTGCCGGGCTGGGGAAGGAATCCGACGCGATATCGAGAATCAACGCCGCGCCCTGACGGGTAGCCTCCAGAGACTCCACGCCCTCCAGCGTAAGCTCAACGACGGTTGCCAGACCCTCGTTGTAAATTTCTGGGGCTGGGGACTCCGTTTGCGCCATCAGTGGAGCGGTCAGCAAGAGGAGAATCAACAGAGTTATCGATTTACTCGCATTACCTGACACGGTTAAAACTCCAGCACGGTGATGTTGGTGTTGGTGTAGATGCAGATTTCCGCTGCCAGTCGGAGCGATTCCTCCACAATCTCACGAGCGGAGAGGCTGGTATGGCGCAATAGAGCGCGGGCGGCGGCACGGGCATAGCCAGCCCCGGATCCCACCGAGGCGACATCGTCGTCGGGACTGATGACCTCGCCGGAACCAGAGATGAGCAGGGTTTCCTCCTGATTAGCCACCAATAGCAGAGCCTCCAGCCGACGGAGGAACTTATCCGTCCTCCACTGTTTGGCAAGCTCCACGGCGGCGCGTGAGAGTGAACCGGGGTGATCCTCCAGCATTCCCTCAAACTTCTCGAAGAGGGTAATCGCGTCGGCAACCCCGCCAGCAAAACCAGCCAACACCTTCCCATCGCCCAGGGTGCGAACCTTCTTTGCCCCGGCCTTGAGAATGGAATCGCCCAGCGTTACCTGTCCGTCGCCACCGAGGGCAACCTTGCCATCTCGCCGAACCGCCAGAACCGTGGTCGCCCGTAAATCCTTGAACATTGTGGAACTCCTGCTGAAGTGGAAGCGAGTGTCTGCTCAATCCGTTCCATTGTACCCCGTGCCGACCTCTCAGGCAAGACGGTAGTGGTACTGAAGGTATAAGAAAAGACGACCAACTGGTCGCCTTGTTTTTTTATTGGAGCCGAAGGCCGGAGTCGAACCGGCGACCACTCGATTACAAGTCGAGAGCTCTGACCAAACTGAGCTACTTCGGCGCAGAAGCGGCATTGTACCATATCAGATGTTCTCTTCACCACTACCACTTTGGCTCTTCTTCTACGGTGTAGGTGGTTCCGCAGTAGGGGCAGCTTACGTGGACGGCTCCCGCCTTGACGCTGACGCTCTTCTTATCCAGCGGAGCTCCGCAGCTGGCGCAGTCAAGCTGTTCCAGGCGCAGGTCGCCGGTGAGGTCAACCTTGTGGGTAATCTCGACCTTGCCCGACTCCTCCCGCTGTTTTTTCTTTGCCCAGCGGGCGGTCAATACCAGCACGACAACTCCAACCACGATGGTGCCGATTCCCCCAAAGAGGCGGGTGAAGGGGTTCGCCGAGTAGGGACCGAAGGCACTCCAGAGAAAGATGATTCCAAAGAAGATCAGGATCAAAGAAAAAACGTAGCCGACGTATTTCATTCTGGAAACCTCGAATTGGAGACATCGGGGAAGAAGAGGGCATCGTTGGGACAGGCGGTAATGCAGAGACCACAGCCGTCGCATAGCTCCGGCTTGAGCAGGGGACGCTCTGAGGTGTCGAGCCATGCCTTGGTAGGGCAGGCTCGAACGCAGGCATCACAACCCACACAGCGGGTGATGTGGCGTTCCGGTATTTTTCTTTTCTCGTAAGTATTATCAGTCATGCGCTATGTTGTTGGGGTTACTTGAAAATCTTCCACCTGCATAATCTGCCCCTGAATGCCGAGGCGGTCGAGGTCGTCGGGCAGGGCGGTTACGATGAGCTGACCGACCCGCTCTCTCAGGGCTGGCAGCAGACGACTGCTGGCGGTGTCGTCAAGCTCGCTGGCGACGTCGTCAAGGAGAAAGACCGGCTTCGTTCCGGTGTGCCTGCCAAGAAAATCCGCCTCAGCGAGGCGCAAGGCCACCATCGCCAGTCGCTGCTGACCCCGGCTGGCGTAGCGGCGCAGGTCGGAGCCGTCCAGCGTGAGGGCAAGGTCATCCCGCTGCGGTCCTTTAGTGGTGTAGCCTCGGCGGCGGTCGCGCTCTCGATTCTTTCTAAAAAGCTGGACAAAAGGCTCTTCCAGCTGTTCCGCCGGAAGGCGGGTCTCTTCAATCGCTCCCTCGTAGTCCAGAGCTAGGTGATGCTGACTGCCGGAGAGTTCGGCGAAGAGGTGGGGAGCAAGATGGCTGAGTTCATCAACGGTGGAGCGGCGCAGTGCCGTAACCGCCGCGCAGGCGCGTGCCAGAGGAGCCTCCCAGACTGCCACGGCGACCGGGTCAAAGGGTTCCGCCCGCAGGGCGGCATTACGCTGCCGCAGGGTCGAAGTCATCTCCCCCATCGCCTTTGTATAAACCGGGGAGACCTGGGCGAGGAGCAGATCCATGAACCGTCGCCGTCGGGCAGCGGAACCACGGATGGTGTCCAGATCCTCCACGGTGAAGAGGCAGACCACCAGCCGACCGAGCAGCTCGGAGAGGCGAGTGCAGCGTTCGCCATCGACCGCTACCTGCTTGCCACCACGGGAGTAGGTCAGGGCGAGCATCTGACGTTCATCTGCTCGCTCAATCTCCGCACGGATGGCGAAGAGATTCGCCCCGTGCCGGAGCAGATCGCGATCCTCGGCAAAGCGAAAGCTGCGCACCGTCCCAAGATAGTAGATAGCCTCAAGAAGGCTGGTCTTACCGGTGGCATTGATACCGGAGAAGCAGACCTCGTCGGTGTCCAGCTCCAGCCGCAGTCGCTCGTAAAGTCGAAAATGATCCAGCTCAAGTTTAACCACACGCATACGGCGAGTATAGCACAAGACTTTTACTTAGCTCACCTCTATCGCTCCTCTGTGGGGAAATGTCCGGTTAATTCGTTATGCAAAGGTCTCACCAAGAAATCCTTGAGCGTTGCAGGGAAATAGAGTATAATACCCGCCGCTTAACTGGGCAATTACTGCGCCAGCTAAAACACCTGAGAAAGTTACGAGGTTTGTTGGATGTCTAAGAAGCACCCCGACGATACGAAGCACGATGATCACCTGCTGAACGAGGGCGAAGAGCGGGTCTTTCCCGTAATCCCCCTCATTGGACAGGTGGCGTTTCCGCACATGCTCATCCCGCTCAATCTGGACGAACACGATACCCAGATGATTGATAAGGTAATGGATGGCGACCAGCTAATCGCCCTGTTTACCAGAAAGCGCGGACGACGGAGCAAGCTCTACACCATCGGAACCCTCTGCCTGATTCACAAGGTTCTGCGGATGCCCGACGGCTCCGTCCGCCTGATGCTGCAGGGCTTGCAGCGGATTGAGCTGATCAACCTCGATGACTCTGGTGAAGACATCTTCGCCACGGTTTCAGCTATTCCGGAGAAGGAGCCGGGAGGCAAGCGGGTCAAGGCTCTGCGGAACAACCTCATCGAGGTCTTTGGCGAGCTGTTGAAGCTCTCCGACCGGGGTGAAGAAGCCCTGATTGCCGCCCTTAACCTGGAAGAGAACGGTCGTCTGGCGGACTTCGTTGCCACCAACATCAGCCTGGACACCGCCGACCAGCAGAAGATTCTCTCAGCAATCGGGGTGGTGAAACGACTCACCCTGACTAATCGACTGGTAAACAAGGAACTGGAGGTTCTGCGGCTGGGGCGTTCGATTCAGCAGGAGGTCTCCGAAGAGATGACCCGCAGCCAACGGGACTATTACCTCCGCCAGCAGCTGGAGGCAATCCGCCGGGAGTTGGGCGAAGGCGACGACCGTTCCGTAGAGCTAAACGAGCTGGACGAACGAATCTCCAAGATGAAGTGGTCGGAGGAGATTGACGAAAAGGCACGGCGGCAGCTCCGGCGTCTGGGGCAGATGCACCCGGGGTCGGCGGAGTACGTCGTCTCGCACACCTACCTCTCCTGGCTTCTCGATCTGCCCTGGGGCAAGACCTCCAGGGATAACCTGGATATCAACAGGGCGCAGAAGATTCTCGACGAAGACCACTACGGTCTGTCTAAGGTGAAGGATCGGATTCTGGAGTTCCTCGCCGTGCGTTCCCTGGCACCGGAGGCTCGTGGACCGATTCTCTGTCTGGTGGGACCACCGGGAACCGGTAAGACCTCGCTGGGGCGCAGCATCGCCCGCGCTCTGGGGCGAGAGTTTGTCAGGGCTTCGCTGGGCGGAGTCCATGACGAGGCGGAGATTCGCGGACATCGCCGAACCTACATCGGCGCGCTACCCGGACGAATCATGCAGGGTCTGAAGACCGCCGGGACCTCGAACCCGGTCTTTATGCTCGACGAGGTAGATAAGCTCGCCAGCGACTTCCGGGGCGACCCCAGCTCCGCCCTGCTGGAGGTTCTCGACCCGGAGCAGAACTGGAGTTTCCGCGACAACTACATCGAAGAACCGTATAACCTTTCCAACGTGTTTTTCATCACCACGGCGAATACAGCCCAGACCATCCCCCGTCCGCTGCTGGACAGGATGGAGGTCATCCATCTGGCTGGTTATACTCAGGAAGAAAAAGCACAGATTGCCAAGCGGTACCTCTTCCCCCGCCAGCGGAAGTTCAACGGACTGGGCGTGAAGCAGCTTTCCATCCCCCTGCCCGTCCTGCGCAGAATAGCCGACTCTTACACTCGTGAAGCCGGGGTTCGCAATCTGGAGCGGACAATCGGGACGGTCTGTCGAAAGGTGGCGCGGAAGTACGCCACCGGTGAACAGGAGATGGATCAGCTGACAAAGGTCAAAATGTCAGAGCTGGAGGAGTACCTCGGCTCACCACCGATCAATCACCAGAAGCGTCGTCAGGGCGAGATGGTCGGCGTAACAACCGGACTGGTCTGGACTCCGGTAGGCGGGGAGATTATCTTTATCGAAGCCGCCTCCATGCCGGGCAAGGGGCGACTGAGCCTCACCGGACAGCTGGGCGATGTGATGCAGGAGAGCGCGAAAATCGCCC
>Ga0190344_1000284_pt1 | contig 28068 bp, 23 predicted proteins | sample 48721323_MG_FD_161662 | JGI IMG/M metagenome (GOLD analysis project Ga0190344, IMG submission 161662) | Hydrothermal vent microbial mat bacterial communities from Southern Trench, Guaymas Basin, Mexico - 4872-13-2-3_MG | ecosystem: Environmental > Aquatic > Marine > Hydrothermal vents >... | reverse complement strand
ACGAGAACCCGCTTGCCGGTGATGAGCGAGGGATCGGTTACGGTGAGTGGGCTGGCGGCCTCGACGACGATGGCGTCGGGATTGATGTCGCGGATATTCTTGCGCAGCTCGGCGAGGTTTTCTGGCGGCACTGCGCCCATCTTGTTGATCACGATTACATCAGCGGTGCGCAGGTTGGTCTCGCCGGGGTAGTAGGTCAGCTCGTGTCCCGGACGGAAGGGATCAACGACGAGGATGGTCAGGTCGGCGGTGTAGAAGCTGGTGTCGTTGTTGCCGCCGTCCCAGAGGACGATGTCGGCCTCTTTTTCTGCCTCACGGAGGATCGCTTCGTAGTCAACGCCGGCGTAGATCACGTTGCCAGCCATGACATGGGGTTCGTACTCTTCCATCTCCTCGATGGTGCAGTCGTGCTTTTTCAGGTCGCCCAGCTCGGCGTACCGCTGAACCTTCTGCTTGACCAGATCGCCGTAGGGCATCGGGTGGCGGACGGCGACGACCTTCTTGCCAGCTTCCTGGAGAACGTCAATCACCCGACGGGAGGTCTGACTTTTGCCGCAACCGGTGCGGACGGCGAGGACGCTGATCACCGGCTTGGTGGAGTCGATGGTTACGTCGGCACCGCCGAGGAGCATAAAGTTGGCTCCGGCGGCGTTGACGATGCTCGCCTTGTGCATGACATATTCGTGCGGCACATCGGAGTAAGAGAAGACGACGAACTTCGCCTCGTGCTTCTCGATGAGGCTGGTCAGCTCGCTCTCGTCGTGGATCGGGATGCCCTTCGGGTAGAGATCGCCAGCCAGCTCGGCGGGGTATTTACGACCGTCGATGTCGGGGATCTGCGTGGCGGTGAAGGCGACTACATCGTACTCTTCGTTGCCGCGGAAGTAGGTGTTGAAGTTGTGGAAGTCCCGACCGGCGGCTCCCATGATGATGGTTTTTTTCTTTGCCATGTTTTCTCTGTCCTTTTCTGCCCACTGGCGAGACGCAATGCCCCGCCGGGCAGTGGGTTTGGGTAACGTCTTCTTTTGTAAGATGATAGAGGTTAGAGGAGGGCTAGTTCGGCGGTGGCTCGGAGTCGGCATAGCGGCAGCGCAGCCGCAGGCGGACAGCCCGTGCAGCCTGGGGGGTTACGGCGTTGTGGTGAAAGTATCGAAACATGAAATCCACCTGACTGAGTAAAATCCGTCCACTCTTCAGAGACCCCTTTAGTAACATTTTACGGGGCGAAAGTCAAGCAATTCAGTGCGTTGCATCACAAGATCGACCTTCGCCCTTAATAATAGATAGCACCCTCTCCGACCCTCCCCCCTTGGGGGGAGGGAGAACCCCCTGCGCATAACAAAAGGGCGAAGACAATCCATGATGGAATCGCTTCGCCCCTACGTAACAATTGCTTTGCGCTGCCTAATGTGCGATGCACAAATGGATGATTTAGAGCGACCAGCGGGAGCGACAAACGCGGGAGCAATTATGCCCCCGCGTTTTGGTTAGTCGCGATACTGTGGTGCAGCACACCGCGCTGCTATCGGGCGATGACCAGGCGGGTGGTCTGGCTGGTGCTGCCTACCGCCAGGCGGGCGAAGTAAACCCCGGCCTGGGCGTGGGAGGCATCCCAGCTTACGGTGTGATGACCAGCGGTAGCCGCTCCACCAGCGAGGGTCGCCACACGGCGGCCAGCGAGGTCGAAGACGACCAGTTCGAGGCTCGCGCCAGCGTCAGCGTCGGCAACCTGGTAAGAGATGCTTACGAGGTCGGCAGCCGGATTGGGCCAGACACCGTCCAGCTCGCTCTTGGTGATGCTGCCGGGTTGTGTACCCACGGTGAGCGGACCATAGACCGCACTTCCGCCGTCGACCTCAATGACCTCTAGGTAGAGCAGGTCGTCGGTGCTGGCAGCGGTAACGAGGTAGCGGGAGGAATGAGCGGCGAGGAGGGCTTCGTTGAGCAGCTTCCGCCCGGTTCCGGAGTCGAGGTAGAGGTTGAAGCCGAGGACGTTATCTCCGGACTGCCACGAGGCAAGCACGCCTTCGTCGGCCCAGTCGAGGTGGAAGTCGGCCACTGGGGCATCGGAACCGGAGACGCTCATCGACTCAAGGTTGCTCCAGCCACCCCAGATACCGTTGGTGCCGATGTCGTTGCCAGCGCGGACGCGGTAGTAGTAGGTTCCGCCGGACTGACCGGAGCGGTCGTAGTACTCGTTGGTGATGTCGTCGGCGAGGGTGGTGGTACTGGAGAAGCTCACCACCGGGTCGATGTCGTCGATGTAGATTCCGCCGTTATTAGTGTTACCGTCAGAGGTGTAACGGAAACGGAAGAAGATATCTTCGCCCACATAGCTTGACAGGGAGTGGGTCTTCTGAATCCAGGAGTTTTGGCTGCCCTGGAAGGTAAAGAGGGTGTTCCAGCTGGTACCGTCGGTGGAGACCTCAGCGTAACCGTAATCCCAACCACTCTCTACGCCGTAGCGAGTCCAGTAGGTGAAGCTGTCGCCGGAGGCAACCGTAACGGCGTTGTTCGAGGTCATGGAGTTGTTCATGTTGCTGGAGTTGCGCGACCAGTAGGAGTAGCTGCCGGAGTGGTGCTGGCTGCTGGAACGCTGGAAACCGCTGTTGCTCCAGTTGGCGAAGTCGCTCTCGCAGTCGTCGGTTCCGATGCTGTAGCCAGTCATTTCGTCGAGCTGGTAGAACTCGTACTGTCCACCGGTCGGCGCTGCCCACTCAATACGATAGATGCCGTCATCGTCATCGGGGGGATCAACCAGTACCGGGGCGTTGGGGCTGATCTGGTAGTCGTCGGCGAAGGTGCAGAAGTCAAGCATCGGCTGTAGGTTCTCGTTAAACTGTGTTGTTACTGCACTATACGGCGGCTGGAACTGGGTACCGCACTCGAAGGTATAGCCCAGGATCATATCCGTGGTCTGACCACCGTCGGAAAGGTGATTGCCGTAGTTCCAGTCCGTGGCATCGCCGTTGGTGTTGTAGAGGGTATGGCTCGGTCCCGGAGCATAGCCGTTGTAGCTTGCCATATGCTCCGCCAGAGGGGCGAAGAGGTAGTTATGGTCGGTTACCGCGTCAATATAACCCCAGGGGTACAGCACCAATTCCGAGTAGGAGTGGAAGTTGATGATCGCCTTAACGTCGTTGCCGCTGTCGTGGAGGTCTTCGTAGAGGGTACAGAGGTCGTCAACGCAGGGTTCAGAGCGTCCGGAGGGACCGCGATAGGTATCGTCACCGCCGTAGGGGCTGGAGCCGGAGTTGTCGTAGCCCCATTTGTACTCGTAGTTGCGGTTGGGGTCAACGCCCCAGGTGCCGCCGCCGTTGTTACGGCGGTTCTTGCGCCACATATCGTAGGTGTTGAAGACGTACTCCAGACCGTCGGGGTTGACCACCGGGATGATCCAGACCTCGCGGTTGTTGACGATATTGTTGACCTCGTCGTCGGAGCCGTAGTTGTCCACCAGATAGTCGGCGTAGCGCATCAGAATCTCGTGGGTGGTAATCTCGCGGGCGTGATGGACGGCGTTGAGGACGACATCGGGTTCGCTGGTGTCGTCAGTACCCGGACTATCGGATATCTTGATATAGAAGAGATCGCGCCCCTCGCGACTGGTGCCGTAGGTTCCGTAGCGGACGATGGAGGGGTTATCGTTGGCGAGGGCTATCGCCCATGCCTTGGTGTAGTCCCAGTCGTGATAGCCACTGGGAACAGCAGCACCGGGACTCTCGCCTTCATCGGCAACCTCGGCTTCCATAAAGGTCATCCAGGACTCTTCGACATTCTCAATCAAAACCTCGGTATCAAAAAGACCCAGATAGTGTAGCTCGCTTAGCTCGTTCTCATCAACGAGCACCTCGGCGTACATCTCCCGGGGGAAGAATCCAGCAATATCGTAGAGACCCCAGGGGATCAGCTCTTGCTGGTACTTGTCGAAGTGAACCCGAACCAGCTGCGTCGTGCCGAAGGCAACGAGAGCCAATCCAAGAATCAAAATAATCGTTAGGTAACGCTTCATCAAACAGCTCCTTGTTTTTGGTGGGACAAAGACTCACAGACTCAACGCAGGTACAACTACCATAAAAAATCCCCTCACACAAGGTTATTCTTTCAAAAGGGGCGAACACAAGGTTCGCCCCTACAGGTTGACATTCAGCCGGTTTAGGTGGAGCTACACCAGTTTGTTCTTCTCCATCCGCCGCTTCAGCCGCAGATACTCCCGCTCGACCATCCCTGCTCCGGCATAAACCCCTACGCCGTGGAGCAGCACGCCCAGCCCCCAGAGAGCCGTTGGTAAGATCGCCCAGAGGCGAACCAAGACCTCTGGAATAATGCTGAACACCTTGTCTGGAAGGTGTATTTCGACAAATCCCCAATGGCTGAAGAACAGATTGACAATCCAGAGAAAGGCGATCACCGCCAGATAGACCAACAGGTGAGCCTTGAAGCCGACCCGCCGCCGGGCCTCGCGTCGCAGCATCTTCTCACTCAGACCGTGGCTACTCATCACCCGGCTCCTTCGCGCCGTAACGCCGCTTCAACCGCAGATACTCACGCTCGACCATCCCGGTTCCGGCGTAAACTCCGACGCCGTGGAGCAGTACGCCCAGCCCCCAGCCCAGGGTCGGCCAGATCGCCCACCAATGATACCACTGCTTCGGACCGACGTTCGACATCACCAGCAAGTTGATGATCCAGATGAAAATCATCACGGCGATAAAGACCAGCAGGTGTACCTTGAAGCCCACCCTTGCCCTCGCCCGGCGATAGAGTTTTTTGTCCATGTTTTCACTTTTCACGTTCATTTTCTCTCCTTCAAGTCTCCACATAATCTGAACAGCGTCAGATTAGGCTGTTTTCTTAACGTATGCCTTCCGCCTCAGGCGAATCTACTCAATTGGAATAATGGAGCGACCAATGGGAGCGTATACGCGGGAAGAAACTCGATACAATCAGACTCCTCCGCCGCGAAAGCGCGAGCCGCCTCAGGCGACTCTACTTAAGGTGTTCTTTGTCGTAGAGCTTTTTGAGCTTGCGATACTCCCGATCCACCATCGTGTTCTCGTCCACGATGTAGGTGAAGATGAAGTGGAACGCCAGTCCGACTCCCCAGCCGAGGGTCGGCCAGATCGCCCACCAGTGGATAGCACCATGATCCATCTGGGTGATGTAATTGATCGCCCAGAGCGCGGCATTGATAATCAGGTAGCTCATCAGGTGCTGCTTGAACTCTACCCGCGATCTTGCCATCCGGCGCAGCTTCTTTTCCTGTTTCTGTTCGTCAGTCAGCGGGCTGTGGCTCTTTTCGTTGCTCATCGTTTCTCCTGTGAAGGTTGTTCTGTGGTTGATGATTGTCCTGTACCTTGAGACACACCTGCCCCATGTTCGGTTTCAAGGGGCGGGATGTCAATGTGCTGTATTAAGCAAACGGACCGACCTAAAGGTCGGCCCGTACATCGTTTACACCAGATTTGCGAGCGACCAGCGGGAGCGGACGATCCAGGGGATTTCTGACCGAAGGTCAGCCTTGTGTCCAGCTTTAAGCTGGTGGTGCAGCGCACTGCGCTGCCGCTGCCTAGACCTTTGCCAGTGCCTGTTCCAGGTCGGCGATCTGGTCAACGGAGTTCTCCACACCCAGGGCGATGCGCACCAGACCGTTGGAAAGACCGTACTTCTCCCGATCTTCCGGACTCATTGTCGAGTGGGTCATGCTTGCCGGATGCTCGATCAGCGTGGAGACATCGCCTAGGGAGACTGCCAGGGTCATCAGCTTCACAGAGTCCATTAGCTTCGCGCCAGCCTCGACTCCACCCTTGACCTCAAAGCTGATTACGCCGCCGGGCCCACGCATCTGTTTCTTGCCAAGTTCATACTGCGGGTGGCTCTTCAAACCGGGGAAGAGTACCCACTCGACCTTCGGGTGCTGCTCCAGATACGCAGCCATCTTGATGGCGTTCTCCTGCGACCGCTCGACGCGGAGGTGCAGGGTCTTCAGCCCGCGCAGCAGCAGCCAGCTCTGGAAGGGGGCGATTACTCCGCCGATGTCGGTGCGCCACTCGCGGGATTCGTCGATCAGATCCTGCGGTCCGGCATAAACGCCGGAGACCGCGTCGCCATGCCCGCCGATGTACTTGGTTCCGCTGTGAAGAACGATGTTGGCACCCAGTGCCATCGGCTGTTGCAGGTACGGCGTGCAGAAGGTGTTATCGACGACGAGCTTGATGCCCTTGGAGTGCGCTAGGTCGGCGGCGGCGGCGATGTCGGTCATCAGCAGCGTCGGGTTTGCCGGGGTCTCGACGAAGATCATCTTCGTATCCGGGCGGATCGCCTTCTCGATATTCTCGATCTTCGTCATGTCAACAAAGCTGACCGGAATGCCCATCTTCGGCAGCAGATGCTCGTAGAGGGCGAAGGTGCCGCCGTAAACGGTGTCGCTGGAGACGATATGCCCGCCGTGGGCGAGGTGCATACTGATGTTATGCACGGCGGCCATGCCGGAGCCGAAGGCCAGGGCGTCGTCGGTGCCTTCGAGGTTGGCGATCTTCTTCTCGAACACGTCAATGGTCGGGTTAGCGAGGCGGCTGTAGATATAGCCCTCGGCCTCACCGGCGAAGCAGGCGGCACCGTGGGCGGCGTTCTTAAAGGCGTAGGTCGAGACCTGATAGATCGGGGTGCTGACCGCGCCGGTGGCTTCGTCGGGGTGGTCGCCACCGTGGACGCACATGGTTTCAGGAGCGTGGTTCTTCATGTCGTGGTCGCTGCTCATCGGTTCCCTCCGGTTGTGTAGCTAAGGTGAGATTACTTCTCAAGTCTTGCGCAGGGATTGTAAACCTCCACGGCAGTGAAGTAAATGCCCGGGGCAGTATGAAAGGAAAGTATTGACACCCCCCTCTTCCCCGATTAGCATGTGTCTGACAATGCAATGCGTTATTTGTATTCTAGCTGTTAGTAAATGCTACTTCACAGGCTAAAGGACAAAACATGAAAACCATGGATAACAATACTAAACGCAAGCTTGTTTTAGTGCTGTCTGAAGTTAAACGACAGGAGACAGGAACAAATAGGCTTGAATATATAGATGTTCGAGGTTCTGTACAAAAACTACTGGACAAAGAGAATCATGTTGTTTATGGGAGAAGAGGATCTGGAAAAACAGCTCTCCTAAACGAAGTAAAGGAGAAAGCTGGAAATAACGGTGGCTTGGCTATTGTAATAGATAGCGAACTAAGTAAAAATAATACATTTCCAGATATTGTCATTAAGGTTGTAGTGGAGTTGTTGAAAGGGCTTAAAGGGGAAAAGACTTTCCTCCATCATAACAAGTACCAGAAAAAAATAGTAAGCTTACTAGAAGCTTTTAATACGTTACTACATCAAGCGGATGATATGGCGGTTTGTAGCAACAGAGGGATCGCAAAGAAAATACATGCAAATCTAGGTAAAGCGGGTTTTGATATGGGGTTTAGTGTGGGTTCAAATAACGAAATTGAATACAAATATAAGCAGCACAAAGAAAGTATTCTAATTAAAATAGATACGGAGCTTAGAGATGTCATAAAGGGGTGGCTAAAGAGTAGCGACTACAAATACATATTCTTGTGCCTAGACGATTATTATCTACTAAACGATCAGTCCCAACTAAAGCTTATCGACTATATACATCGGCTTTGTAAAAATACCAAAATTTACTTTAAGGTTTGCACTATTAAACATTACTCTAGGTTGTATTCTCACGGTGATTTAGATGGAGCTACTATAACTGGTGTACAAGAAATGCACGATTATACCCCTGTGAGCCTCGATGCTTACCTTGAAGGATTTGAGGACACAAATAAATTTATCGAGAGTATTCTAGTTGGTGCCGCTAAATTTGCTGGCATTGATAATTTGACTGAATATATGTCTAGACAGGCAATGAAGAGAATTACTTGGGCAGCCGGAGGTGTGCCGAGAGATGCTATGCTTATTCTGCTAGAGGTATTAGATAATTCTGATAATATAGGTAAAAGAGCGGTAAACAATGCTGCTAAAAGTGTTTTTGAGAGCAGTAAACGTGCCGATCTCGTAAAAGATAGTTCAAGACAGGGTGCAGATGTACTGAACACAGCCTTTGAAAGACTATACAGCCTTTTTGTAGAGCAGCAGAAAACGACTGCATTCTTAGTCGAACGGAAGGAAACTATAAACGAAAATGAAGTAGCTACGATAGCGATAATAAATCAGCTACATGATTTACGTTTCATTCACCAGGTTGTAAGTAGTATTTCAGCGAATAAACCTCGCCTTAGAGCTAAACGTTTTATAGCATATGCTTTTGATATTGGATCTTATAGGACAGAATTAGAAATTAGAAAAGAAGGTGAAAGAATTGATGAAATCGACATAACAAAAGATAAAAGAGACAATAAGCTAAGACAGTGTCCGCCACTAGAAATTAACTTAGTTTAGATCAATTGGCGAGAAGATGGCTTGATGCCTCCGTCGAGGCGGGCGTGGAATATGCCTACTGGCTTGAAATTACGGAGCTTGACGGCACCGTCAGCCGCTTCGGTCCCAGTGATATCGTCGTTCCTTGCGAAGTCAGCGAACTGACCCTGAACGATCCGTATCCCAATCCGGCAAGCTCTGCCTTGACAGTCAGTTACGAGCTGGCTACCGATGGTGCGGTAGAACTGAGCGTTTACGACCTCTCCGGTCGCCTGGTCGAGACGTTGGTTTCTGGCGAGCAGACCGCCGGACGGCACAGTGTCAGCTGGGACAGCTCCACCTCGGCGACGGGGGTTTACCTGTTGAGATTAGAAACCGATGGCGAGGCAATCACCAAGCGAGCAGTGATTAGCCGATAGGATTTGATTGTGATCGTAGGGGCGAAGCTTGTCTTCGCCCTTTTTTCATCCCCTCACACATTTGCGGGCCGACCTAAAGGTCGGCCCCTACATAAACCTGACGTTTGTTCAAAATACGCTGGCAGGGGTGGACCTAATCCAGGTGGATTGGTGTCCGCCCTTTCCTGATTCCCCAAAGGGCGGACGGACGACGGATAAAACCTCTGCTGACCTGCCTGGTAAAACGTGTTAAACTGACCCGCAGGAAGTTTGTGTCAGGTGTGGATTCAACTCTCAAGTACAGCTTTATTCTGGAAGGATTACTATGCGCAACTCCAGCCTTCTCGCTCTCACCCTTCTGCTCATCCTGTCGGTACTATCCCCCAGCCTGGCGGAGGAGCGGAGCATCGACGAAGCCCTCAATCCCGCCATCAAGGCGTATCATGAAGAAAACTACGAGGACGCTCAGGGGCTGCTGGTGGAATACCTTGAGAGCGGCAACGGCGAAGAACCGCCCTCGGCGGCGGAGGCGTACTTCTACCTCGCCCTGATCGAAGAGGACGCCGACAAGCTGACCAGTGCCGAGGACTTTTACAAGGCCTCGCTTACCGCCTGGCCGGATTATGCCAGATCGCTAACCGGGCTGGGGACGCTGCTCTCGATGCGGGGGGAGTACGAGCAGGCGCAGAGCAAGCTGGAACGGTCGGTCGCTCTGGACGCGGAATCGGCAATCGCCCGGGCAAATCTCGGCTTCGTCTATCTCTCCCTGAACCTGATGAACAAGGCGGAGCGACAGCTGCGCTACGCCGTGGAGCTGAACCCGGACATGGTCTTCGCCCGAGTCAACCTCGGCTTCATCTACATGGAGACCGAGCGTTACGACAAGGCGATTGAGCAGTACCGCTACGCCCTGCTGGTCGATCCGAACAACTTCGAGGCGAACGCCAATCTGGCAAACCTGCTGGTGGCGTGGACGAAGGACTACGGCGACGCTTACCTCTATTACAAAAAGGTTCTCATCGCCGCCCCCGATGACTTCATCGCCAATCAGCATGTGGGGAATATCTTCGCCATCATCGGGGACTACGCCGAGGCGGAGCGGTATCTGGAGAAGGCCGACCGCCTCAACCCCGGCGACCCCCGTACCGAGCAGCTGCTGGAGTACGTTCGCAAACGCCTGAGCGAAGCACCGCCCGCCGGGCCGGTCATCTCCCAGGTTATCCTCGACGGCAATGTGGAGGAAAAGGAGCTGGTGCTGGAGGCATTCGGGCTAAAGCCGGGGCAGCCCTTCTCCGAGCAATCGGTTAACGACGGCGTGGAGCGTATCCGCAACTTCTTCGTTGACCGCCCGGTCAGCGGCGTGGATGTCAGCTATCGTACCGTGGAGCAGTTCGACGGACGGGCGGTCTCCCTGGAGGTCGAGGTCGTTATCGGCGGAACCGCCGAGATCGCCAGCGTGGAACTGCGAGGGCTGATCAACACCCCCACCGACACCGTGGAGCCGATCCTGTCATCGCACAACATCTTTGCCGGAGCCGACTACAACTCCACCGCCGTCTTCACCGCCATCCGAGAGCTTTACGACACCGGACACTTCGAGAGCGTCAGTCGCAACCTGCGCTCCGGCGACAACGAAGCCCAGATCCACCTGATCTTCCTCTTTACCGAAAAACAGTAGCAGCTTGAAGCTGCACACACCTTCGCGACTGTCGAACTGGGATAAATAGCATTCACCTCCATGCTTTTGACCTTAATGTAGGGCGGGCATTTTAATGCCCGCCGCAAAACTTTAATCAACGCTACTGTTCCCGAACATCCAACAAATATCAACCAAAGATAACCAACCTGTTTTCCCACAAATGAGGCACCCTATGACAGAACGCAAACACGCAATTCAAATCTACACCGGCGATGGCAAGGGCAAATCCACCGCCTGCTTTGGGCTGGCGATGCGCGCTCGTGGCAGGGACTGGCGGGTGCGAATCGTCCAGTTTATGAAGCTGGGCGATTACGGCGAGCTGGACTCGGCAGGGAAGCTGGGCATCCCGGTGGAGCAGTTCGGGCGCAAGGGCTTCATGAAGAAGGGCAATCCGGCGGAGGAAGACCTCGCCGTCGCCCGCCGGGGCTGGGAGCGAGTGCTGGCGATCATCGCCAGCGGTGAGTGCGACCTGCTGATTGCCGACGAACTCTGCACGGCGGTGGACTTTGGGCTGATTCCCCTCGACGAGGTAACCGGGCTGCTGGATTCACGACCAAAGCTGGAGCTTGTCCTCTCCGGGCGCAACGCCAACCCGGAGCTGGTCAAGCGAGCCGACCTGGTCAGCGAGGTACTGGCAATCAAGCATCCCTTCAATGAGGGACTCCCAGCAAGAGAAGGCATCGAGTTTTAGGCAAGCAAATCGGTACTCCCTCTCCCCCCTGGGGAGGAACTCGTCCACGGGTCGGAGTGAGGGGCTAAATGCAGAGGATGGTTTTTTGTAACGGTCGTCCCTTATCTCAGATATGCAAACTCAAACCCGGATTCATATGACCCACTCGACCAAATGGCTCGTTATTATTCTTGTAATCTCTGTCCTTGCCGTAGGGACGGTACTGGCGACGCTGCCCAATCGGCGGGCGTTGCTCTCTGCCACGGTAGAGCTGACCGAGGAGGTGTACGACGTGCCAAATGTTCTCAACGACTACCTCCTGACCCTCTCCGACGAGGAACTGGTCGGGCAGCTGCTGGTCATCGGCATTGACGGCAAGAGCCTGACCGAGCGTACCGTGGAGCGACTGACGGAGCTGCACCCCGCCGGGGTGATCCTCTTCGGGCGTAATGTCTCCACGGCGGCGCAGCTTCGCGAGCTGACCACTGCCCTTCAGGAAAGTGCCACCGAGCTGGAGCTTCCCGGTCTGCTGCTGGCGATTGACCAGGAGGGCGGACGGGTGGCTCGGCTCAAACGGGGCTTCACCACCATTCCGCCGATGGGCGAGCTTCCCGGCAAGACCGACCCCGCCGGAGCGCGGAGCGTCGGTGAGGTCATCGGGCGGGAGCTTGCCGCCGTGGGCTGCAACTGGAATCTGGCTCCGGTGGTGGATGTGCTGACCAACCCCGCCAATCCGGGGATTGGCGACCGCTCCCTCTCCGGCGATCCCACGGTGGTTGCCGAGTACGCCACCGCGATTGCTGACGGAATGAACGCCGCTGGCATCGCCGTCTGCGCCAAGCACTTCCCCGGCAAGGGCGAAGCCGCCCTGGACGCTCACTACGACCTGCCGACAATCTCCGTTGACCGAGAGCGTCTGGAAAAATACGAATGGCCGCCCTTCCGCGCCCTGCTGGGAGAGAATCAACCTCGGCGGACGGCGATGGTGAGTCATGTGGTGATTCCTGAACTGGACGACGAGCTGCCCGCCACGCTCTCCCCGGCTGCCTACACTGTCCTGCGCTCTGAGATCGGCTTCGACGGTGTTGCTGTTACCGATGACCTGGAGATGGGGGCAATCGTCAAGAACTACGGGCTGGGCGAAGCCGGGCGAATGGCAATCTCCGCCGGAGCCGACACCCTGTTGATATGTCATCAACTGGACAGAATGCTCGCCGCTCGGGACGCTCTCCTTTCCGCGCTGGCGGAAGAGACCCTCACCCGTGAAGAGCTTGCCCGCCACGGCGTTCGGGTGCTGCTGCTCAAGCTCTCCCTGGGACTGCCAATCCCCGGTCTGGCGAACTACGACCACGCCTTCGAGCAGTTCTGTGAATACCACGGCCTTAACCCGGCGGAGCAACGCAGTTTGCTTACGGAGCCACCGCCGCTGTCTGTCTGTGGTTCAGCGGAACACGCTGCTACGTTGCGGGAAGCCGGGGTTATCCGATGAGCGAGTTCGACATTGATAAAGCCATTCCATTGGTTCTGGAGGAGGTCGCCGGAGAGCGACCCCTCGCCGTTGATCAGGAGGGACGCTATCAGGGGCTGCCTCCGGTGGACGAGGATGACTATCACCCCCTCGACGAACACCGCCTGCGCGAAGCACCCTTCCGGGTGCTTGTCTCTTGCCTGATCAGTCTGCGGACGAAGGACGAGGTAACCGGACCAGCCACGGAGCGGCTCTTCAACCTTGCCGATACCCCGACAAAGATGGCTGCCCTGGCGGCGGAGAAAATCGCCGCGACCATCTATCCCGCCGGGTTCTACAATCGCAAAGGCGAGACCATCCGCCAGGTCAGCCGCCGTCTGGCAGAGGAGTACAACAGCACCGTTCCCGATACCATTGAGGATCTGATTAAGCTCAATGGCGTGGGACGCAAGACCGCCAACCTCGTTGTTACCGTGGGGCATGGCAAACCGGGGATCTGCGTGGATACCCATGTTCATCGGATTGCCAACCGCTGGGGCTACGTCAGTACGAAGACTCCCGACGCTACTGAGATGGCTCTGCGGAAGAAGCTCCCGGCGAAGTATTGGATCCCGATCAACTCCCTGCTCGTCGTCTTTGGTCGCAACCGCTGCAAACCGACCTCACCGCTCTGCTCCGATTGCCCGCTGAGCGACCTCTGCCCCCGGCTGGGCGTTACGCATAGTCGATAAATAGCCGAGGCACTATGCAAACGGGCCGACCCAAAGGTCGGCCCCTACATTCTCCCTATCTGCACTTACTCAGCAACCTCTTCTTCTACCATCTCTTCTGTCTCTTCGTTTACTTCATCCTCCAAAGTAAGCAACTCTCCGGCGATTGCCGGACGACCGGTGTAGGGGTCGAGGGTCAGCCGCTCCACCAGACCTCGCAGGGTAAACGCCTCCATCTGGCAGAGGATAACCGTGGTGGCGGTGTAGCGTTCCTCCGGGCGCATCTGTGCCGCCTCGTAGAGAGCCGCGTCAATCCGGGCGCGCTCCGCATCGGTCAGGGCGGCGAAGGGATCGTCAGGATCATCTTCGTCAGCACCGTCCCCTGTCCGATCCTCATCGCTGGCGGCTTCGGTGATCTCCTCCAGCGACTCAAGCTCCTCAGCCTCTTCCGATTCCTCTTCGTCCCTGATCTCGTCCACACTGGTTCCCTTAACCTCGTAGCGAATCCAGTCGTTGAACTGGAGGTACTCGGCAAGGCGAGGCTGGGAGATTAGCTCCTGCTCTTCGAGGGGCGGTGCGCCGAGGGTGTATCGCTCGGTCAGCAGAGCCGCCAGAGCCAGAGGAGCCTCACGCTCCGCCTCCATCTCCGCCATCCCCACATCCCGCCGCGCCACGTTGGGATCCATATACGCCATCTCCCGCTCGTAGCTGAACTCCCACTCCAGGTCAATCGCCTCGTCGAGGAGCGCGTCAATCGTCTCTTCCAGCTTCGGAAGGGAAGGCGACTCCACCGCCAACCCGTAGGAGTACAGCTTCACCAGCACGCTGTAGCCCTGCTCCGGTGCCAGGGCAAGGAGCGTCTCGCCAAGGAGATCGCCAGCAGGCGGCTCCTCTTCGTAATGGACGAGGAGTTCGTCCAGCACCTGACAGCCGTCCTCCGGCTTATCCAGAGAGAAGAGAATCCGCGCCCAGAGCAGCATCAGCGGCTCCGTCGCCTCGCCGTCGTGATGGGTGTAGGCAAAGGTAACCACGGTCAGCGCGCCGTCGCTGTCTCCCAGCGTCAGCAGAGTCTCCGCCTCACCCCGAAGCCGAGTCGCCTCGTCGGCATCCATCTGCCCAAAGAAGAGATCGGCGGTGATGTCGGCATAGACGCTGACGGTTTCCATGTTGAGGAGAATCGCCGCGATGGCTGCCGCCACGGTGGCGACAGCGATTACGATGATAATCGTGAGGCGTTTTTTGGTCATTGGCTTAATCCTTCTCCACTGAGATTGTATAATCACCCACTGACGCAACCTTAACAGACGAGAATGTAGCACAGCTTGCCACAAAGGGTCAATTTATGCCGCCGTCGGGCAAACAGCTTTATCTGGAGGTCGCCGTCAATCGCGACCTGCCGAAGACGCTTCACTACCGCCTGCCAGCAGGGATGATGGCGCGGGTTGGCGCGCGGGTGGAGGTTCCGCTCCGGGGTGGCAGCGAGGTTGGCTTCATCGTCTCAACCTCCCCAGAGCCGCCGGAGGACTTCCCCGCCGAGAAAATCAAAAGTATCTTAACGGTTCTCGACGCTCATCCACTACTGGATGAAGAACGGGTCGCGCTGGGTCGCTGGATAGCTACGTACTATCACGCTCCGCTGGGAATGACCCTGGGGGCGATGCTCCCGGTTCCTGCGCGAACGAAGCACCTCTACAGCTATGGTCCAGCCGGACCGCCGCTGGACCTTGCCGGAGTAACGGCGGAGTTGTGGAACCGTCTGAGCGACGGGGCATTAACCAAGCGTCCGCTCCTTCGTGGGCTGGGGAAAGACGGCAAAGCAGCACTGAAGCGGCTGGTGGAGGCAGGACACCTCCGGGTTCACGATGAAGCCTGGGCTCCGCCGGTGAAGTCGAAGGAGCTGCTGGCGGTGCGCCTGAGCGAAGGCGAGCTGCCCGATCTGGCGGAGTTCGAAAAGCGTTCCCCGGCGCAGGCACGGACACTCTCCTGCCTGGCAACCCACGCCACCCAGGGCGAGCTGGTCTGGGCGGCGGAGCTGTGCCGCTGGGCGGAGGTCAGCCACTCCACCCTGCGCTCGATGCAGAAGAAAGAGCTGATCGAGCTTTTCCCCGTTGACCGCTTGGTGGAGAGCAAGGGCGGAGGTTCGCCGTCCTTTGAGCTAACGGCGGAGCAGCGTCAGGTTCTCGCCCGGCTGGGCGATGCCCTCGGCGGCTACGAGGCGTTTCTGCTGGAGGGCATTACTGGCTCCGGCAAGACCGAGGTTTACATTCGTCTGGTGAAGCAGGCTCTGGAGCAGGGGCGCGGAGCCATCGTCCTGGTTCCGGAAATCGCCCTCACCGCCCAGCTTACCCGACAGTTCCGTGAACGCTTCGGCGACCGGGTTGCTCTGCTGCATTCCAGGCAGGGACCAGCCCAGCGGCGAAGCGAGTGGCTGCGCCTCCACGAGGGCAAGGCAACGGTGGCTCTGGGACCACGCTCGGCGGTCTTTGCTCCGGTGCGGAACCTCGGCTTGATCGTGATGGACGAGGAACACGAAGACGCTTACAAGCAGGGAGAGACTCCCCGTTACCATGCCCGTGAGGTCGCCGCCCGACGCTGTCGGCAGACTGGTTCTGTCCTGCTCCTCGGTAGCGCGACCCCGGCGGTGGGAACCTCGTATCTGGTTCAACAGGGACGGATCGAGCGGCTCCAGCTGACCCACCGTGTGGACGGGGCACAGATTCCCACGGTGCAGGTGGTTGACCTGCGCGGTCGTCCAACGGAACAGCTGCTGCCGCCAGAGCTGCTGGCTGCTATTGAAGAGGCCGTCGCCGCCGGACAGCAGACGATCATCCTCCTCAATCGTCGTGGGTTCTCACCGTTCCTGCGCTGTTCGGTCTGCGGACACACCCCGGAATGCCCGGACTGCTCGGTCTCGCTGGTCTATCACAAACCCCGCCATGAACTGCGTTGTCATTACTGCGATTATCGGGAGGCTCGCCCACGACTCTGCCCCGGTTGCGGTAAGCCGGACACCCTGGAACAGCTCGGTGCCGGAACCCAGCGGGTGGAGGAGGAGCTGATTCAGGCGATGCCGCTGACCCGTGTTCTGCGCTTGGACACCGACTCTACCACCGGAGCTGCCGGACACGAGCGTGTTCTCTCCCGCTTTGCCACCGGGCAAGCCGATGTGCTGATCGGAACCCAGATGGTCGCCAAGGGGCTGCACTTTCCCAAAGTAACGGTGGTCGGCGTGCTGTATGCCGATGCCGGGCTTGCCCTGCCCGACTACCGCGCCGCCGAGCGTGCCTTTAACCTGCTCTATCAGGTAATTGGCAGGGCTGGCAGAGGACTCTGGCCTGGTCGGGCGATCATCGCCGCCCACACCCCGGAGCATTACGCCATCGACTACGCCTGCGCCGGGGATTACGCCGCTTTTTTAGAGAAGGAACTGAAGACCCGGAAGCTGGCTGCCTGGCCGCCCTTTGTTAGACTGGCGGCGTTGATCTTCTCCTCGGAGGACGAAGATACCGCCCGCGAGGCAGCCGCAAAGGCACGGGAGATTGTCTTCAAGACCCTGACCGCTGCGGGTTTCGCCAAGGAACAGGCTCGGCTCCTCGGTCCGGCACCAGCCCCCATCTCTCGGCAGGCAAAACGCTACCGCTTCCAGCTGTTGCTTAAAACCTCGCTGGGCAAGGCACTGAACACCGGGCTTTCCGCCTTGCGAGAAGCCTCTCTGGGAAGCAAGGTAAAGGTTACCGTGGATGTAGATCCGGTCTCGTTGCTATAGCGGCGTCAAACACCGCGAGGCAACACTGTGCACCCCTACAGTAAACTTTCGCCAGATCATGTAGGGGCCGACCTTTAGGTCGGCCCGCAAATTTGCCACGGAGTACGAAAAGTCTCTTACCCCCAAAAGGGAGAGGGAGTCTTGACGGTATCCTGGTGAGGGGATATACTCAGCGGGGTTTGGTGTTCTCAGTCGTTATTCAAGGAGTATTGATGAGGTTATCGATGAAACTACGTGGTTTACTGAAATCTACTATGAAGTCTCGGCGTGGGTTCTCGCTGATTGAGCTAATGATCGTTCTGGCAATTATTGCGATTCTGATTGCCATCGCCGTGCCGAACATTGCCGACTACATCTCCGATGCTAACCGCACCGCCTGCATCACCAACCAGTCCAATCTGGAGATCGAGATCGCCCGCTATCTGCAAACCCATCCCACGGTAAAGCCCGGTCCTGCCGGGGCAAGACTCTCTGACCCCAACGCCAAGCCGAACGCCCAAGACCTGATGGCGAACACCTCGAACCCGGACAACATCCGCCGGATGCTGGTCTGCGCTGAAGAAGGCGAAGACGAGAACCCAATCGGTTATCACTACGCCTACGCCGATGACAGCGGGCATATCGAGTGCGCCGTGGACAACGCAGGGCTGCTGCGTTTTGACGATGCCGATGTCAACCACGATCGCTTCGGCACCGGTAATGCAGAATAACCGAAGAGTAGCCCGTGAATACCTTTAGAGTTGCGCTTATCTCCAACCTGGTAACCGGGGATATTGCCGAGAATCAGCGGCGTATCCTTACGCTTGCCAATCAAGCGGCGGATAGCGGCGCGAGACTGATTGTTTTCCCCGAAGCAGCCGCCACCGACCTCATCAACACCGGAGACCCGGAGCAGGATCGACTGGTTGCTGAGTCCATTCCTGCTTCTCGAAATGAGCAGTGGCGACAACTGGCTGTTGCTCGCGAGGTTTACCTCGCCGCTGGTCTGCTGGAGCGGGACGGTGAAAAGCTCTACGACACCGGAATCCTCTTCGATCCCCAGGGCAAGCTTGTTCTTCGCTATCGCCGCAACGATCCGGGGTGGCATTACGCCGCTGACGACCCCGCCGTTTACTGTCAGGGCAGCGAGATTCCGGTAGTGCAGACCGAGTTCGGCAGCGTGGGAATGCTCATCTGCGGTGATCTCTGGGATGATAAGATTCTGAATCGCTTTAGCGGCAACAGACCCGACTATCTGATCTACATCATGAGCAGGAGCCTCGCTACCTCGGACAAGATTCAGCAGGTCTGGAGCGAAGAGGAGCTGCCCGCCTATCGCGAACGGTGGAACAAGACCGGTGCCAGCGTCCTTGCCGTGAACCTCTACGGCGGAGAAGAGCGAGAGGTCTCGATCGGCGGGGCGTGGTTTGTGGATAACCGGGGAGTAGTGCTGGATTCACTCCCGCTTGGTCAGGAAGGCATCCTGATGGTTGACCTGCCGATTAGTCGCTAATCTGTCTTCTCAATACCTTTGAATAATATTTATCCTGTTTGCATTCTACTATTTACTGAGATGTAGCATCAACAGGGTTTTGATTTTAAGGCAAGGGGTTTCAACCCCTTGTGGAAATTGCGATACGTTACAATTTAGCAAGGGGCTAAAGTCCCTTGTCTCTGACAAGCGAAATAGCCCCTTTCTGAAAAAGCTAGCCCTCAGATATTTAGCGATAAAACAACCATCAGGAGCCTTTCATGAAGCTGACCAGCCTGCTACTCCTCCTTGCCCTGGTGTTCTCGGCGGCGGCAATTACCGAGATAACTCCATTGCCCCGGGACTATATGCTGCAATACTCCGGTCTGCGCTTTGGTCCGGCGACGGAGAAGATGCCCGAATACAACGTCGGTGATACACTGGTACTCTGGCGTTGGCACATCGGTGGTGGCCCACCGACTCAGGAGCAGGTTGACTGCACCATTCGTGGCAAGGGCGAGTATTGCTACGTCGTCGTCGAGGATTCGGTCTGGAACAGCCAGATGAACCAGACCGATGTAAACGCCATCGTTGAAAGCTGGGAGAACTCCTCCTCCGGCGTTGACCCCACCTGCGGCATCTATGACCTGAACACCACCTACTTCGGTCCCTGCCCCGACGAGCTTGACGGCGACCTCCGCGTCTTCCTCTTCTACTACGACTTTGATGTTACCGCCGACGGCTTCTTCATGGCGTTTGACCAGTACCCGGATGGCACCGATCCCGACTATCGCTCAAACGAGCGAGAGATTCTCTACTTCAACAGCTCCGGCTCCGATCCCGGCGGCGAATATATGATCGCCGTGGCTGCCCATGAGTTCCAGCACCTGATCCACTGGCTCGCCGACGACAACGAAGACACCTGGGTCAACGAGGGACTAAGCGAGCTGGCAATGTTCCTCTACGGTCATCCAGACAACGTCTCCGCCTTCAACAATCAGCCGGATAACGATCTGACCCAGTGGGATGCCAACTGGGCTGACTACATCCAGACCTACCTCTGGACGCTCTATCTCTACGAGCAGTACGCCCTGGGAACGCCGGGAACCGGGAACCTGATCTGGGAACTGGTTCACGAAACAGCCAACTCGGTCAGCGGAGTCAACAACGCTCTGGACACCGTCGGGGTTAGCGACAACTACGTTGATATCCTCCCCGACTGGGTGGTGGCAAACTACCTCGACCTGGCGGATGACTCCCTCTTCGGCGGACGCTACAGCTATCTGGGCGAAGACCTGCCCAACTTCGCGCCCTATCGCAGCTACGACAGCTACCCGGTGGAGCAGAGCAACTTCTCGGTGAATCCCCACGCCGGGGAGTACATCTTCTTCAACGATCCGGGGAAGGGTTACATTGCGGAATGGCTCCACGGCGGCTTTAACGGCGACGACGGCACTGCCTTCACCCTCAAGGTGCTGGGAATCAACACCAGCGACGAAGCCGACACCACCGTGGTGGAGGTAACCCTGGACGGCGCCAACGAGGGACACTTCGATGTTCCGACCTTCCCGACGATCCTCGACCGCGTGGTGATGGCTCCGGTGCGCGTAGCTGGCGGCGGCAGCGGACTCTACAACTTCCTGGTGGATGTCAGCGAAACAGGAATCACCGACGGTACGCTCTCCCTGCGCAGGCTGGAAGAAGGCGTAATTCTCTCCTGGGAGGCGTTCGGTGCTGCGGAGCTACGCCTACTGCGTCGTGAAAACGGTATCGACGAGGAGCTGGCTCACCTCAACCTCGAACGCGGCTCCTGGCTCGATGCCACAGCCCCGGATGGTGAATGCCAGTATCTCATCCGTGCCACCGCTACCGACGGTACAGAGGCAGTCCTCGGTCCGGTTACGGTGAACGCTGCCCCCCGGACAGCGGAGCTTGCCCTCGCCACGCCTTACCCCAACCCGGCGCGGGAACTGGTAACGATTAACTACCGCCTGCCTGTGGACGAGAGCGGCGAACTGGTCATCTGCGACCTTGCCGGACGAGTGGTCTGGCGAGAGAGTCTCTCCGCCGACAGCAGCCAGACTCGCTGGAATGCCGCCGATATGGGCAGCGGTCTCTATCTGATTCACCTCTCCGCCGGAGGAGAAAGCACCTCCCGCCGGGTGGTCATTGCTCGATAAATGAAATAGTAAAAAAGAGGGGGTGAGTAACAATGCTGACTGAGTATCACGATAAAATCATCGAAGGCGATTGCAAGCATACGCTGCATGAGCTACCTGCGAATTCGGTCGATCTAATTGTTACTTCCCCTCCCTATGCCGATAGCCGAAAGCGTACCTACGGCGGAATCCATCCAGATCGGTATGTCGAGTGGTTTTTACCAATTACAGCAGAGCTAAAGCGGGTACTCAAACCGGATGGCACCTTTGTCCTCAATATTAAGGAAAAGGTGGTCAACGGTGAACGGCACACCTATGTTCTGGAGCTGATTCTGGCTATGAAAGAACAAGGATGGTTGTGGACAGAGGAGTTTATTTGGCACAAAAAGAATAGCTATCCTGGCAAGTGGCCGAATCGCTTTCGCGATAGCTGGGAACGCTGTCTTCAGTTCAATAAACAGAGACATTTTCGGATGTATCAGGATGCCGTAAAGGTGCCAATAGGCAGTTGGGCGGACTCCAGGCTGAAAAACCTCAGCGATACCGATAAACGGCGCGATGAATCCAGGGTTGGCAGCGGTTTTGGCAAGAATATCTCCAACTGGATTGGTAAAGAAACAGCTTATCCTACCAATGTTCTCCACATGGCTACTGAGTGTGCCAATCGAGGACACAGTGCGGCTTTTCCGATTCAGCTTCCTGAGTGGTTCATCAAGCTGTTTACTGAAAAAGAAGACTTGGTGCTGGACCCATTTATGGGCTCAGGTACAACGGCTGTTGCCGCAGTCAATCTTGGCAGACACTACCTCGGATGCGAGTTGAGCTCCGACTATATCGAACAAGCGTATGAGAGAATCCAACAGGAAACGATTCAACAAGAGGTCGAGTTTTTCTAAGGATACCATGGACAATACACTTGATATGGCAGAAGTAACACGTTTTGCAAACAAATCGATTCAATTATTCCATAAAAGTAAGATAGCTAAAATAAGTACGCTGAAACTGAAGGACATACTACGTAAAAAGAATCCCTATCTTTTCAGGGCTAAGGGTATTCAAAATGCCAATGAACTAGTAAACGGTATTGTCGAGGCAACAATATCCTCTTCAGAAGAGACACTCTTTGGGCAGTTTCTGGAAGATTTAGCGTTATTTATTGCTTCGAGTACCTACGGTGCGGCAAAATCATCGGCAAACGGCATTGATATTGAGTTTGTACATGAAGGTGAGCATAATCTTATCTCGGTTAAGTCTGGCGTGAACTGGGGCAACAGCTCGCAGCATACGAAGCTGGATGACAATTTTAGAAAAGCGAAGCAGACTTTGATACAGTCAGGACATGTTAAGCACGTTAAAGCAGTGTTGGGTATCGCATACGGCAAGACAAAATATCGATACACTGGTGTTTATCACAAACTTGTGGGTCAACAGTTCTGGCACTTTATCTCCGGTAGTGAATCTCTTTATATCGATATAATTGAACCTATCGGTTATATGACTAAGGAAAAGAACGAGTCATATTATTCTGAAAAGGCAAAAGCCGTAAACCTGCTGGTTAAGGAGTTGTTGGCTGACTTTTGCCTGGTAGATGGCGGAATTGATTGGGAAAAACTGGTAAGATTCAACAGTGGCAACATGGAACAGTAACCCGCTCTGATTTGAGGTCAAAAATGCTCGATCTCTATCTCTTTCACGGCAACTCCCACCCCACGCTGGCAAAGGCGGTGGCGGACTACCTCCGCACCCCGCTGCGAAAGCGCATCTGCGACAGCTTCGCCGACAAGGAGATTCACGTCGAAATCGGCGAGAATGTGCGTGGGCGGGACTGCTTCGTCTTTCAGTCGGTCTGCACCACACCAAAGGGTAGCGTCAACGACCACCTGATGGAGCTGCTGATTCTGGTGGATGCTTTACGTAGAGCCAGCGCGCAGCGAATCACCGCCGTCATCCCTTACTACGGCTACGCCCGGCAGGATCGCAAAGACAAGCCCCGGGTGCCAATCACCGCCAAGCTGGTGGCGAACGTTCTGGTGCGTGCCGGGATTGACCGCCTGCTGACGATGGACCTCCACGCCGGGCAGATTCAGGGCTATTTCGACATTCCTGTGGATCACCTCTACCCCAAGCCGATCTTCCTAAAAGAGTTGGAGAAGTACAATCCGAAGGAGCTGGTCATCGTCGCTCCGGACGCTGGCTCGGCAAAGATCAACCGGAGCTACGCCGACCGCCTGAAGGCTGGCTTTGCCATTGTTGATAAAAGCCGCTACGCCACCGACTCCTCTCAGGCCCTGACCCTGACCGGTGATGTAACCGACTGCGACTGCTTCATCATCGACGACATCATTGCCACGGGAGGAACGATGGTTAACGCCGCCCGACTGCTGAAGGAGAAGGGCGCGCGCAGCGTCCGCGCCGCCGTTACCCACGGTATCTTCGCCGGGAAGGCGTACGAGAAGCTCTCCGACTCCGAGTTCGAGGAGTTCCTCGTTACCGACACCATCCCCCAGCGCAAGGATGTGCCGGAAATTATCCACCAGGTCAGCGTGGCAGAGCTAATCGGCGAGGCAATCAGCCGGATTCACCTGCAACAGTCGGTGAGTACGTTGTTTGTGTGAGAAGCATTAGAGCGTGGGAACGACCGTTGTGCGGCTATTCTTGTGATCGCGAAACTGTGTCCACGGTGAGTACGCCGTTTGTGTAACATACCGGCGCAGGAGTACGGCGTGCCGTGTCCCTACAAACACAGACTCAACCATAACAACAGTATCTCGTATTTTGAAAAAACTCTCCATTGCCCTTGTGTTTGGTGGACGCTCCGGCGAACATGAGGTCTCGCTGACCTCGGCGCACAGCTTTCTGGCGGCCCTTGACCGGGAACGCTTCACCGTTACGCAGATTGGTGTCTCGCGGTCGGGACGCTGGTTCACCGGGGATGGAGCCCTGTTCCACCTGATTACCGAAGCCAACCAAAGCCTGCTACCCGCTGAACTACGAGACGAGGCAGGCAACGCTTCTAACGGTGAAGTATCCCCGCTGGCTCTTACGCCGGAGCCAAAGGCTGCGGGGCTGTTAAGCCAGGTGGATGCCGTCTTCCCGCTTATCCACGGAACCACTGGAGAGGACGGCTGTCTGCAGGGCTTACTGGAGCTGGCGGAGCTGCCCTACGTTGGTTCCGGGGTTCTCGGCTCGGCTCTGGCGATGGACAAGCCGATGACGAAATCGGTTCTCCGTGATGCAGGGCTGCCCATCGCGCCGTATCAGACGGTGCTGCGCTCCCGGCTGCGAAGTAACCCCACAGCGGTGCAGGACGATATCGAGCAGAACCTTCGCTACCCCCTCTTCATCAAACCCGCCAACCTAGGCTCTTCGGTCGGTATCTCCAAAGTTCACGATAGAAGCGAGCTGCTGGATGGGCTGACCCTGGCGGCAAACCACGACCGTCGAATCATCGTCGAGCAGGGACTGGACTGCCGGGAGATCGAGTGTGCCGTCCTTGGTAACGATAACCCCGAGGTCGCCCCGCCCGGAGAGATCAAGCCCGCCGGGGAGTTCTATGATTACGACAGCAAGTACATTGAAGACTCCGGGCTGCTGATTCCCGCGCCGCTCACTCCAGAACAGGCAGCAGAAGCAAAGCGCGTCGCCAAAGCCGCCTTCCTGGCTCTCGACCTCGCGGGCATGGCTCGCGTTGACCTCTTCCTGGAAAAATCAAGCGGTCGCTTCTTCATCAACGAGGTCAACACCATCCCCGGATTCACGCCGATCAGCATGTATCCCAAGCTGTGGCAGAACGCCGGACTGACCTACAACGACCTCATCGCCCGTTTGGTAGAGCTGGCTCAACAACGCCACGCTGAGTCGGGCAGCCGCGATACTGTTGCGACCCAATAGCCAAAACAGGGAGCCTTACAATGCTAAATCCGAACGATCTATCCTCTTCCACCCTCTTCTCCGCACTTTCAGAGAAGGAGCTGACCGACGTCGCCGCCCTGATGAGTAAGGAGAACTATCGCAAAGAAGAGCTGATCTTCGAACAGGGCGAATACGGCGACCGCTTCTACTATGTTGTTAGCGGCGAGGTCCGGATCTGGCTTCAGCTTCCCGATGGCGGCTCCAAGGAGCTTGCCACCCTCGGTGCCGGTCAGTGCTTCGGTGAGCTGGCTCTCCTTGACGACCTGCCCCGCTCCGCCGATGTCGAGGTCAAACAGGACTGCGAGCTATGGAGCCTCCGCCGCGAAGAGTTCCTCGTCCTGCTCCGGGGCAACGCCGCCCTCGCCGTTAAGCTCCTTCAGGTCATCGGTCGCCGCCTCCGCCAGGCCGACCGCCACATTCAAGACCTCTCCGCTCTCTAGCAACCGACAACAACCTTGACCTTTCCCCGGCAGAGTCGTACAATACCGCCTCTCTTGCTTACGCGAGGTGCTAGCTCAGTCGGTAGAGCAACGGCCTTTTAAGCCGTGGGTCCTGGGTTCGATCCCCAGGCACCTCGCCAAGGGGCTACTTGGGGGCTTGCAGCAAGAACAGCTACTCACTCTTCTTCCCTCAACGTCATCATATATCACTTTTGTACCAGTACGATTCGTACCAGCTTGGCCCCATCGTCTAGCGGTTAGGACACTGCCCTTTCACGGCGGCAGCAGGGGTTCGATTCCCCTTGGGGTCACCAGCTTTACCCCTGTTAGCAGGGGCAATAATGCCCGGAAGCCATTCTATCTCAAGTAGATGGCTCCGGGCTTTTTCTGTTTTTGCTGGGTAGTAGGTGATCCGTCGTATCACGGCAGCGAGTAGTTCCCGTAACTCCTCCGGCGGAGAATCAATTGAGACCTGTTCTAATTTATCAATCACCCGGTGAAGTTCTCGCAGCACTTCTTTCTTCGTAAGAGCTGGAGAGGACTGGGAGAGGATAATATCTCGCTGTGCTGAGAGCTTATCGATCTGGATGTAGAGCGGGTTGAGCTTCTGCTGTTGTAGCCGAATCACCTCACTGGACGACTCAGCTACCTCTAACGCCGTCTCAAGGTTATCTGTCCTCCGTCGCAGGTCGGCAATCTGTTTATCCAGAGCTACGGTATCCACCTGCTCTTTCGTGATGGCTACGATCCGGTCAGCAATCTCGTCAATAACTCCGGGTTTCAACAGAGACCTGAGTCCTTTAAGTGTAGAGCTGACAACCCTACTGGTTGTGATTGAAGGAGCAGAGCATTCACCACGGGCTGTCTTGGCACACTTCATCTGTCCCTTCCCCCACGAATGCACCCGGCTGTTGCACAATCCGCAGTAGAGGAGTCCACGAAGCGGATTATCGCTTCGCCGTCTCACAGGCTGATTCTTGAGGCTTGGGTGGTTGTCGAGTGTACGCTGCACCAGCTCCTCGTCAAGGATTGCCGGGTGGTTGTCTTTGATGATCAACCACTCGGACTCATCACGGTAAAGTTCTTTGGTTTCCTTTCGCTCAAACTTCTTCCGGTTCGCCTTGTTCCAGGTCGCCCAGCCCAGATAGATACGCCAGTTGTTAAGCAGATTCCTCACCGCACTGCTATTCCACTGCGTCCCCGCCCTCTTCCTTGCCCTCGGCACACGTCGTTCTGTCAGCTTATCAGCGATAGATGCGTAAGACTCCCGCCGTGCCAACCTCTCAAATATCTCCCGGATAATCGGAGCCTTCTCAGGGTCAATAGCCAGACGACTCTTTGTGATCTGGTGACCATCTCTATGGTTACCTATCACCTCCTTCTTTAGCTTATAACCGTAGGGTGCTGCCCCGCCGGCTCTGTATCCCTGCCTGATGTTCTCCTTCATTCCACTGATGGCTCCCTGGGCACTTCGCTTTGAATGGAGCTGGTCGAAGATTCCGAAGATTGAGCGGAGCATCATGTCAGCCATCTCGTTATTCGTCGTGGGTAACTTGATGAAGTGAATCTCCACCCCCGCCCTCTCCATCTCACGAATCAAAACAGCCTGCCTGATCTGGTCTCGGCTGATTCGACTGGTGTCATAAACGTACACCTTGTCGAAGGGTCGAGGTGTTCGCTGTGCCATCGTGATTAGTTCCATGAAGCCCTGAGCCTCGAAGTGCGAAACCGCCCGCTCCTCTCTCTGCTCCACGACAACCTCACCCGCTTCGTCGGCATGGGTCTGAAACTCTCTCAGCTGGCTCTGACAGCTGACATCGTGGGCATCGTTGGACGACCTGGCGTAGAGGGCTACTCGTTTTGACATCGGTATCTCCTCGTTGTACTCTCTCTTTATGAAACACGTAAAAGTTACAGAGGTCTTCAAGCCCGACGAAACCACTGACTCAGGGCTACCGTTGGCTGAAACAAACGTTTCGGCTGGCTTTCCCTCACCCGCCGATGACTTCATCCAATCCAGTCTTGACCTCAATGAACATCTTGTCCAGCATCCGACGGCGACATTCTTTGTGCGTGTCTCCGGAGATTCGATGGTCGGTGCCGGCATCCACAACAACGACATCCTCGTCGTGGATCGCTCGCTGGAACCTGCCGAGGGTAAGGTCGTTATTGCTGTGGTTGACGGCGAGATGGTCGTGAAACGCTTCGTTCGCAGGGGTGAGGAGTATTACCTGATCGCCGAGAACCCAGACTACCCACCGCTGAAGATTGATGAGGAAAGCGACTTCACCGTCTGGGGAGTCGTAACCTCCGTCGTCCACGCCCTCTGATGCCTATCCCGCCTACAGTTGATCTACGAATCGGAACCAGCGGCTACTCCTACAGGGACTGGGTCGGTTCATTCTACCCCTTCGATACGACAAACAAGGACATGCTCGGCTTCTACTCTGGCACCGACCGACCGCAGGCTGATCTTCTCGATGAACCGAAGCCGATCTTTACCACCGTGGAGATCAACGCCACCTACTACAAGATGCTGGAACCAGCGACCTTTGCCCGGATGGCGGAGAAGACCCCCGACGACTTCCTCTTCACCGTCAAGGCTCCCAGCGGAGTAACCCACCCTGACAGCTACAAGCACCTGGACAGCTCTCTCCTCGATGGCTTCTTTCAGTCTGTGGCTCCCCTCGCCGAGGCTAACAAACTCGGCCCCCTCCTGCTCCAATTCCCCTGGCGATTCAAACCTGCCCCGGAGACCATCGACTATCTCAAGGCGGTTGCCGAGCAGTTCGCTGGTCTCAACGCCGCCGTGGAGTTTCGTCATCGGGATTGGCAGAGCTTCGAGGTGTTGGAGTTCCTCGCCGAACACGGCATCAGTTACGTCTCTGTTGATCTGCCACCTCTCCGCAAGCTCCCCACTCCTCTGCTCGCCTCCACGACAAAGACCCTCTACGTTCGCTTCCACGGTCACGAGG
>Ga0190344_1000281_pt1 | contig 28529 bp, 16 predicted proteins | sample 48721323_MG_FD_161662 | JGI IMG/M metagenome (GOLD analysis project Ga0190344, IMG submission 161662) | Hydrothermal vent microbial mat bacterial communities from Southern Trench, Guaymas Basin, Mexico - 4872-13-2-3_MG | ecosystem: Environmental > Aquatic > Marine > Hydrothermal vents >... | reverse complement strand
GGCTCAGGTCAAAGACGACCGGTTCAAAGACCAATCCATCTCTATACTCACAGCTCCCAGAAAAGAAAAAAACAGGGATGATAAAATCAACCCTCCTTTGTGGCTGGCTGAAACATCTGATAAACTGTACTTCACGCGGACCAGCCGGGACCTTCATAAAATCGACACCTGCGTGGCAGACGCAGAGACCGGAGAGGTCAAAGTGCTCATCGAAGAACGCCTTAACACCTATGTGGAAACAAGGCGGTTGGGGCTTGTCAACAACGGGGAGGAACTCATCCACTGGTCCGAAAGAACGGGCTGGGCCCACTTCTATCTTTACGACGGCGAAGGCAACCTGAAAAACCAGATCACTTCAGGCCCTTTTCACTGTGATGACATCCAGGGAATAGACGAAAAAAACAGAGTGCTGTACTTTACGGCCAATGCAAGAGAAAAGGGAGAAGACCCGTACTACAGCCATCTGTACCGTATTCGATTTGACGGAAGCGGGATAGAGCTTTTAAATCCAGGCAACTTTAACCACTACTCCCGAATGTGCGATTCAAACCGATTTTTTGTGGATAATTATTCAAGAGTGAACACCACCCCAGAATCCGCTGTTTTCGACAACAGAGGAAACAGGCTGATGGGCCTTGAGACCGCAGATCTGTCTCTTCTCATGGAGGCCGGTTATAAATTTCCCGAGACCTTTAAAGTGAAAGCGGATGACAGCATCACAGACCTCTATGGCGTGATGTACAAGCCCTTTGATTTTGACGAGAACAAAAAATACCCCATCATCGCTTATGTGTATCCGGGGCCTCAGACCGAATCCGTTCCCAAATCATTTTCTACGGGCAGAGGCAATATGAGCCTGGCTCAATTTGGATTTATCGTGATTTGTGTTGGAAACAGGGGAGGACATCCGGCAAGGTCCAAATGGTACCACAATTTCGGATACGGAAATCTCCGGGATTACGGACTGGCTGACAAGAAATCTGCCATCGAGCAACTGGCTGCTCGGCATTCCTTTATCAATATAGATAAAGTAGGGATTTACGGCCATTCAGGCGGAGGTTTTATGTCCACAGCAGCCATGCTGGTTTATCCGGACTTTTTTAAAGTCGCTGTCTCATCTTCCGGCAACCACGAAAACAACATCTATAACCGTTGGTGGAGCGAGAAACACCATGGCGTCAAAGAAGTGAAAAATGAAGAAGGAGAAGTAACCTTTGAATACGATATAGATAAAAATTCGGAATTAGCGGGAAACCTCAAAGGACATCTTCTTTTGACTACAGGGGACATCGATAACAATGTACACCCTGCCAATACCATCACCATGGCTAATGCCCTTATCCGCGCCAACAAAAGATTTGACTTCTTTATCTTCCCGGGCCAGAGGCACGGATACGGTGATATGAGCGATTACTGGTTCTGGCTCAGAGCTGATTACTTCTGCAAACACCTGATAGGGGATTTTTCCCGAAGCGTGGACATGCTCTACCTCCAAAAGGACGAACCCCAAAACAAAAAGTAAAATTTATTATTAATAAAGCCACACCTGATTTTATATTAGTTCTGCATTTTGAGCTTCTTCCACATCTTCATGAGGAAAAATCCTGACGCCACAGACAGGACACTCAAGAAAGACGCAGGAAGGTATCTGCCGTATATCCAGTATCCGGCTGCAAAAAGAGCGCTGTACACTCCAAGACATCCCACTACCATGCACACAATACCCTGGGGCACATCCCACTGGCTTTCCCCTGTCTCCACAGGGTCTCCCTCATTCCGGGCTTTTTCCACTACTTTTCTCCAGCCAGGGCCGCCCGGTTTCACAAGCCGGTAAAAGGACCGGAGAGTTTTCTCTTCAGAAGGCCGTGTGAAAAGAGTGACACTGATCCAGCTTAATGTGGTTATACCCACTCCTATAAGGAGCTGGAGATGAGAGGATAGGAAGGGGAGGCCTGTGTGAGGATGGATGACCTGAAAGTAGAAAGCGACCATAAAGGAAACCACCATGGCCGTCAGTTCGCTGTAGGGATTGATCCGCCACCAGAACCAGCGGAGTATGAACAAAAGCCCTGTTCCCGCTCCTACCTGCAGTAAAATCTGGAAGGCCTGCAGGGCATTGCTTAAAAGCAAAGCCAGCACCCCGGTCAAAATCATGAGAACGACTGTAGAGATCCTTCCTATGAACACCTGCTTTTTCCCATCCGCTTCCGTGTTTATGAAACGCTTATAAAAATCATTCACAACGTAAGAAGAACCCCAGTTCAAGTGGGTAGAAATCGTGGACATAAAAGCCGCAATAAGAGAAGCCACTACCAGCCCCAATAGCCCAGTCGGAAGAAAAGTCAGCATGGCCGGATAGGCCATATCATGTTTTATGACATTAGAGGCGACATGCGGGAATGCGGTCCGCAAAGATTCGAGATCGGGAAAAACCGCCAGAGAACAAAGCGCGACGATGATCCAGGGCCAGGGCCTTAGAGCATAATGAGCGGCGTTAAAAAGGAGGGTGGCACCGACTGCATGTTTTTCAGATTTAGCTGACAGCATCCGCTGCGCTATATATCCTCCCCCGCCTGGTTCTGCTCCCGGGTACCATACACTCCACCACTGAACAGCCAGGGGAAGAACAAACAAAGGTATGAGAGCATCCCAATTGGAAAAATCTGGAAGAAGGTTTAGTTTGGAGACGATATTATTGTTTGTGATCAGAGCATGAAAACCTCCGACCTGGGGAAGCTTTACCGCCACCACCGCCGCTCCTATGGCACCCGCCATAGCCATGGCAAACTGAAAAAAATCGGTTATAAGCACTCCTCTTAATCCCCCCAGAGCACTGTATACCACGGTTACTACCGAGGCAATGAGCAGTGTCTGAAGCGGAGTGAGATTGAGCATGACTCCCCCGATTTTAATAATGGCCAGAGATACGCTTGCCATGATAAGGACATTAAAGAAAACCCCCAGATAAAGAGCCCTGAATCCCCTAAGAAAAGCAGCGGCTTTCCCGCTGTAGCGCAGCTCGTAAAATTCAAGGTCGGTCAAAACTTTGGAACGCCTCCACAGTTTTGCGTAAACAAAAACGGTCAGCATCCCTGTCAGGAGAAAGGCCCACCATACCCAGTTTCCAGCCACTCCGTTCTGCCGGACTATATCCGTGACCAGATTGGGCGTATCGCTTGAGAAAGTAGTGGCCACCATGGATACTCCAAGAAGCCACCACGGCATACTCCTCCCTGAAAGAAAAAACTCTGCGGAACTTTTCCCGGCCTTTTTGGAAACAAGCAGGCCGATCAGAAGAGAAATGATAAAGAAACCGGCTATGAATGCCCAGTCCACAGCCAGCAAAGCCAAATTAAATCTCCTTTATGGTTTGATATTCTAATAACAAAAAAACATCATACCATTAAAATGATTAAATTTTAACTTTGAAAAAAATTAATTTAATGAAATGCAGGTATGGCTGAAGCGACATTGAAGATTTAGCCTTCGGATGAGGCTTTTCGAGGGTATCCAGCGAAGCTGGACGGTGAGTATGTCTGACCCACGGACGGGGGGAGTTACGCAAGCGCCGAGAAAAACGAAGAAGAATGGCGTTAAAAATCTGAAGGGAGCACAAGCCATATCTGCCTGATAATTAGTCCTTTCCCTCAATCTCATCAATCAGATTCTTTACATTCTCCTGCTTGGGATTGAGCTTTAACGAAGCCTTAAGCGCATCAAGAGCATTTTTATTTTGACCGATTTTATAGTAACAAAATCCTAACGAATTCAGCAGTCCCGTATCACTGTTGTATATCTTGTTGCCTTCCAGCAGATTATCAATGGCATCTTTGTATTTCTCCAATCCCATCAAGGCCTTCCCCTTCAGCAGATAATACTGAAACCTGAATTTTCCTTCATCTTTGAATATCTCCATCATTTCTATGGCTTTCTCGTATTTTCCGGCTTCCACTAAGAAACTGGTGTATTCCAAAACTCCATTTTTAAAATCAGGATTCATTTTATAGGCTTGACTGTACAAAGACTCCGCTTCTTCAAATCGACCCAGTTTTCTATTCTGCGAGGCAAGCATATAGTAGTAAAGAAAACTGTTTGAAAGAGGGAATCCCTTTGAGAAAGAAATGGGATGACCAATGACAGTGCTTGAAGAAATCACGAACTCTTCTGACTTGCTGTCTATGATATTTCCATCACTATCCATGAGTCTTATTACTGCCTCATAATAATCTGGTGTAAGCTCCCCTGCAGCTATAGATTGATTGATGCTTATGCTGTCTCTGTAAGAATACCCCTTGAGCATTATGGAATAAGACTTTTTCACAGCATCATTCTCTTTCCGCCCATTAACAAGAAACTCTATCTTCCCATTTTCCCACAAAGACCTCTCCAGATTAGAGACCATAAACAGAAAAGCAATATCGTCATTAGAAGAAAAGCTTTTTGACGGGTCCAATACTAATTTTTGATCCAAGATTTTGTAAGGGATATGGATGCCTCTTTCATATTCCTGAAACTTATATCCAATGAAGGGGCCAATGACCTGAGGCGAACCTGAATCACTCTTAACATCAACATTCCTTTCCAGAATAGAAAATTCCTTTCCCACTGAATTCTTTAGGAGAGCTGTAAGCTCATAACTCCCTTCCACTATAGGAAAGGAGTCCTCGATGGAGACTCCGTTTGACCGGACTTTATCCAGGTCTTCCGGCGAAAAATAATAGGGATAATTTTTTGAATACTGAAAAATGATTTCCTCGCCTTTTCTTAAACTTACATTTAGTTCAAAATTACAGAAATACTGGTCATTCGGTTCATAATAATCAACAGAAAGACTTTGAGGGACTATTGAAAAATGGACAAAATTTAAACCCAGCTGAGGATCCTTTATAGTTGCCACATCTGTTACGCTCTCAATGTAATTTGTCATATATTCCGTAGTCACCAATCCTTTATAATTCATGAAATTGGTCGCATACGTAGGATTGATGTCTTCCTTCGGAGATTCGAAAATTTCCGCCATAATAATATTGTTCTCAGGAGAAGGACTGAAATTATAGGGAATATCACCGGGGATTACGGAGAGTATGACCAGGGAAAGAGTCGGCGCCATCTGCCTTATTGTATTATACGCAGTCTCATAGTCCGTAAAATCCATTTCCCTTCCTCCCACCAGCAAACTTGTGGGACCATCCGCAACCGGGTCATAAAGCACATATTCCCCAAATCCTCCTCTTTTAAAAAAGACCATGGCAAAATGAGGGGGAAGCCCTTTTCTTCCGCCTCCGTAGTAGTACCAGACCTCAACCGGATAAAGCCCTATCTTACCCTCAAAATTTTCTTTACTGGCAGGTTCCCCCAGAATTATATAAATCCTTCCTCTATCAGTTCTCCAGCCCTCTCTTGAAGTCCCCCGGCCCAGATATTCATTGGCATATTTAAAACGTCTCATATGTTCTTCCTGATATTCATTTCTATCCGTTCCCGGAGTAGGGTCCCTCTGCTTCCAGAAAGAATCTATGAAAATATCTCTTTCCCTGTCACTAGTGAGCTGCAGAAACACATCTCTCTCTTCATCCAGTATGATGTATTGAGTCAGGTCTAAAAACTCTCTGTATTTTCCCGGGAGGTCTTCTCTTTTTGCTTTTTGAGCTGTTACAACTATGGGAAAAACAAAAAGAATAACGATAAGAGATATCACTGTTTTTTTCTTCATTTTGACACCTTTTCAGGCCTAGGCTTAAAACCCGTATAAGAATTTTTCAACTCGTTTTTTATTTGTTATATTCTGATACTAAATATCTTTCTCGTTCTTCCGATATCCGGCTTTCCGATGATCAGGACATCGAAAAAATACTTTCCATGCTTTAGGTCAAAGGTGAAAGTGAAGTTGATTTCTTCCATATCAACCAGTTCTTTTTCTGTCGCCTCAAACTGCCTTGTTTCAATAAAAGTCTGTTTCTGAGCCCCCTTCTTATCCGCATACACATAAAACTGAAACTCAAACTCAGCTTTCAGCAAGCCGTCCTCTTCGACAAAAGCAAGCCCTTTTACAGGGATTGAAATATCCAACTGTTCTTTCCTGCGGTCAAAATGAAGCTTGAAATCTATATACTTGCTTCCAATTTCATCATTGCTGTATGCGATCCCGAATTTAGCCATTTCCATGGCTTGAAAAAGATTCCCATAGATTCCTGAGTAAGGATTAAGCTCATAAGAGTTGTCCCCTCTTTTATCTATAAATTCCACGGCAAAGTTGTATCTGTAATAAACCCAGAGAAGGTAACCTCTGACGTCAGGGTAGTTTGTCATGGGCATATGCTCGATCTTGTCTGGAAATCCGAAATGGATATAGATCCTTCCTCTGTCTGTTTTCCATCCGGCTATGCCCTCTTTGAACCTCTCATTGGCATACTCGATCCTCTCGTAAAATTCTTCTTTAAACTCATTCTCTTCGGTCTCCGGAGTGGGATCTCTTTTTTTCCAGAATTCCTGGATGAATTCCTCTCTGGATTCTTTATCAGGAAGATGATTGAATATTTTTCTCTCTTCACCTGTCATTATCAACCGCGCTTCCTCATAAAAATCCTCACTTACAGGATCAAACTTCATCTGCTGATAGGAAGTGCCGCAGCCCGCCATGAGGGCCAGAAGAAAAACAAATAAAATCCGCATAAACCTCATCTCTTCTCTTGTCTTATCTCCTCAGATAATTAAGAAAACCTTTCACCTGGTCAGCTTTTTCCGAATCAGGGTCTATCTTCAGGTAATTTTCAAACTGGGCAATGGCTTCATCATTTTTTCCCAACGTCAAATAAGTCAAACCCAATTGATAAATACCGTCTAAAAAATCTTCCTTTATCTCTACCGAACGCTGGTAATACTTCAAGGCTTCCTCATAATTAGCCATGTTATAAAAACGGGTCCCAATGTTATAGAGTACAGTTGGATCTTTAAGCTCTTCGAAATTTATTTTTTTGTACCACTCCAACGCCAGTTCATCATCACCCTTGTTTGCATACGCTTTTCCTATAAGGATCATGGCGTTCGTGTTTCCAGGGTCCTCTTCAAGGATCTTTTTATAATACTCAACCGCCTTATCGTATTGTTCCATTTGAAAATAGCAGTTCCCCAGATTTTGGTTTATGATGTAGAGATCAGGGTTCTCTTCAAGGAGCTTTTCATACGCTTGTATCGCCTCTTCTAATTTTCCTTCATCAAAAAGCTTGTTTCCAGCATCAAGCTTTTGTTTAAGCTCATCCGTGATGATAATCCCTTCGACTTTCTCTAAAGTGACCTTTACTTCCGGATTGGGTTCAAAAGATGAAACATCTACGGATATGGCCTGGGGCATATATCCCAGTTTTTCAAAATCTATATTCCACTGACCCCCTCTTATTCCCATGGCAATCCATTTTCCCTCTTTATTTGTTTTGATATCAAATCCGGCCTCAGCCAGTATAGAATACAATTTGACTTTGACATCCTCTATGGGATTCCCCTCTTGATCATAAACAAAACCCACCAAGCGTGCCCTGCCTCTGTATGTTTGGGGAAAAACAAAAACAGCTAATAAAAGTATTGAAAAGATACCAAAAACTGCTTTTTTCATCCGATACCTCCAGTTCATAGCATTGTTTTTCTTTCTCATTCAGCGCCTTCATTCTAACATTAAAAAGCATAAAAAAAAAGCCCCTTTCGCAAACGCGAAAGGGGCTTTCTCTGTTCTAGTCGATTTCAGACAGAATAATTAGAACTCGAATCTCACTCCGAATCTCAGCATCCTCGGATTCAGGACCTCATTCAATGAGCCTGCGGTTGCACTCGGTGAAAAGGATGTGCTGTTGTCCGTATAGATATACACGGTTCCCCAATCGGACTGGTATCTTCTGTTCTCGATCGTGCTGTTCAGCACGTTAAAACAGTCCACCATGACATAGACCTTGCCGACATCCCCAACATTGAGGACTTTCTCAAGACGCAGGTCCAGCTTGTAGAATACGGGAAGGGACTCATTTCCAAACTGTTTCAAATAAAGAGTATGGGAACGGCTTCTCGAGTTTGGAATTCTATAGTCATATACAGTAACCCGTTCTCTTATCAGCCATCCGTCTCTCGCTTGGAAGTTGAAGGATACATTGACACCATAGGGAAGCTGGTAGAGCCCTGCGACTTTGAGCATCCACGGGGAATAGGTGTACTGGTTGATCTTCCCAGAGGCTCCGCCCTGATAGGGTGAGTAGACTCTTTTGTCCAGAGCCCACAGGTTCGTCGCGCTCATGTAGCCTTCGTCTCCGTAATGGACCTTCTGGTTCTGGAAGGTGAAGCTTCCGTTCAGCATCCACCTGTTGGAAAGTCTCTTGTTGAAGATAAGGTCAAATCCCCAGTAATCCTGATAATAATCGGGTCTTTTCATCACGCGGTCATAAGGGGAATATGCAGAGGGGTCATAACCGTTGTAGCTGTTGGTGGTGTAGTAATAAGGATGATCATCAGCCTCGCCCATGTCACCATCCCACGGTGTGTCATATCCGCTCACATCAATACTGGACGGGAGGCTGGGAGCCTGCACATACCAGTCCTGACATTCAAACCGGTAGGCATTTCCGCTGGCATCCACAAAGTGTTTGGGTGACCAGTTGTTTTTGTCATATCTTCGGTAAGTGGCGTTAACAGATATACCGAAATCAGGAAGCACTTCTCTTTGAAGGGTCAGAATCACTTCCGAAGTCCTTGAAGACTGCGCATCCGGCTCATAAGAGCGGTAAGGATCTGTAAAACTCTGCGGGTCAGCGGGGTCATAGCTCCCATAATAATATCCGGCTGCATCGCTTAAGTTACCAGCAAAAGTGCCGCCGGGAAAGACCTGGTAAGGCGTGTACAATCCGTCTCCGACTGTACCCCAGTAGAGCTCGTTGAGCTGCATCACATTGTCGCCGTTGTCCTTCCAGTAGAAATCCATCCATCCGCTTGTTCCGCCAGGCATCCAGTTGCCAGCCATCATTCCCATGAAGTTTCCATACTGGCCCATAGACAGTTTGGCAATGGTCTTTCCGTCGCCTGTCACATCATAGGTGATTCCGATTCTGGGGGAGAATGTCTTCCACCAGAAAGGATCCCCGTTCTTGTCATAGGCTGTGACTTCATCAACAGAAGCAGCCGGGAGCAGAGCATCCAGTGCGGACTGCACATCTGGGGCTGCGATCTCATCCCATGCCGGATTATCAGTGACCGCTTCAATGTCAATGGGCGCGACATAAGGCTGCTGCTGGTCGTATCTCAAGCCCAGAAGCATGGTGAACCGCCCGAATGTCACGGTGTCTCTCAGATAAAAGGCATAAGCATCCACACCATAATCTCTGTAATATCCTCTGAAAAAGTTAAAGTATTTGAGACCAGCTGGGTTCTCGGCTTCTGAAGGAACGCCGTCGCCGTTCCAATCTAGAGTATCATAATTCAGGTTCCAGTAGGCTCGGAAATTACCGGTATAAACGGATTCGGTGTAGGCACGTCTTGAGGCATACTCGGCTCCGAACAGGATCTCGTGGCTGGCGCCAAGGAAGCTGTCATTGAAATAGGTCCCTCTGGCTACATACTGGCTCACAGGACGTTCCACATAATAGCGCCATTCACCTACGTCACCGTCAGGACCTTCCCAGATGTCATTGGTCTCATCATACCAGGAAGGATTCTCAAAAGCCAGGTCGTCCATAGGAGTCATGCTGAATCCTGAATCAGAGAACGTATACTGAATAGACAGGAAGAAATTGTTCCCGAACATGTGCTCATCCTGAAGTTTGTAGATAGGACTTCCAAAATGATACCTTCCTGCCTGATAATATCCGCCGGGAAGGATTGCACTCGATGATCGGCCCCACTTGTTCTTGCCGCCTACATGCATGAAAGCTTCGAAACGGTTCTCAGGAATGATCTGGGCATTCAGCTTGAACGCATAGTTCTGCAGCAGTGTGTCATCCGCCCTGCCGTACACTGTTCTGGTCTTGATGTCCTGAACACCGTAAGAACCCCACAACCAGATGTGGTCTTTCCATAGGGGAACACCCATATTGAATCCATAGTCCTTGATGTTCTGCACTCTGTTGATCCCTTTGAATCCAGGCTCTTCGGCTTGGGTCTCTGCCACAAAGTCTTCGTTGGCTGCCTGGAACTTCTCATCAGTGAAATAGAAACGTCCGCCCAGGCTCACCTTGTTCCCGCCTCGACGGGTCACCAGGTTGATGGAAACGCCGCCTGTCTGTGTGGTCACATCCGAACCTCCCACCGTGACCTTCATCTCTTCAAAAGCATCAAAGTCATAATAACTCGGCGATGCTCCGATAGCAGCCGGGTCTGTGATGACCGTTCCGTCCATGTTCCACACGGTCTGGGCATCATCCGGTGCTCCGCGGGACGCAAATCCAGACTGCTGCCCGGATTCTGATCCGCCCACATTCTCTCTGTCAAGCAGAATAGAGGGCGCCATCTGAAGGATGACCCACGGGTCTCTTGCTGTCGGCAGAGACTGAAGGATCTCATGGGTTACGTTCTGGCCCACTTCTGTCTTCTTGGTATCAACGATCGGGGTCACAGCTGTGACTGTCACAGCCTCTTCCAGGGCTCCCATCTCCATCTCAAGGTTGATCTCAACTTTGGCACCGATAACAACAATGACGTTCTCCTTGATGGAGGTTCTGAAGCCTTCCAGCTCGGCTTTGACTGTGTAGTCATTAGCAGGAGCCAGAGAGACGAACCTGAAATCACCCGTATTTGACGTGATGGAGGTCATAGGAGCTGTCTTTGTACCGGTCAGTGTGACCGTAACGCCCGGCAGGGGATTGCCTTCTGTGTCAAGAACTTTTCCGAAAATATCTCCGGTTCTCTGCTGTGCCATAATCAGAGGTGAAACAAGTAACAACACACATAAAACACTAAATAATTTTCGCAATTCTTTCCTCCTTTTTACCCAAAATAAATTGGGAAAAAGTTACCAATAACTCAGGAGTGAAATTCACTCCACACTTTTTCCTGTAAATATTGTCTCTTAGAAATATAAGGCTTTGATCACCTCCTTTTGATTTTGTATACATATCCATCTTTCTTATAATAAAGACAGCAATATTCATGCCAAATTTCACAACCTTTCTATCCTGTTTTATATCAGGCATATAGTAAAATGCAAATTTTTTTGTGCCTTCCGGATAATTCAAAAAATTGAATTCTCTCCAATTAATTGAATCTTCCAGACAGCACCTTTTTACCTTCTGAAATTCAGCGGGCTGAAGAACCAGCTTGCCTGATGAAAGTCAAAAGCACAAGCCATATCTGATTTTCATCTTTACCTTTTCTGAATTATTCTTTATCATCACTATGAAGGCCAAAATGAAAAATATCAGAGGAAAGCATCTTTTTCTGTTTCTCTTTACTGTATTCATGTTGACCCGGATCATCCATATCCATGCTGATCCCCCGCTGTATTTGAGCGAGAGCCTGGGAACTTTTTTCGATGAAGGCATATACAACCATAATGCCCGAAATCTCATACTGTTTGGTCAGTGGAAACTGGATGAATGGAATGACTTTTATTACAGCGCTGTTTCCACCTGGCTGAAGTATCTGACCTTTCAAATTATCGGCATTGGCCGGGCGCAGATCCGCCTTTTTTCTGTTTTTTTCAGTATGCTCTCCCTTCTGTTCATCTATCTCTCGGCCAAAGAAAGCTATGGAGAGAAAACCGGACTTCTGGCACTGCTGCTGTTTGGAATAAATTTTATCTCGATTATGTATGCCAGGCTTGGAATGCAGGATACCCAGACTCTTGCTGTTTTCATCATAGGTTTTTACCTCTGGCAGAAAGGGACGAAAGAAGCAGGCAGCAAAAAGGGAAACCGGCTTCTTTTTTCTTCCGGTGCTGTTTTTTTTCTAAGCTATACTTTCAAAAACCTTTTTCTCTATCTTCTTCCAGTACCTATTGCAGCATTCGGAATCTACTTGTTGATGTATTGCCGTGATAAATCCACATTGAAAAAACTTTTTAAAGGATTTGTCTTTCTTTGCGCAGGGATGCTGTCCTCCTTCATTTTATGGTTCACTGCCTTTTATCTTCCCTTTAAAGGACCTATATCAGAATTCGGCAAATTTTTTACAACTCAGCAGATGTTTCCTGAAAAAAGCATCTCCCTTTATGCAAACAATCTCTACAGGACCTTTCTTTTTAAATATGTATCCACAAGCCCTGCAGTGCTTTTCGGTTCTTTTCTCTTCCTTTTCATCCTCCTCTTCTGGATCTATACAAAGAAACAAAACCATATCCCTGCTCCAGACGTATTTCTCGGGATCTGGTTTGGCACATGTTTTTTATTCCTTGGTATTATAAGCTACAGGCCTACCAGGTATTTTCTGCCTATTATTCCTGTTATGTGTGTCATGGCCGCCCGATTCTTAGTCGCCCTTTATAAGACTTCAAAAATCAAACTCAACCAAAAAACACACTGGAGTTTCTATCCTCTTGGTGCGGCTGTCCTGACCCTATTGATCCACAGGTGCCTCATCCCATGGATTTACAGAAATTTTCAAATCAAGCCCGCTGATGCTTTTCCCTTTGTTTATCCAGGTACTGTGGAATTCATAATAAGCCTCATCATAGCCGCAGCTCTGACAGCTTACATCGCTAGCCCGAAAATACTTAAGAACCGGCGCGAGATAAGTCTGCCCAAATACCTCTCCTTAAGTGTCATCATTCTGTTGGTCCTGCCTTCCCTGTATCTGGAAGGAAAACATTATTATAACTGGGCCCGTTTACCTCAATATTTTGTCCGCAATTTGGGCAAAGATATAGAAAAATATGTAGGTCAAAGCGGCTCTATAGGAGGCATGGATGCTCCTGGAGCTGCTTTTGACACTCCTTACAAAGTGCTCATATCCTATGAAAAGTTTGTGAATTATAAAAAAAATCCCATCACTCAATACGGGCTCACTCATCTCTTCCTGGTCGATAACAGGGACATCCATGAAAAGGACTACTACTTCAATAAGTATCCTGACGAAATGAAAGACGCAACATTTCTCAACCAATACCACATCAACAAGAAAGAAACCGTGTTTTATCTTTACTCGCTTGTAGACCCTAAAGTCCTGTCCGTTTCTCTGCCCGAAAAAATCTCTCTTTATGATGACAGTCTTGAAGTGAAGGTCCGAATAAAAAACTGTGACTTCAGGCAGCCAAAAAAAATATGCCTTAACTGGGCCCTCTTTCCCCAGACCCCATCCCAACGATTAACAGCATCCGGTTCCGGCGACGAACTCCAGTGCTGGATACCGCCTGAAACAGAAAAGGAATTCATATTATACGGAAGGCCGCCCTCTCAACCCGGGAAATATAAGCTTTTCTTGTACTGGGAACCTGAGAAACAACTCTACTATAAAGTGGAAGACATGGAACATGAAAGAGGAAGCATCATCCGCGATGAGCAATCCCTTAGAGATAAGGCTGTTTATCACGCCGCAGACAGACACCGCCGGACAGGATTCCTTTCTTACGGCAGCTACCGCAGCTTCCGGCCTGGACTGTATGAGGCTGTATTCAGGCTTAAAATCGGGAGCAACAAACACAATGCAACGGTTATCCGCATAGAAGCTGTTTCAGACCTGGGAAGAAAGGTCATCAGTAAGATCGATCTGCAGGGAAATGACTTTTCCGGAGAGAAAGATTATAAAAGCTTTGTCCTGCCTTTCAAGCTGGAAGAGACAACCAGGGATCTGGAGCTCCGCATTTTTTCCATGGGGAGGACAGATGTCTGGGCAGATGATATTCGCCTAGTGTTCAGGGAAGGAATATGGGGAACAGATATTCTTACAGTAGAGTAGAATACGCAACATTTGCAATTTAAAACTTCTTGAAGTTAAAACTTGAAGTTAAAATAGGAAAAATGAAAAAAATAAAATTTTCCCTTTTGCTGTGCATGGCTGTGATTCCGGCTCTTGTTTTTATTGTCTCCTCCTGCGGCAAGCCTGGTTCGGAAAAAACAGCCTTTGAGACCAGAGGCTCGAGAGATTTATTGGAAGATTTTGATATCTCTGAACATATCTATGGAACCCGGTATATTGATGCGGCGGATCCAAAGAACGAGCCCCTCTTTATTTCCGGATGGCATAAGCCGGAAATGGATTTTCGCTGGGCTCAGGGCAAAAAAAGCACCCTCCTCTTTGATGCGGCACAGGTCCACAGTTTAAATCTGGAAATGGAATGCCGGTCCATCAAATCTACAGATAATCAAAATCAAAAAATAGAGGACTTTCTCAACTCCAAGAAAATCAAGGCCATAGAGCCGGGGACCTCCTTTGATGTCTATCACATCCTTCTTCCTGATGACTTGATGGAAATCGGGAAGAACACACTCACCTTTGCATATCAACTGACGGAAAGGCCGTCGGACTCATTGGATACCCAAGACCAGCGTTCGCTCTCAGCCGCATTCAAATACTTTAAATTTACCCGACCAGGGGAAGAAGCTGTGAAAACGCCTGAACCTCTTATTCAAAAAAAAAGCGGGGAAATCATTCATTTCCCGGAAAGTGCCTTTACCTTCTACCTAAAGCCGTCAGGCCCGGAAGAGCTGGAAACAGAAATCTCAAGGTTACCCAGAAACATAAAAGCCCATATAAAGATATCCTCAGATAAAGGCGTTTTCAGGCACATCCATTTCAAAAAAGCAGGTTCAAAAAAAATTGCCTTGAAAGGTCTCTCTGACCAGCATGTCAAAATAGCTTTTTATTTAGAAACCAAAAGAAAGTCTGCCTATTCCTCCCAGGATTTTGCTGTCTGGTCAGGAATAAGAATTCTCGAACCCGTGAAAAAGACCGGGGTCTCACCAGAACTTGCTGAATTGTATAAGGAACTGCATACAGGAAAATTCGATATTGTCTATGTGGCTCTGGATGCCTTTCACGCCAAACATTCCAGCCTGTACGGATACCGCAGAAACACCACTCCTTTTTTAAAAAAAGCCGGAGAACAGGGAATCGTGTTCCAGAACTTTTATGCAAACAGCCCTTATACTCTTGCTTCAACAGGAACACTTTTAACATCCAGATATTCCCACGAACACGGGCTTATCGAAAAAGACACGAGAATCCATTCCACGCTTCCTCATCTGACCGAAATCCTATCCAGCCGTTCTGTATCATCTTTTCTCATAACCGGTCAGCCGTGGTTTTCGAAAGGCTGGGGTCTGTCGGAAGGATTCACCCGGCTGTACTACAATAGATACAAAATCATATTTACCGAGGCACTCACAGATATCTATGCTCATGACCATAAGAACCAACAAAAATTCATCTATATTCATCTTCATCCTCCCCATTCACCTTATCTTCCTCCCAAAAAATTCAGGATTTTTCCGGCACCAGACAACATATCATTCAGCCCGACACCCCAGAATTTCAGAAAAATCGAAACCGGAGAAATCAAAGCCACTGATGACCTGCTGGATTATATCGAATCCATGTATGACGCCAATGTGCTCTATGCGGACAGCCTGGCTGAAAAGATCTATGATTTTTTCAAGGAAAACAAGCTCCTCGGCAATACCATCTTCATCTTTACTTCAGACCATGGAGACGCCTGCAAAATGCAGCATGGAAAATTCGGTCACAACACTACTCTCTTCCAGGAGATGGTGCACATTCCTTTCATCATGATTTTTCCAAAAAAGCTTGCTGTGCCTCCTTCCAGTCCCCAAATCCCTGCCAGTGTCGTGGATGTTCCGGTGACTCTTCTGGAACTCTTCGGCATTACAGACAGCAACGGATTGCATGGGAAAACCCTTTTGCCGTTCATCCTGAGTCCGGAACAAACATCTTCCCATGTTTTCCTGGAAAATTTATCCGGAGGCAGGCAGCAGAAAAGCATTGTGGAACACCGCTACAAATTCATCTCCACTAAAAACCAAGATATGCTGTTCGACATCCTAAATGATTATCAGGAAAAAACGAACCTTGTCTTTGAAATGCCCTCGGCGGCCGGATACTTTCGCGAGCTCATAAGGTCATACTCAGGCGGCCAGATATTTAAGAGCGAAAAAATCGACCTTGAAAAAATCGACAAAGAGACAAAGGAAAGGCTTAAAAGCCTCGGTTACATTAAGTAGATAAGGGAGCCGAGGCCAATACCTGAAATTATTAATATCTGCTCTTTTCCTGTTAAAAATACTATCACGAAACATCTCGACTTTCAGGCAGGCGGGCTGGTTCTGAAGTCATCCGGAGGCGAGCGGGCATGGTTCCTCGCAGAGGGGAGCGAGCCGAGGAATAAGCTGATTTTACTCGCCGGGAAAAATCAGCGGGCTGAAGAACCAGCTTGCCTGATGAAAGTAGGGAGCACAGGCCACATCTGAATTTCATCTCTTCGAGTTGGCCAGATCAATGATGACATAGGCAAGGAGATGGGAAAGGTCTCTCATAAGGTCTGGATTTAATTTATCCGGAGTGTCTCTGGCCGTGTAAATGGTGTCAGGAACTTTATCCGACCTAAAGGATAATGAAGGTATCTTTTTTTTGAGAAAGGAGTCCGCATCCGAATTCTCCCAGTCCGGAGAGTCAAATGTTTCCGGAATCAAGTTCATTCCCACTTTTTTTTTGTTTGATCTTCTTACGGCTTTCCATAATTCGGGAAAATCCTCTGCGCCAAAAACCTTTAACCCTCTTCCGTTCCCTACCATATCAATGTTTATAAACAAGACTGTCTTCTCTGCAGGAAACAGCGGGTCCTTCAAATACTCTTTTGATCCCATAAGGCTCTGTTCTTTAGAGCCGAATCCGATAAACAGCACAGAGCGTCTCACTCCGGCAGGATTTCTTGAGAGGGCCTCTGCAGCTCCGAGCAGCACAGCCGCCCCCGAAGCGTTATCATCGGCCCCTGGCATTATTTCACAGCAGAAGCCCGTATGATTTAGGTGGGCGCCTATGATTATGACTTCGTCTTTATGATCGGGATCTCCTCCCCTGAGATAACCTATGACATTATATCCGGTCCCTTCAGAATGGTGTTCGGTCAGATTCTCCATGGTAAAAATCTTTCCTGTCTCAAAAGAACAGGGGGCTAATTTTTTCCGGATTTCTTCCCTTGCTTCCTGCGGCGAGAACGCTGTTCCAGAGAAAATATCTTTTGCTACTGAATCCCCGACATGGGAGACAAGAAATCCCTCAATATAACCCATACAAGGATCGATCTTCAGGTCATTATAAAGCATGGCCTTGGCTCCCTGGGCCACTGCTATTTTTGCTTTATAGGGATTGAGAGAGTAATGACGCCACTCTTTAAATAATTCCGGGTTTTCTTTTTGGGATACAGGTATTCCGGGCTCCATGAACACTATTTTCCCGTTAACGTCCACATTCTCATAGTCATTATAATCCAGCTCCGGCGCATAAATTCCATAACCTACATACACGACCTCTGCGGTTACAGCCCCTGAACCTGAATCAGAACCCGGATAGTAATCTGTCTCATATTCATAATACTTTTTCTTGTTCAAGTCTCTTTTGTCATAATGATAAGCCAGCTCCCCCCCCTCAAAGACCGTAGTGTAGGGATTGGGGAAGGATTGAAGGTAAGTGCCTTTTTCGCCCCCCGGAGAGATATCCCATTTCCTGAAAAGAGAGGCGACCCATTCAGCGGCTTTTTTACATTTCTGAGTCCCCGAGAGTCTTCCGGCATACATTTCTGAAGAAAGTTCTTTCGTATAATCCATTAATTTTCGGCTTGAGATAGAATCCATTACTCGATCAAAATCAGGTGCTCCTGCCTTTCCTCTGTTTTCGAGCGTCACAGAAGCACAGGAGACCAGAAAGAAAAACATTGCAATCGAACATGTGTGTTTCAATGGAATTTTTTTCATTACCTTACGCGGAATCCCAGTCGAATATTCAATCCTTCATCTCATCGAAGACCTGCTTCAGAGTTTCAACACATTGATCCATCTGTTTTTTTGTGTGTTTGGAGGAAACAGATAATCTCAACCGGGTCTTGTTCTTGGATACAGCAGGATACGTCACAACGCCTGTGTACAAACCTCTCTGCTGGATCCTCTTGCTTATTTCTCTCAACCTTAGGTCGCTTCCGGTCATAACCGGAATCACCTGGGATTTCGTGTTCCCTATATCAAGTCCGGCTTCCTCAAGCTTTTTATGCATATAGCGGGTATTCCTCCACAGCTTTTCCCTCTCTGATGGGTCCTTTTTGAATACCTCAAGTACTTTTAATATCCCAACGGCTGTATGGGGGGCCATAGCGCAGGAGAAAACATAAGACCTCGAATACATTCTCAGATAGGTCATAAGCTTTTTATTTCCGGAGGCAAATCCTCCTATGGCACCAAAAGATTTACTGAATGTCCCTATAGAAATATCGACTTCATCCTCGACTCCAAAATGTTCAGCCACGCCTCCGCCCTTTTCTCCAAAAACCAAAGTCGCATGAGCTTCGTCCACCAGTAATTTGGCCCCATACTTCTTGCATATGGGGACTATCCCCTGCAAATTCGCCAGGTCCCCATCCATGCTGTAAACACCCTCTACACAGACCAGTACACGTTTTTTATTCGTTTTTTTCAGGACCCTATCCAGGTGCGACGGATTGTTATGAGCAAAGACTTTTATGTCCGCTCCGGCCATTCTGACTCCATCATAAATGGAAGCATGAGACAAAATGTCCAGAACAGCCACATCACCGGGTTTCAGAATGCCTGATAATATCCCTATGTTTGTGCTGTAACCTGTGGGGAATACCACTGATAGTTCTTTTGATTTAAGACGGCTGATTTCTTCTTCCAGCCGGCTTATGGGTTCAGAATAACCGCTCAAAAGGGGGGCGGAGACAGCACCGGTTCCGAACTCATCCAGAGCTTCTTTAACTGCTTTTATGACATCCGGGTGAAAGGAATATCCGAGGTAATTGTAAGAACAGAAATTAAGGAATTTCCTCACAGACTGGGTGTTCCTGTCATATACTTCCAGCTCGGTGCGCGGTCCGGACATCATGGGCTGAGCATAGACCATGTACTTCTTCTTTACTGCATCATCCACATATTCCCAGAAATACTCAGCCGCTTCAAAAAGGTCATTACTCCTAAAATCAGCAAAATCGGACATGGAATAGTCATTACAGTCTATTCTCTTCCCTTTGAAAGTCTTTTTATTCGATGCCATGTCTTTTCCTGCTCGTACTTTTATAAACTATTGCCTTCTCGAGGTCAAGCAATAAACAAAAACCATTTAACCTTACCTATTCATAAAAAAAATGGCGATGTGTTTATTATTCCTTGCATCTGCAGCAACCTCGACTCGTGAATAATCCAGATTAAATATAACGTGAGCTATTTGCTCTGTCTTTTATAGAGGTCCAATATTATGTCTTCCAGTATACCGGCGAGCAAGCGGTTGAAAAAGTCTGGATTCTCCAGCATTGGAAAATGGCCTGCCCCTGACTGATATATCCAGTCAAAAGAGAAGGCATTTTCAGCCGCAATATCATAGGAGGTGTCACGCCTTTTTGAATTTATACAGCGTATGGGAACCTTAATATCCCTGAATGCCAAGGAACCATCATATCGGAGAAAGTGTCCGAATATATTCAAAGATCTATCCGGAGGAGCATTCATCATATCAAGGAGAATTCTTTTCATGATTGCCTGGTCCATATCATTATGGAAAAAAGTCTCCACAGCATATTCTCTCATTCTTTTCTTAAAATCTTCCCTCCATGGCTTTATGAAAAACTCAACCTGTTCCGCACTGTAGCTTCTCATGTAATAATCCTTAAAGGTATCAACTCCAACCAGACCAATAACTCTATCAGGAATGTTCCTTGCTGTTTCCAGTATAACAGCCCCTCCCATCCCATGACCGATAAGAATGATATTTTTCAATCCTTCTCTCTCAATAACCGATGCGACATCACGGCCGAATGCTTCCATGGTCCAGGATTCCCTCTCCCCTCCGGAAAGCCCGTGTCCGGCAAGATCCAAAGCAAGGACCTTATAGCCTGAAGAAAAAGCCGGTAATTGATGTTCCCAGTAAGTCATATCATTGCACCAGTCATGCACAAAAACCAACGTATAATTGCCCACGCCAGTCAACTTATAATAAATATCCACCCCGTCTTCAGAGGCAGCCCATTTCGTCCCAGATAACGCAGAATCAGGCTCTCCTTTTCCCCCGCAGCAGCCAAAAGACAGAACAAGTCCGGACAGGACTAAGGTTAAAACAATATTCTTTTTCACTGCTTCACTCCCTTGCTCTTTCTTATATTACAAAATACGGTGAAACCAAAAAATGAAAAAAATCTTAGCGTGTTCCATAATTATATTCGGTCTTTTCTTCATTTCTATCCGTGGCAGGGGGAGGTTCAGGGGTAAGAGAAGATATTTGCTCTCTAAGCTCGGATGTCATTTTAATCTGGATCGAATCAACAGAATCTTTAAGCTGATGGATATGCCTAGCTCCAATAATCGGGCATGTCACCGCAGGATGACTCGCTGCCCAAGCAACAGCCAGTGCTGCAGGAGAGAAACCTCTGCTCTGTGCAAATTTTGTAAAATCTTCAGCTGCTTTGTACATCCAGTCATAACCGTACCGGGTCGCATACATCATGTTAGTGACCAACCTCCCTGAATCAGGCTTCTTTCCGACTCCATATTTTCCTGTTAAAAGACCCCCTCCCAATGGGCTGTACGGGACCACTCCAAGCCCTTCGGCCTGAGCCTGTGGGAAGATTTCCACTTCCGCCTGCCGTTTAACAAGATTGTACATTGGCTGGATACAGTAAAAAGGAGCCCATCCCTTTTTCTCCGCCACTCCTAGGGCTTTTGCCACCTGCCAGGCAGCAAAATTACTCGCTCCCGGATACAGAATTTTTCCCTGAGTTACAAGGTCATCAAGAACCCTTAAAGTTTCTTCCACAGGAGTTATATCATCGAACCGGTGAATATAATAAATATCTATCCTGTCTGTTTGAAGGCGTTTTAAACTGGCTTCGACGGCATTCATTATATGGTATCGGGCAGCCCCTCTGGAATTCACGCCTTTTCCAGTGGGAAAATAGACCTTGCTTGCTAGGACCACCTCATTCCTGCATCCTTTGATAAGCCTGCCTAGTATTTTTTCCGCTTTGCCATCACTATATACATCAGCACAGTCAAAAAAATTAATCCCTTTGTCCCGGCAGAAGCGAAACATCTCTTCTGACATACCCGCATCCGCTTCTTTCCCAAAAGACATAGTCCCAAAACACAACCGGGACACCTTGATTCCGGTTCTTCCTAATAATTTGTATTCCATATGGACCTCTCTTTCAGAACCTAAGCCTGTAAACAATCCATGCTCATTATATTACCACATTGATATTTTGCTTGAAACCGGTTTACTGACTTACTTGAAATAAAAAAACACAGACGTAACTAAGAGTGGCAATGAAAAGTGAAGCGGGTCAGACCAGGCCTTAACGGCTCTTTCTAAAAATTCTTGGCCGCACCGTATAAGTGTTCCATGAGGGTAATGAACTCAGCAGGAAGAGTGTCCATGAATTCAATTCCCATACCGAAAATATTTTCCTTTTCAATATTTTCCACCCAGCGTATCTTTCCGCGTAAAAAAACAGGCTTTCTATTTAACAGCGGAAGCCTTATTTTCAACACAGTATTTACGGGAAAATATCTAGGGCATCTTATCCTTACCCCATTCAATGAGAGATTTTCCGTGACAGCTGTAAATTTTTCCGGATCCGGCCGCTGCCCGGAAGAGGACATCTCCAGAACTTCCACCTCGACTTCTTGTTTTTCATGTTTTCTTTTTTCCCGCCTTTTATCCTTTTCCATCATCTGTCTGTCCTTTGAGTGACATATTATAACTTCATTGACAATCTTATCCGCTTTTTCTCTGACAATTTTCCATTAAAAAGGGCCTTGAATTGTCCAACCCCTTTCTCAAATAAATAATATAAATAATATGTATAATAAAAGCAACTTTTTTTGTTGTATTAAAGTATATAAAATATTAGAATTATTTTGGTACATATGACATAAAAAGAGGACAGCCATTCGTAAAAGAAATTATCATATCCTCTAATAAAAGTTGGCATGCAGTTTGCTGTTTCTACAGAGAAGGAGAAATTTATATGAAAAGACTGATATTAATCCTATGCATATTTCTCATCAGCACTTATATTCTTCCCGCTCAAAAATCTCTTGAAGCTCAAGAAAAAAGCATTGCGGTTCCAGTTCGGGTATTTGACGGAGATGAATTCTTAGCTGATCTCAAGATAGATGATTTTGAAATATATGAAGATGGGACAAAACAAAAAATCAAGGCTCTTTACTTAACCGAGAAAGACCAAATCACAAGGAAAGAAGGACTGACGGAAATGAATCCCGATGTATCCAGAACTTTTTACCTTCTTTTTCAATTTACAGAATACAACCCTAAAATCGCAGATGCCATTAAATATTTTTTCTCAGATGTCATCAGTCAAGGTGATTCACTTGAACTCATGACTCCTATGAAAAAGTACTCTCTGTCAAATCAAGCGCTGCAGTCCATGTCCAGGGAAGAACTCTCAGAAGAAATGATAAAAATCGTAAGAAAAGACACCCAAACAGGCTCCTCCCAGTACAAAAACCTTCTCAGAGACCTTAGGAGGATTGTGAGCAGCATTTCAGGCACAAGTTCACGGACAGGTTTTGAGTTTGACCAGGATTCAAGTGTTGATGCCTTTGGTATTGAATTTTTACTCCCCAGATACAGAGAGACCCTCAATGAAATCGAACAGCTCAGGATAGTCAATCAGAGCAAGTATTTAGATTTTGCGAACCAGCTCAGAAATATAAAAGGACAGAAATTTATTTATTTGTTTTATGAGCGGGAATTCAGACCTGAAATCCATCCGAATGTCATACAGCAGCTCATATCCAATCTCCAGGACCAACCGCACGTTCTGGGGAACCTTCAGGACCTCATGGCTGTCTACAGCAGGGAATCAAAGCTAGATACGAAAACAATCAAGCGCCTATACACTGATGCAGGGATTTATTTCAACTTCATTTTCATGGACAAAAAACCGGATATTTACTCCGGAATCCAGATGCATGAACAGTCAGAAGACGTATACGAGACATTTTCAGAAACAGCCAAAGCAACCGGCGGAGCTGTTTATTCCACCCAGAATCCCTTTTTATCGTTTAAAGAAAGCTCTGATCAGGCGAAACAGTATTATCTTCTTTACTACACTCCGGAAAAAGCTCGAAACCAAGGGGAATTCAAAAACATAGAAGTCAAAGTTAAAAATAAAGATTGCAAATTATCATACAGGACAGGCTATTTTTCAAAATAACGATTACTTTTTCTTATTCCCGATTTCCTGTTTCTCTCTTTTTCTATGAAAACTCTTTTCAAAAAAAATCCGTATATACTATCATAAGAGAACTTATTCACAAGTCGAGGTTGCTGCGTCAATGCAAACGACCATAAGGTATGCGGCCATCTCCTTGTGATGTTAAATGATATATATAATTATAAATCAAAAAAATGAAAGAAGAGAGGTGTCAATGAAACAAAAAATAATGCAGATTTTTCTAGGAATAGTATGTCTTGCTCTATTCAGCTTCGCATCCACAATTGACTTTACATTTGACCGGTACCACAGTCCGGATGAGCTCAATAAGATCCTTAAAGATGCTGCAGAAAGCTTCCCGAAAATAACAAAACTCCACAAAATCGCCGTTACTCGCTCTCAAAAAGAAGTCTCTATATTAGAGATCGGAAATGAAACCGATACGGCAAAAAAAGAACTTCCTGCGGTATTTGTGGCCGCTAATATGGAAGGGACAACACCGATCGCAAGCGAAGCTGCTCTTTATTTAGTCAAGTCTCTTTTGGAAGATGATTCGCTCTTTAAGGATAAGACCTGGTATGTGCTTGCATGCGGGAATCCTGAGGCAGCGGCACATTATTTTAATAAACCTCTTCGGCAAGACCCCAGAAATTCCAATCCTTTTAACGATGACATGGACGATCAGGTCGACGAAGACGGAGCGGACGACCTTGATGGAAACGGAATAATAACCATGATGAGGGTGAAGAGCCCTGAAGGGTCCTGGATCCCTGTTCCGGGAGAGCCCAGGCTCATGAGAAGAGCTGATCCCAGTAAAGGCGAACAGGGCCTTTATAAACTATACTCTGAAGGCCTGGATAATGATGGAGACGGAGAATACAATGAAGACGGGCAGGGAGGTGTAAACATCGGTATTAATTTTCCTCATCTCTTTGAACACCACACATCAACCGGAGGACTCTGGCCCGGAAGTGAAGAGGAAAGCTACTATCTCATAAAATTCATTATGGAGCACAGAGAGATCGGGCTGACGTTCTGTTTCGGGCAGACTAACTTCTGTCTCAATCCGCCGGCAGGGGGAAGAAGAGGCTCTGTGGATCTGAATAACATCAAAATACCTGAAAGATATGGAAAAATGATGGGATTGGATACAGAGAAGACCTACACCATGAAAGAAATCATTGAACTTCTCAAGCCTTTTGTGCCCGAAGGCATGGAGATCACAGAATCAATGGTCGCTCAATTTCTTGGCCTTGGTGCTGTGGTCAACCCCTTACCTGAAGACCTGAAATACTATAAAGAACTTTCCGAACAATACAAGGAATTTCTTAAAAAAACCGGCCTGGATACAGAGCGTCTGGAACCTCAAAAAGCCAAAGACGGCTCTTTTGAACTCTGGGCTTACTATCATCTGGGCCTCCCATCGTTCACTATGGATTTCTGGACATTACCCAAAGTGAAAGAAGAAAAAGAAGAACAGGAGATCACTCCTGAAAAACTGGAAAAAATGTCGGACGATGAATTCATAGCACTGGGCGAAGAGAAAATAAATCAGTTTCTCAAATCAGCAGGAGCTCCAGAAAATTTCAAAGCAAAGAATGTCATAGATGCTGTCAAAAGCGGAGCTATGAGTACAAAAAGAATGGCAGAGATGCTTAAAAAGATGCCAAAACCTGAGAACAGCGAGCAGGGAGGCTCTGAAGAAGAAAAAGCTCTCCTTGCTTTCAGCGACAAAGAGCTGGAAGGGAAAGGCTTTGTAAACTGGGAAACATACGATCATCCCACTTTGGGAAAAGTGGAGATAGGAGGAGAGGTCCCATTTGTCAAAAACACTCCTCCGGCAGATAGGGTCGAGACTCTGCTCAAAGGTCAAATCCCCTGGGTCTTTGAGATTGCAGATAAAATGGCGCGGATAAAAATTGCAAAAACAGACGCGGAGGAAATTGGAAACAATATCTACAGGATAAAAGTCTGGGTGGAAAATTCAGGTTATCTGCCTTATCCCACAGCAATGGGGGAAAGAAACACAAGGATCCTTCCTGTTATTGTAACGGTTGAAGGCGATATCGAGATACTGGAAGGTAAAAAAAGAAGCCTTATAAAGTCATTCGGGCAACAAAAAAGCCAGGAAGTGAGCTGGCTTGTCTATTTAAAAAAGCCGGGAGAAATCAAAATCCAGGCCGTCACAAATATTGCCTGGAAGGACTCCAAGGTCATAACTTTAGGAGGCAACAGATGAAAAAAATAGTTTGCTCTTCACTTATATTACTGCTCTCTCTGGCAGCATCCGTAAATGCGGGTGCCGCTGATCAAAAAATCGCAGTTCCTCTTACCTTTGATGCTTATTATTCCTATGAAGATGTCGTGAATGCTGTTAAAGCCTTAAACAAAGCTTTTCCAAAATTAACCAAGCTCGACCTGGTAGGAAAAAGCGAAGAAAATCGGGCCATATACTGTTTGACTGTGAATAATCCTGCGACAGGAAATGAACTGGACAAACCCGGCGTATATGTGGATGGGAACATACACGGCAACGAAATCCAGGCTACAGAAGTATGCCTGTATTTTCTCAATTATATTCTCACCAAATACGGCGAGAATGAACGTGTGACTGAACTGGTGGATAAAAATTGTTTCTATGTCATTCCCACTGTAAACGTAGACGGAAGATACCACTTTTTCAACGATGCCAACACCTCAAGCAGCAATAGAGGGCTCAGAAGGCCTAAAGATGATGATCGGGATGGACTGGTGGACGAAGACTTTCCCGATGACCTTGACGGAGACGGAAACATATGCATGATGCGGAAAAAGGACCCGCTGGGCGCCTACAAAACAGACCCTGAAGATCCCCGCTTAATGGTACGGATAAAACCTGGAGAAAAAGGAGAATGGACTTTACTGGGACAGGAGGGAATCGATAATGACGGAGACGGTCAAATCAATGAAGACTCCGAAGGTTATGTTGACCCTAACAGAAACTGGGGGTTTGACTGGATGCCCGAATACGTACAGTCAGGAGCCGGAGATTATCCTTTCTCCGGTGAAGGTATCAAAGCTATTGCTTCTTTCGTCCGAAAACGGCCCAATATCTGTGTGGCCTGGGCTTTTCATAATTCAGGCGGAATGTATTTGAGGGGTCCCAGCGTCAAAAAGCTCACTTATCCCCCGCAGGACATTCAGACCTATGATTATCTGGGAGAACAGGCGGAGCGGATTACTCCGGGCTACCATTACCTAGTGAGCTGGAAAGACCTTTACACAACATACGGAGACTTTATCGAATGGATGGTCTGCTGCAACGGTGCCTACGGATTTGTAGGGGAACTTTTTCAGTCCTCAACCGAAACATTTAAAACCAGAAAAGAGGAGGAAAAAGTCAAGCCTGAAACAGAAGCAGAAGAAAATTTCTTTCAAGAGTCGAATGAGGTTGAAAGAGAAAGATTAAAATTCAGTGATCATCTGGCACAGGGAGAACTTTACAAATCCTGGACTGCTTACAACCACCCTACATATGGAGACATCGAAATAGGAGGATGGGTCAAGCTGTCTTCACGCCTGCCTGCTCCTTTCATGCTCAAAGACCTTGTCCACAGAAACGCTATGGCTGTCCTTTTTTCCGCACAGAACACACCTGAAGTGAACATGGATATTTTTGAGGTCAAAAAACTGGAGAACGATCTCTACAGATTAAGAGTCAGGCTTACAAACGCAAAGGCCATCCCCACAATGAGTTACTACGCGCAGCAGCACAAGCTCTACCCGAAAGACTTTCTCCTTGTCTCCGGAAACAATATCAAAGTCCTGGCCGGTGGAAAACTCCAGAATAAATACACAGACACAGCCTCATACAAAGAACACAAACCTGAACTCCAATTACTGTTTGTTCCCGGATTCGGAAGCGTTGAGTATCAATTTTTAGTCTCGGGAAAAGGAAGCGTTGAAATAAAATACGATTCCAGACACGGCGGAAAAGTCACCAAGACCCTCCAGCTCAAATAAGTGGGGACGTCCCATTAGGTACCACCCTATAGAATCCCGCTTATGTACGCGGCTTACTATCAGAATGCGATCTTCCCTTGTCCTGCCTCGTTGGAAACCACTCATATAGGGACTTACATATGCAGGATTGCGGTGGCGTATTAAATGGAAATAGTTCAGAGGGAGATAATCTGGAATATTTATTAATATCCACCGGATTCAGTAATATAGGGTGGTACCTAATGGAGCGTCCCCAATACCATTTTATCCAATGATAGGCTTGATGACTTTGGCCTGGATCTTCTCCATCTCTTTTTTAAGCCGGACGAACGTCTTCTCATCTTCATACATGCCAATAACCGCACCTCCTGAACCCGCAAATTTTGCAGCCGCCCCGCAGCGCCGGGCTGTGTCGATCATCTCCATATTGGGTCTGCTTATTTTCATTATCCGGCTTCTTAAATCAAAATTCTCATTCATAAGAATTTTCACATGTTCATAATCTCTTTTTTTTAAAGCTTCTTTCCCTATCTCTGCTTTCTCCGCAATCCTTTCCAGTGTTCTTCTAACAAACCGATCGCCTCTTTCATAACCCATCCTGATATCATTCAAGACCTTTCCTGAAACCTTCCCCAAACTTGGTTTGTATGCAAGATAAAGGGAAGGCAAAAGCGATGGATCCAATTCCTCATAAAGCCCGTGCCCTTGTGACTGGAGGATTTCCTTATTAAGGTCCATATATACACATCCCTCAAATACCTGAACAACCCGGTCCATAAATCCGGCGTTTATCCCCAACTCCTCGCGCTCAGCTTCAAGAATGAGAGAAGGAAGAATATTTAAAGGGATTTTGACGTTATAGAAACGCATCAAAGCTCTGAGCACTGCTGTTATGATAGCACTGGAGCCGCCCAGCCCCAGCTGGCGGGGGATATCCGACTGGTAACTGACCGTGAAATTTTTGCTTTCTACAGCAATTTTGTTTCCAGTGCAGTAGTCATAAAATTTCTTTATGGCTGCCTTGATAAGACGCACCCCTCCATAGTATCCATACGTGTTTAGTTCCTTAACCAAAGCAGACAGGCTGGTGTAAACGGAGCGGTCCAAACCGCCGGATCTTATCTCAAGTGTCCGGCTTTTTCTGACCTCTGCTTCAGCATAGAAATTCTTC